>QQTW01001249.1_pt1 | contig 17555 bp, 14 predicted proteins | sample 1904831 | NCBI WGS metagenome assembly QQTW01 (sample SAMN09435610, study PRJNA476489) | Subsurface metagenome, whole genome shotgun sequencing project. | reverse complement strand
CTAATGTGTGGGCAGCGTCAATCTGGGGATAGTACTCGTAATTAAGACGGCGTAAGGGAAGGATATTCGAGATGATCCAGGTACGGAGGTAAGGGTCACGATCCAAGAATGGTTCCAGGAGTTGTTGCACCTCTTGAATCGAACCAGTTTCGTTGTCGATCTTTCGAGCGCGGTGTATCAGAAACAACGAGATTTGGTCGGTACATCCGGCCCGAAGATCCTGCTCTTCTGCCACCGGCAGTAGGTGCAATTGGCGGACTTGCTTTTGTACATCCTCGTCGGATAGCTTGTTGCCGGGTTGAACAGAATGGGAAGAAGACTGTGGAGGCTGATGGACCGTATCGGTTGCGAGTTGGTGCAGCAGGTCAATGTATAGCTGGGCTTCGGTGCTTTCAGGAAGATAAGTGAGTAGGATGCGCAAAACAAGCTTCAATTGCAGCACCTCCGGTTCTCGAGCTACGAGCTGGTGGAGAGAGCTCACATCGGCAGAGGCGGCGAATTGAACGGCCTCGAGAATGATATGTGCCTTCTCGATATCTTGACGGCCTGCCATTCGCTATACAGTAAATAGTGTATATAAGTTCAAACAGGAGTGTGGCAGCAGTCGAGCATGAGAGAATGACTCGGCAGAAGTTGGATAGGGCTGGTTGGCGAGTCATGTAGTTTTGACGTCAATCCACGACTCCTCCCATTCGGTATTGATCTGTGCTCACGTCGATGTGCGTGTTAGAAGACGCCGTTAAACCGAAGATGACTGGTCTGCTTGAATCGAGTAGCAGTGTCTCCTTGAACCCGCGTGTTGGGTTTTCCCGAATCCAGGAGCGTACAGGAAAACCCATAGCGACAAATAAATGAAGCATTGGACGAACCCTCCGCTAGAGAATGGCTTTGACGAGTATTGGTGCCGTGACTGACGGATCGTCCAGCTTTGCTTCCGTTTGAAGAGCATCAAGTATTTCTTGGTCTACAATGATGACATTGGTGAGCATCTTTAGACAGCCTTTCCTATGTTAAGTTATCTTTTACTCGTTCTCATCTTGTCTATTCTCTGTATATGGCCAGGTTCCGGATGTAGCGCAATTGTCCATGGACTGCTCAACTAACTTTACTTTGGGGCTATAAGAGGTCGCACATCAAGTTGGGCTCGACAAGCTCGTCCTGCACCTTATCCTCTATTTTGCTTTGTAAAATTATTCTTACATGAGTCAGCCAAACAACGGATTTTCACGACAAATCATCCGCAAGTACTCCCAAATGGTCTTCATATTGTTCGACACAATTCACATATCAGCATCTACTAAGCCTGTACATCAAGCTTGGATTCCTTCCGCTCGCTCTTACATTCCTTCTATCCCTGGGTACGGTATCTCGTCCATGTCCTCATAATGCCGAAACCAACTAGATCCAGGGGATTGGTTTATGGATAATTGACGTTGGCATACGCGTCCAATACGCAACCGACTTCCATTCACAGTTCGAGTTAGTACACCAGTTCCAGGCCAGGTTATGTGGCGGCATCGCCAATCTGAAGAACGGTAGGCAGGAATTCGGGAACATTGAGGCCAGGTACAACGCACCAAGCGTGAGGCTCTTCTCAAAACTGATCCATCGGAGTATCCGCAGCATTTTCTGACAATGAGGGACAGCGAGAGGTAATCAAATCATCCATTGGATGAGAAGACTTTGAACTCATGCAGTACCAGGCAGCGCCTTCTGAACGCTTACTCAACAACAACAATAGGGCAAGATGATAGCCTGCCCTCTTCCCTCTTTTACAAAATACAATCATGGGCGAGACCTGCTCGTCGTGATAAGTTTTGAAGAGAGTGAGATTCGTTCAGGCGTTTTACATCTCGTATCAGAGGACGGTGTGACTATCAAAGCTCACATCTGACACACAGAGAATAGAGAGAGTAAGTGGAATCAATGTATATAAGTCGTAGAAGCGATAGCGAATTGCACGAATCGCTCGAGGAAGGGATGAGAGGCTCAGCAGCCTATATAATGCATCGAACTCCCGAAAATCCAAAATCCATTCTTGCGGCCACCAGTCCAGTCGTGATGGTCAAAAGAAAACCCGTTGGTGCAAGCGGCAGAAGGAGATTGCTGAAAGAAACATAGGTGAAGATTGGAAAGGCGCCTTGATGGCTGTTTGATATCAATTCACAGCTACGAGACATCAATTCTAGCGTACATGGCTCATTGGCATATCGTTTAAACATCATCTTCGATATCCTCCTCCCTCCACGCTGCTCTGAAGAAACCCCCTCTATGAAAGTCCCTTCTAATCGAAGACACGCCACCACTTCTATCCTCGTCCGTGTGCGCCACATTCTAGAATTCCCTTCAACAATCTCCAAAAGCCCGGTCCATGCCGTCAATTCCTAAGTTCTGCTTGCTGCCAAAACTCCGCCTCTTTCACGTGAATAGTCACCTACTTCGATTTCTTCGATTTCAGTCTCTCTGGTGCGTACACCTTTAACCATTCCTCACTGACGACATCCTGTTCCTCTTTCTTCCTCCCTTTGCTGGCCGTTGAACCAACATCAATCATCTCTGTATCCGGGTAGTCTCCAAATATGTCCCAGCTACCCTCTTGCATGAAGCTGTCGTGGCCAAAGTTCATAGACTCGATGTCGTTGTAGAGGGTATCATCGAACCACTCACTTGGGATCCAGTTATCCTTGTCGTCATTTTTGACCGCAATGCTGATTTTGACAGCATCGTGCTCACTGATGTCACTTGTTCGGGGGCTGTTCTTCTCCGATCTCTCATTGCTACTCGAAAGGGTGGAAGACGGGGTCAGACCCTTTTGGATACTAGTAAAGGACATCGAGTTCAAATCCGCTAGGCTGGACCATGACGACACAATATCTTCTGGAGTAATACACGATCCAGCCCATGGGTCGAATGGCGGAGGTGCGGTTTCCTTTTGTGGCATTGTATGTGCTTTGTTGGGTTTTCCCTTGCTGGAATCCGAGGCTGGGCTCTTGACGGACGACACACCTTGTGGCGTTTTTAGAAGATTGGAAGCCGGTAAGGGGCCGGTCTGCGTTCCGGCCCGGGCCATTGGCGTTGAGCCCTCCTGCTTGATGGCAGCATGGCTCTGTGCCGATAGCGACGTTTTCATTTTCGGTGCCTCCGCGGCCTCCAGTAGTGGCTTGGCTTTCCCATCATCGTCTAAGCCTAAGGCCATCCGCATAGATTCCAAGGCGAACTGAACTGGATCATCGACAACAGTTTCCTTGGGCTCGTGGATATCGGCATTGTGCTGCTTCAGTTCCACTTGAGTTGCGAATCCCTTTTGGCCAGATTGGCAGTCTGATAGACCACATTTGAACGACAGCTGAGGCACAGGAGTTTTCTGCATCTCTGGCGAAGTAAGTTTGGGGGCCAATGGTGAAGACTTGGCCACTGGCGTATCGTGTGCTGGTACGGGAGTTGAACCTGCGCTGGGTTGATGATTGTTGCTCCTTCTTCTCTTGTTCTGCGGAAGCACAAGCTGATCAGCGGTCAGCGTAGGAGGTCCATAATACTGATGGGGGATGCCATCGGGAGACTGCGGTCCAATTGGAGGCGGGAAAGGTGGTGGTTTCTCCGATGTGGGCGCGGCAGGAGCGCGACTGCCGTACCCAGAATGAGTCCTTTGCATCGCAGCTGCTCGCTGAGCCTTTATCAGATTTTGCTGTTCCTGGAGATTTGCCGCATTCAACGGGGCCTTCTCCTGAGCTACAGTTGCCTGCTGCGGTTGTGGTTGGTTCTGCGCTTGCCCTCCTGATTGAGTTGCATTCTTGGCCTTGCCGAACTTCTCCATCACATATACAAAGTACTTTCTGATTTTGACATATGCAGCTTCCAATTCAGCTTGACCGATGGTGAAGTGGTCGACGAGGTTATACTTGTCGTCACGGTACTGCGCCTTGATGATTTGTCGCTACCGCTGAATAAGTCGAGTTCGATCAATGACTCTAGGGAAAGGACGACTTACTGTTTGAATCAGTTGCTTTGCGACATCTTCATCAGGATTGTGACGGAAGAACGTTGGCAAGGAAATCTCCATTCGCGACACCATTGGGCTAAGCTCGCGCAGTCTTTGCGACATTTCATCTTTGACCTGCGGTGTCATCTGTACTGGCCGTCTCGCTGGTTGACTCTGGCCAACTTCGGTCATCAATTGTCTCAAACGTGCATCTCTGCGCTCGACTTCATCCGTCGGGATATTGCGTACTACTGCTGGTCTAACTCCTTGAGCTTCTCCATTCGTAGGCTGACTGGGCACCTTGAGATTCGCGGATCCCTTAGAATCAGTTTGGATTTTTTGTTCATGCAGCCCAGCGGCGGGTTGCTGTTTGCTTGCCTGTATCGTATTATGTGCTTGAGGTCTGGCTTGAGCGTTGGCGAGATTCGGGTTCGAAATCTCTACAACATCGTCTTGGCTGCTTCTCTTGGTGCCTTTGTGTTGTTGCTTGGCAGTTGGTGTACTTCGATGTGCCTGACCCGGTTTGTTCTGGTTAGTAGCCGGGTTTGTAACCTTCTGGTTCTGTTGACTTGTAACCCTGGTTTGACCCCTTTGCGTGCTTTGTGAGGCGTCAACCTGGCCCACAAAACCTTGACCCTGATTTTGCGAGCCTTGAGCGGTCAATGGTACGCTATTTACCATTTGCATGTTCTGAGCTTGCTGAGCTTGCATTCTCTTAGCGAATGCTTCCTGCCTGTGCCTAATGATGAATGCACGGACTTGTTCATCAGTTGCATTCTTGTGATGAGGCGGTAAATTAGCGCGGAAATTCTGGATTTCTTGGTCTGAAGGTGCCTGGACGTTGATTCCGTTTGGCAATCGTGGAGCCGGTACTGATCCTTGACTGTTCGGCTGCGAGACCATCTGAGCAAATGGAGCTTGCTGTTGCGAAGTCGATGTAGGGATAGCCCCCGGCTGAGAAGGCCTAGGTCCTTGGAATTGCGATCGATACTGGATCGCCTGGAGGTTTTCTAGCTTGGAAAGAGTCCCAGGAGGTAATGTTTGAGCGTTTTGTGCAGCCCATTCTTTCAGCTGTCCCCAATTCTTCACTTCTTCTGGAGGTGGCGCCAATTGATTGCCATGGCTAAGCATATTGGATGGGAATGTTTTCTGATCCATCTGCCGAGCTTGCTCTTCGGTCAAAGCCCCTTGGTATTGCGATGCGCCTCTTGGTTGTGACAGTCTTTGCCCAGTCCCGGGCTGTTGTCGTGAAGGTCCCCCCATTGCAGCATTCTGTTGAGGGAACGGCGGCTGTTGAGCATTATTGTTCTGCATTGGGGTTCTCTGGGTGGACATATTTGAGTTGGAAATCGGTCCAGTCGGTCCAGTCGGCATGCCAGGCTGGCTCGGTTGACTTGCCGTCGAAAAGGACTCGTTCATCACTGCTTTTGCATTGGCCACTTTCACTGCTTGTTGTTGCGCCTGCTGCTGCAATTGATTTTGTTGTAGTTGTTGGTGATGCTGCTGTTGCTGTTCCATGTGCCGCTTTTGAAGACCTAGTATGAAACCCCGACGTTGCTCTTCAGGCATGTTGAGCAGGCGCTGCTGCATCTGCGGAGGCAGGTTCTGGAACATCGGTGGCCGCTGTTGAGGAGCGTCGGCCCGTTCTACTGTCTGTTGCGAAGGTTGCGAGGCTATCGTATTACCCTGGGGCTTGGGTTGGTTCATCTGTGGTGTTCTCTGGGCCCACATACTCGGTGCCTGACCTGGAGGACCACCTTTGGTCAGATTTGGCATGCCCGTCTGCTGGGACGGTGTTCTCGTCATCTGATTGTCCAGACCACCAGGCTGTCCTTGGAATACGTTGGCGGCTGCTTGGCCGGCAGTGCCGAAGTTGGCAGTTTGGGCAGTGGCATTTATCCCGGCTCCTTGGTTCATGTTTCGTTGCCCTGTTTGTGGGTTCCAGAATGGCTGAGGCTGTGGCTGGTTCGCAGGGCCGTTCTGAAGCCCGCGGTTGGCACCATTCTGTATGTTCATCTGCTGCTGGGCGTTGGCTCTAGCGGCATTGCGTTGGTCAATACTCGCTTGCGGATTGCTAGCTGGAACAACGATTTGCCCCGCTTCCTGCGACCGAAGCCCATCTTGCTGTTGGCCGAATATATGATCAAATGGAGGCTCGAAGTTTTGCTGGGGCCCTGGCATTGGTTGTGCTGGAGGGCCACCGGACATAGGCCTCGGCACTCCATCTATCATGCCAGCCGGCTGAGTTGTAGTGAGTCCATGGTTGCCAGCTTGAGCTCGTTTGATATCCGAAAACTTCTTCATAGCCTGGCTGCGGAAGAACCAAACCAGTGGATCGACGCCCTGCCTAGCCAAACCTTCTCGCATCTTGGGGTCCATGTTATTAAGGTTGTTCTTTATTGCTTCCATCCGTGGCGGTGGAGTCTGTGAGTACATTCGGTCGGCCATTTGGATGATGTACTGATTCTCTTCAGCAGTTGGGGTAAACTGATTTGGTTGCTGGACCATTTGCTGCGGTGCAGCAGGCGGTTGAGCGTGCGGTATGTTCGGCTGAGGCTGTCTCAAGGGCATGTTCTGTGGCTGTTGTTGTTGTTGTTGTTGTTGTTGTTGATGTTGTTGTTGCGGCATGGGCATTCCGTGAAGCTGCATCATCTGTTGTTGTTGAGGGTTTGGAGGACCTTGCTGGAACTGACCTGGACCAAGGCCTTGTGAGGGATTTTGAGCCATATTCTGCATTTGCTGGGGTACATTCATCTGCATATTCATCTGTTGCTGCATTCCAGCTGACTGCTTGGTTCGCATTGCGTGGATGTCTGCTAATTTTTGCTTGCACAAGTGATCATAGGCGCTCTGATGGAGTCAGTCAGACCAATGGAGGGGTCCATGCTAGGGCTTACTCTATCAGGAGCGTCGGTGAAAGCTTTGGCCTCGAACCGGAGAGCAAGCGACAACTGGTACTGCAGATCGAGCTGAGACTGGAGCAAGCGTAGTTGCGAGAAGCTGCAACCGAGTCAGCGTATCAGATCGGGGTGACGACGTAAAGTAAAGCTGAGTGGGATGGTAACAGACATTTGGAAGACTATGTTTCCACGATATTGCATCTGGACAGTTGACTGCCAACCCTGCATTGGAGCCTGCTGCGACAAATTCCGAAGGATGATCTGGTGGACCTGGGATGCATTGTTGGACGCAGCAGGCGGTTGAGGGGCAGGCTGTGGTGGCATGGCCTGGCCTTGCATGTTTTGAAAGTTGGCCTGGTTCATGTTGGATTGCGAGTGTGCGGGAGGTGAGTAGAACCTTCACCGCAAAGGCCGGAAGGCAAGGAAAGGTAGGAGGACAAGTCGGAACGATCATATGTCGTGATCTGCGATAGTGTGAAAATATGTGGGGAGAAGATGTCTGACCCTGAGAATGATGTTGGTTGTATCAGGCGTGAAACACAGCCCGAGGTAATCGATGGGCAGGCGCGGCTGTGCAGGTGACGGAAACCACGGGCAAGTCGTGGTGAGAGAAGTGGTTATCAAAAGGAATATAGCAAAATGGAGTGATGTTGCAGGCAAGATATGAAGTGGCCAGATGTGGATGGTCGATGTGCAGGGCGTATATTACTGAGGGCGAGGTTGTCCGAGACAAGGCAGCGATGGAGCAAGGCGGGGTGTACTTCAGATGGCGTATATCGCTTGCAGTGAATTTGGATGCTTCGTAGAGGAAATCACGAAGACCAAGGTAGAGTTATGAAGGATGAAGGTTGCAAGAGATGCTCAGAGAGGGTTCTGTAGCACCGAAGACGAATGAATCATGGCCTGAGATTGTTCGGGCAGCAGCAGCAACAGGACGGCGGGGTTACCGGTGCGAGGATGCCAACGGGTCGGGAAGCGGACGGTATACTAAGAATATGTTTGTGGAAATAGTATGAGGAGTATCTGTATAAGGATGCGGTGTGTATTCGTCGTGGGTAGAGGGAAGAACGAGCGACTATTGTTGGGGATAGGTGAATAAATGGAGTCGGTGGTATTATATTATTATCCTAGGTAGAAGAGCCGCCTGGTCAAAGATCGGATGAAGATGCTCACACGTCCAGCCTGCGCCAATCAATAATGCTGCTGACTCTGACAGGAGTGGTGGAGCCATGGTCGCTTACTTTAGGTACCAACTATCACCAAACTGGCCTGGTTGCCTTGCAGTCATCATCCCCGACATCTTTGATCTCTACAATTCCGTGCGTTGTCCTCAATTACAGCACATACAATTTGCACTTGCTCTGAGATAATTCAAGGTCATGGCAATTCAGGACAGCCTTAAACTCCCTGAACTGGAGAAATGGCGAAGGTCGGACAAAGTCCAGCAGCTTCGAGTAACATGCCCCGATTAGGCGTGTTCTCCCAAAACTGTACGGAGGGCGGTGTTGGCGCCCGCTGTTTCTGCATGTGGCTGGCCGCTAGCTACGGAGAACATTTCATCCCATCAATAGTCAACGTCACACCACACTATGAACCCTGGCTCTTTCTACGCATCAAATGTGGGACGTTGGGTGCGCTGATACCCTCAGCTTCCCAGTAAAATGTCGACTTCGGTAGGCTCCGACGTCTTCGCTTTCGTTGCCATTCTCCTTCTTGGCCTCCTTGTCCTTTCTCTCTTGCGCCATTTCCTTCCGCTCCGCTCCACTCCTGCATACGTCCTGGTCCCCATCTTCCTGGCCCTCTTCCTCCCTGTCAGCATCATTCTACTGTTACCTATTGATCTTGCCTCCAGCTTGAGGACCGAGGACGAAGCGACGAGGGGAGTATGGCTGCCAGAAAAGCTGATTTTGGTTGCCTGGCGTATCACTTACTGGCTGACATTCGGTCTAACATGGTACATGAATGTGTGATATACCATATGGAGCCCAGTAATTGACCCTTCCCTAGGCTCATTCTTCCCCTCCTCGGCGAATACATTGATTCCGGCTACCGTACCCCAAGAGATCGCTTCGTCTATTCTCTCCGATCAAATGGCCGATACCAGCTTATTGTCATCGGGTGCGCCATTGGTGGGCTTTTCTATGTCTTCCTGCAAAACGGTTTTCAAGGGACCTCCGTCAAAGCCCTGGTCATGGCGTAAGAGCTCTCTCTACATACTGCCTTATCACTCATTGTTAACAAAAGAATAGCTTGGCATACTGCTGGGGACTAATTTTCGCCATATACCTCATGGGTCACGGGCTGGTAGCCGTCCCTCGCCGACTATACCGCAACGCCAATATCAGTGCTCGTCTTCGCCTGATACAAAGTCAGGCGCCAGCTGTCGACGAGAAATTGAGGGATTCTATAACCGCGCTGGAAGAACTTGAATCACAGCTCACTCAACTACGTCAGCGCAAGAATGGCATTTCCAGGGTTCATCATGAGTGGATAGAAGAGCTCTCAGATGGGTCGAGCCTTCCCGAATCCCGTCTGCTACCAACTTCCTCTCACACATCCAAAGCCGTAATCCCAGCTGTAATAACAGATCGCTACCTCGCCGAACTATCGCGGAAACTCAACCGTGCCCGTCACAAACGACTACGTTTCATAGACACCTGGGACCGCTTGCTACAAGATGCCGTCGACACGCAAGCCATCCTCAACGCCTCGTCATCTAAGCGTCTTGACTTCGGCAGTCCCTCCCCTTATTCATCATCCTTTTTCGAACGACTTAGCGTCTTAACCCCCCATACCCGCTACCTCCTACACTACCACATCCTTCCCACCCTTCGTATCTTGCTCGCTGCCATCCTGGCCCTTGCATCCCTCGCCATTATCTGGTCCGAACTCATCAAATACATCGCTCCACGCCTCTCCATCATTCGCTTCACCGTCGTTTCCCACTCGACCTCTGATGACGGAAAAGTCCATTTCGCAGGCCAAATCATGGCGTCCCTCTGGATGTGCTACATGTGCACCGCCGCTCTCGCTAGTTTCAGCGATGTTAAGGTATGGGGAAATCGAGCGCTGGTGAAGAGGAATACATACGGGGAGAGCGCCACTTGGTACGCGGGACAGGTGGCCAAATTGACTGTTCCGCTGGCGTATAATTTCCTGACTTTCTTGCCGCCGGACACCCATCGGGAGACACGTTCTATAAATTCCTAGGGCAACTGATAAACCTTACGCCGCTAGGAAAGGGGTTTGATTTTTTCTTTCCGATTCTTGTTCTTGTTCCTGTATGCGCTACACTTTTCAACCTTTACGGACGGGTTAAGGAGGTTTTCCGGTTCGATTTCGTTGAAGAAGATGAAGCTGGGGGAAGTGCTGCTTGGAGGGAAGGTCGTGCTCTCATCGAGCGCGAGATCAATGGCTCTGCACGACTAGGATTATCCGACCGCGATACCCGTCCTTCTTACCCCCCTCCTCCAACTCCATACCAAGACAACATCATCCCCACTGCTAGTCGCCAGACTCCAGTATCCTCGACTCAACAACCGCCCACTCGCCTTGCAGCCGCCACGGCCTCCGCCGAAGCAGAAGACGAAAGCTTCTTCCAGGGCTTTGCCCATCGTGTACGGAACACATTTGATACAATCGAAAGACCTGAATGGGTTAATGACTTTGGGAAGCGACCCAAATGGATGGGTGGACCCGAGGGAAACAACGAGAGTAGCGGAAGGGCAGACTCAGGCAGGGGGCTCGGGAGATGGTTTGGAGGCAGGCCGGAAGATGGGAGGGTCAGGCTTTAGTTATAAGAGAATCATGTGATTATTAGCGATGGCGTTGGTTAGGCTGGCATGATTTGGGACAGGGGACGGGTCGTGTCACTGTTCGAGATATTAGGCTTACTTCGAAGGCTCCGCCAAAGATTCTAATATAAATAATTCTAAATCTACATCAGAAAGTGTCTGGTGACCGAAGTGAAGCCTGCTTACGCACGTTACCCTGGGTTTAACCTCCTCTTATCAATGATCACCTTCGACTCAGTACTGGCGTGGAACCTCTGACTCGCATTTCCCGCTTCAGCTGAATGACAGTAGCGTACGTAAGTGAACGCGATATGAGGGACGCTGTATGTGAGGTATCCCTTAGATGTAGTCTCTCAAAACCGCAGCGCAGTAAAGTAGCGTATGCGCCCTAGTCATACTCCGTATACAAACAATATATACATGAATTCTCTTCCTCGGAACACTTTCGTTCTTGTCCCAACGTGTCGCCCCTTATGGCTTTTCATCAATTATACAACCTGCGTATCAAGCGTCCCAATCGGCCTCTCCACAATCTCCATCACCCCCTCCACAACATTCTTCCTCGCATCCTCACTCGCCACATTCCCACCAGCAAGATATCCCAGCCAAACAAGTCTACTAATCCTCTCATCTTTCAACCCGCCCAGATATGACATTACCCCCCCTTTCTGGGCCTTGCTCGATGGTATCGATTCCTTCGGGTCAACCGACTTGGTCTGTTCGACAGGCTTCGGGACATCATCCTCCACCCAAACACCCAGCTCTCCCTGCGCGCCCCTCCTCATCATCAGCACTTTGCCTTTACCCACACCTTTCCGGCCCCCACCGAAAATGGCTTTGAAGTTATTGACGCTCTCATCCAATCCTACTTTCTCATTCTCAGTGAGTACTGCTCCTCGTCCCTTGGCTCCAGATCGATTATTGATACTCCTGACCCACCCTTCCCGCATATGCCCAAAATCCGTCGGGCGCGTTGGCACGATCCGCAATACGCTCCTGACACCGCTGTTTCGGAGGACTTCATCCCAGATTTTCTCTCCTCGGGCGGCTTTTTCGCCCGCGCTATCGATAAGTAAAGACCGCAGTTCGACCTTTTCGTTGTCGACGAGCGTGGTTGCGGCACTTGTCGTGCTGTCGCCGCTTGCACTTGATGTGAAGAAGGCTCGGACAAGGCCTTCTTGTAGTTTGGGAAGATCGGAGCGAGCGATGTAGAGGCCTACGACGTAGACTTGGATGCGGAGGAAGGAGACTTTGCGGATGCCGAGGCCGAGGAGCTGGTATTCTTCTTCGGGGTTTGTGGCGCCGGTTCCGTAGGGGAGGGTGGGGGTTGCGGTTGTTGTTGGGGTTTCGGTCGAGGATGGGAGACGGATTGTGCGCGGAAAGAAGGGGATTGTGGAGGTGCCTGTGGGTACGAGATCTTCGTCGGTGTCTTTGGGGTCGGAGGAGGTGATTTGGATTGGGGCGGAAGGGTTGTTTTGGAGAGTGTTGGGGCTGCGTGGAGGGGCGTCGAGGTGGTGGAGGGTGCGGTTGGAGGAGTTGGTGTAGTAGAGATAAAGAGAACCTCCGATGACGGCGGATATGATTGCAAGTCGTCTGAGTTGTCTAGGTGGTCTCTGATGCCCTATGGGTGAAGACGAAAAGGGACGGGTTGGCTGCAGGTTGCAGCGGATGCGTACAGGAAGGTTTGTTTGCAAGCATTGTGACGATCGTAGACATTGGGTGGGTCCAGATAAGCTCAGGCGGAAGGGTGGCATGGTGGGCCTTCTATTCTTGAGCTCTGGATGCCTGGGATGTCAATGCAATGGAGGTGCTTTAGAGATGATGTCAACCTAGCTTGCACGTTGTCATGCGGCTCCACTGGCCAAATCTTTCCGCCCGCCCCTCGGCAGTTGGCTGTCAGCCTCCGCCAATGGTCCAACAGTCCCTCCACCAGGATGTCCGGAAAACCGATGGCTGGAAAATCTCTATCCACGTACAAGCTGCGGTGATACATTGACCAGGCTGGTTGGGCATCATAATCTAACAACGGTTATCCCGTACGGAGTTGTCAGGCCGGTATATCCAATCGCCACAATTCATCATCATGATGCTGCGGTGACCATCCCTGAAGGAGCAAACGCTCTAGAAATCCTATGCCAACCAAGACATAAAATCGATTGTTACAACCGAAGCAGTCGAAATCCCCAAGAGATACAGGGGCGGGCGAAAGTCCCGCTGAGCACACAATGGCTGCGATTGCCCCTTACCCAGCCAGATCAGACTTCAATGCCCAGACAATCTCCCAAAGAGAGCCCGATGCGTTTAATTACTCCAGACCAAATTTCCAGGAGGTACGTATGACAAGATGATGATATCAGTCGATAGCGCATTCTCTTTACCACAATAGTGACAATACTTCACTTCGAAATATTTCATGAGCCTCAAGTGTCGTTCATGCCTCATTACCTCGGAATCATGGAGTACCAAAGACTAACATGTATTATTGTGAAGCAGAATGAAACAGGGCACCATTCACGGACAAATCCTTCCTACAACCAAGGTACACTCAGACGAAAACCCGATGCCTCGCCTTTCCCTCTTCAGCAGCCCAACGGTATTACGCATCCACCAAGCGAACCTACGCAACGAGTGAATGGAGAGAAGCTGTCTAGGAATGGCACCCCGAGCTCAATAAAGGCGCCCTCGAATCTTGATACCAGCTACCTGTCTCCTCCTCGACGACGTCCTGCCCTCAGCGATAAGAGCCGGAGCGGCAGTGAAGCAGACAGCTTACTAGATCTCTATGGTCATCCCAGAAGTGTTGCCGAAGGGACTGATAAGAGCGAGCGAGACACAACTTTGGAGGACTTGTACAACTTAGAGCAAGAAGACTCGGACAGTTCGAGATGGATCCATAGAGACAAGCTTGCCGCCATCGAAAGCCATGAAATGCAAGAAGCTGGTATCAAACTGCCTCGCCATATGCGGTCAGAGAGCAGCCTGCGACATAGAAAAAGCCATAGTCGTAATCAATCGACGGCATCAGTGAAGAGTCAAGAGCCTGCCGTCCCTCCTACGACTGGTACACGTGAAGCCAGACGACAGAAAGTGCAATCACCTCCTCAGCAACAGGTATATGATGATCCTATGGACTTTGATTTGCGAACACCAGAGGAAAGAGCCCTGGATGATCAACCAGAAAGCGGGCCGTCCCCAATGTATCATCAACCAAACGTTGGGCGAAGTGGTTCAAAGATACCTCTTCCCAAAACAAGTCCTATGCCCATTGCTCAGGAGCATATCGAGAGAAGTACACCGCTTCCGCGAACTAGGGGTGTAAGTGGCAACTGGAGTGCAGGGGATGAAGATGGCCTTTTCTACAATAAGATACGCAGTCGCAGTAATAGTATTGGTAGCCGGGTTTTGCTCGATGATTCGCAACTCAATGAAACGCCAACACCAGTTCAGAGGCCCGGCAGTCGTGGGGGCCTACCAAACTCGCCCCCAAAACAACGTCTCGCAAGCAAAGTGGGATCAGTGGGCAACGCTCGACCCCGAACGTCTAATGGCTCCCGTAACATCTCGGAGCCCCAAAAGATTCGAGCCTCACCAAGTACACAAAGATCGTCATCAGCATTTCCCCGTCCAAGGTCACGCAGTGGAATCGAACCACCGCGCCCTGGGACTGCCATCAACCGCCCAGAAGGCGAAGCACCCTGGATAGCTGATATGTACAAACCCGACCCACGTCTTCCCCCAGAACAACAAATGCTACCAACCCACGCGAAACGTCTTCAACAAGAACAGAGGGAGCGCGAAATGAAAGCAGCCGGTCTGTCTCCCCAACAAACCCCGACCGCAGGTAACACCCCTGAACGACCAAATACGAAGACCCGTACCCCTTCACCCGTAACTCCCAACAGCCACCTACAACCCCACAAATTGGACAACCCCCACTCTCAAACCCAACAACCCCAACAAAACCACGCGCCTCCCCGCCCCGAGAACCCATCTCCAAACCATGCAAGCCCCATTCACGGGCCCTTGAGCGGCCAATGGCCTCTCAAAGTCGCTCCGCCCATCAAACCTGCTGCCAGCCACAGGAACAACAGCTGCAATACCGTCAGTCCGACGGGGAGCACGCAGGATCAACCCCATGGCGGCTATAGCACTCTCCCGAAGGTGCAAAGTACACCGCCTATTGGATCTATACCCAGTCCGAAGATGATGCCCCAACCTATGCTGCAGGAGAAGCCGAAGGTGAGGGAGAAGGAGAAGGAAGGCGGTTGTTGTGGGGGGTGTGTCATTATGTGAATATCCTTTGGAGAGATTGGGGGGAGACGGTAGGGTGTTTATGGCGAGCGTGTACAGGGGAAGGGTGTTTATACCGAGTGATGCCAAGGCAACTCAGCAGATGGAAGCCGGTGGCAGAGGGAACCTTCGTTTTCTGTTATTACTTGCACCCCATCCATACGTGTGCTTGGAGTGACGGAGGGAGGCTTACGTCTTTACGAACTTTGTTCATATCCCGTGTTGTATTTCCCCTTTCCCTTTTCCCTTTACTGTTCTTTCTTAGCTTGCATTGTGGATATTTAGCGCTCAAGCGGTTGCGGAATCCGTGTTTATTAATCTTCCATCCCGGTCGATAGGAAGAATGAGCTTTAGGGCATTCGGGATAGTGGAGTCGTTACCTTAGGCTTGATTGTATCGATACAATAGGAACTGTGGAGATGCTCGTGAATAATCTATTCGATGTGAAAAGCTTCATGGCCGATTTAATCTATACAGCTTGAGAATGTGCAGAGGCTATACATATATACAATTCTTTTCAATCCCGAGTTCCACACTAGATCTTATTTACCATTAGGAGTTCTTCGGCGTTTCTACAGCCAGTCTCAAGTATTTCCCTACTTTCCGTAGACTCCTTCAACGTTCCTTTCGCCATATGAAACACCCCTGCACGAACGAACAGCCCGGTCTGACTGCCAATGGGCCAGTTAGCGTATGTTTTGTCCAAGGACCCGTACTTTTGGCGCGCGGTCATGATGGTCCTGGAATGTGGGACACGGGGTAAGCGGCATAGATCTTTTGGTGCCGTACACGTTGGGAGTTTGTTTTGCTGTTGGCGTTCGTACCTGAGAGATAAGGAAAACAGGTAGGGGCCAAGGGAGGCTGTAAAGAGTTTTTGCTTCGCTTCTCTTGAACGAGTATAGGTATTGTTTGGACGTCACCTTGTCAACAACCAGTACAGTGAAGTTGAGGGAACGTGGCTTTCTCTTCGCATGTGACGTTACGTAGCTCGAGTTACCGGACGATGATGGCGGAGATTAAAGACTGCCTTAACCTGTTGAGTTCTTGAAATAGGACGGCTATTAAAAGGGTGACCGTACAAACGCCCTCGCTGGACCGTAAAGCGCGGCCTTCTGTTGGATATGCGTTGGTCGAGATAGGTAGATACAGTCAATGCAACGACAGGACAACCAGATGTATGGACTTTCATCCTACACCTTTGATTTCTTGATGTGCATGGAGTTATGGACCAGAGTAAAGACAGAGAAGATGTAGTTTACGAAGACGAAGGCACCGACCAGCGTGGCGATAAAAGCGATCTGGAAGAGCCTCGTTAGTGTATCTCCCTAGACGTGAGCATTATGGACAATTTACCTTGAGATCATCGCTCTTCCACGACAAATCTGCAGCAACAGCAGCCCTCCAGAGCTCAAAAAATAGTCCAATCATAAAGGTCAGGACTGCGAGCTTGAGATGTAGAGTAGGGCCCCCAAGAACGTATGGCGTCAACGCATGGGGGCGCCAGTTGTCTTTGGTCTGGTTGTTGCCTAGCGCTTGCTTAAACGTTTCATTGACATTTCTGTCGCACTTCATTCGCAAGAAGGCCGCGGTGTGGGTCGCGGAGTTTGCGACTGATGCAACAGCGAGGACGAGGCCGCTGAACCACATTGCACGGGTGACCCAGGAGGTGTTGTTAATATTGTACCAGTCGAACCCGCTAGATATGACGCCGGCTATGAGGGCAGCCTGACAGTAGCGTTAGCCGCATAAGGAGCGGAGACGAGTAAGGGATGGCCGAACAGTGACTCCGGTGGTGTTCATTTTGGCTATCTCGCAATCGATATAGGTCCCTATCAACTCATCCTGCCGATCATCCTTGTTTATGATGTCCTTGAGTGTAGACCGCGACCAATCTCGTGGCACCAGAAAAGAGAATAGCCTGTTGAAGACTCGGCCGACAGGATCAAACATTGTTCGAGATATTAGTGGTTTTCTAGGGGATGGGATCGACCTAGGGAGTTCGCCTTCGTCTTTCATCGTTGATGTTTAGAGAAGTAAAGGGTTGGAGAAGATTCAGGAATCGATGGATCGGAGGATAAAAGACGAGAAGATACTTTACAAAAGGCGTGTAAAGTACATCCGCACTATAACAATCATTGCAGATGCCTTCGCTCTGCCCAGTGGAGATAATGCCACAGATCTACCTACCGTGATTGCAGAGGAACAACGATAAAAGATCTTCATTTCTGTCACTGTGGTTTTGTAGAACACATTACCTGGTCATGCATCTGAGACACTGCCAAGCCAAGCCATCAAGATGCTAGTGCCGCCTGAAGCGCCGGGAACTTCTGTACGCCTGGACTTCGGTGTGTACCCTCGTACCATCTGTACAGTATCCTCAGCCCAGATGATCCTGCATCCTTTGACTAACGTTCTTGCTGCGCCTGTGATTCTCTCGAGTCACACTAGATGGATGAATGTGGTGACACAAGTGCACTTAGCACCATGAGCAGGCGCTTCAGACCCATGACCATTATGCACGGTAAATATAGATCTCAGCCTCTCTTCTCGTCTTTTATCCTCCGATCCATCGATTCCTGAATCTTCTCCAAC
>QQTW01001248.1_pt1 | contig 17562 bp, 14 predicted proteins | sample 1904831 | NCBI WGS metagenome assembly QQTW01 (sample SAMN09435610, study PRJNA476489) | Subsurface metagenome, whole genome shotgun sequencing project. | reverse complement strand
GCTACCCAAAGGAAACTTGGTCGTTCTTCCAGACGCGTATGCAAGATGAAAAGTATGGCCGTTTCTTTGGCCAGATCCTCTCTGATCCCGAGGCAGAGCCGTTAAGACTTGGCCTAGTTGCAGAAACCGAGATAATGCGTGCTCGACTGCTTTGCTGCGCGTTGCTGGCAAAGTCCGCAAAGTTCATGGCCAAGGACAATAGACGAAGGCATGCCACTCTCAGATTGACGATAGTTTCAGCAACGCCATGCTCTGCCGGCTTCGGATGTAAAGTCTCATCTTCAGCATCGACCAGGGCCAGAGATTCCATCATCAAGCGATTCAGCGGTTCGTGGTGAAAGGTTATTAGATCATGACCCAGGCCAAGACAGAATGTGATAGCATCAATGAAACCGATTTGGGTTGCGAAGGGGAGGGCACGCAACGGTTTGTTGAAGATCGGAAGTAGGAGACGGTCCTTTACGGGCTGAATGAGCTCATAGCTCTCTACCCCGATGACTTCAGCCAGTACCGCAAACGCGTGTTGGGCAGTCTCGCGAACATAACGATTCATATGAGCCAATTCGAAGACGAAGAAGCCGCACAATGTATACAGCTTGCCTTTCTCATTTGTCAGATTTTCCCTCGTTGAGTCCTTATGACAACGCCGTAGTATGATCTCGAGTGTATCCTGCGCTGTCTTTCGCGTTCCTGCCGGAAGATCTGGAGGCATATCCTTGATGACAAACATCAAGGCTCGAACAAAATCGATCTGCTTGCCTGCAAGCCATTCGTCTCCTAAGTCGAGCTCGGTGGCCAGCACGTGTATGCCGAGAGCGCCTCCAGCCTTTGCAAACCACTCCATCTCGTGGCAATGATGACAGAAGACTTTGGCCAGATGTTGAAAAAAGGAGAATTTTGAGGCCCTCTCCATTGAGCCAAAAATTGTCCTCGCTGTGTCACGTACCACCTTGATCGCTTCTTCCGTCGTCTCTCGGACGTGTACGTCATCTGATGCCAAGCTTTCCACAAATACATCTGCAAGGACTTTTGGATCGAGAAATGATTCACCCTCACCTGAGTTAACATCAAAAGGCTTGCTTCTGTGTCTCGCTTGGGCAAGCGCTCTACCCAGTTCGATGAAAGTGAAGTGCCGGCACACATCGCGAAGAAATGCTGTTGCAATTGCTTTGAGCTCTGGGACGGTACAAGCAAATATACAAGCCTTTAGAAGCTTCTTCAAGACGTCTTCTTGGTCTCTCTTCTTCTGCATGGACTGCTCTTTGTCAGATTTACCCATTATGTCCACAACATCAACCAAAGGATCGATCTTGTTCGCCATCAGATCGTTGGCTTGCAGTCGTAAAAGAGTCACAAGTTCATCCGGTAGGCTGTCAAACCCAATATTCAGCTTCAGCTGCGAACTCAGTAGTCTGAAAGATTGTTGTTTATGGAAACTATCTGATGCTTTCGCTGCCGGTGATTTGGGAACCTCGTGGAGTTTTGCTATTGCCAAATCAGTCCCAGTGTTGATGGGAAACGCTCGATCTTTGTTTGATCCGACCAGTCTGATGTCGATGCTGGGATCATCGTCCGCACTGTTGTTAAAGGTCAACTGTGGCGCATGATTTAGGAATTTACGATTCCGACCACCCAGCTTGCCAAGGATCCTCATTGTAGTGTGAGCATGAAAGTGGCTGTATGGATTGGGCTTCAAATGGTCCCACAAGGCGGTCATCAGCTCATCCATGATTGGTGCCATGATGGGATCGAGGTAGTCAGCCGTCAAGTTATCCACACACAGCTCAAGTGTCCGCAGTCCTTGGCCCACGAGTTCCGAGCCAGCTCGAAGAGCAACCACCAGAGGCCTCATAAGATGGCTCAGGTGTGGTAGCAGGTGACTCAATCGTGCAGGTACTGTCAGTGTCAATTCCACATAAAGATCTCGTTCAGCTGGTTTGCGTGCTCCCTGCAATAGATTGTTGAAAGTCTCCAGAAGCATCTCCAGTAGTGGAAGTATCTCCTTGTACAATAATTCGAAGCGGCCACCTCCAATGCTTCTGAAAAGAGATCGTAGGAGCAGAAAATAATTCATCGGCTCCTCTGCTGTAACGGATAGCAGCACACATTGAGTGACAATTCTTGTTACATGTGGATGCAAGACCTGCTCGTTCTGCTGGGAGAACAGTGTCACGGCCATGAAAGACAACTTGAACATCCTTAGTAGAATAGAGGATTTGACGACATCGGAAGAGCCGACTTCATCTATTCTCTCCATCAGGTACTGCAAAACCATGCCAGCAAAGGCAGGGGAGGTGGCTTCACTAGCCAAGAAAAACTGCGGTAGGTGAAGCAGAGCAGTGTGCTCGAACATGAGATCGTGTAGGTGCGGGATCTCGGCATGAAACACTTCATGAAAGGTGGCCGTATCGATACAATGGAATACAGTACCAAAGCTTTCTAGCAATTCTTTCTCCTCCCGACTCATCTGTGCCATGTAGTGGCTAGCTAGGAACTCAACGGGGGATGAGTAATGGCTCTCGGACGGCGGTTGCTCGGTGTTGTAATATCGGAAAACTCGGGCTCCTTCATGAAAAAGCTTGGTAAAGACGTGGACCTCCTCCGCATTATAACCGAAGCTGACCTCGGACCAGTTGACGGGGGTGTTGGCGGGATCGAAGTTGACTCCTTGTGGATTTGTCATTTTGAGCTGGTAGAACATGTTCTTGAGGCCATTGACCAGGTTTTTGAATAGAAACTTGTTGTCTGCAACAGGATCTGCGCCTCTGTCTCTCGGATTAGATGTCTTTATTGGAGTAGCATTGAAGATGTCAATCTCGTCCCAATCCGGCGGATGTCCCTTATCGGCAAGAAAGCTCTCAGATTGTGAGTCTGTCGAGCTTTTGGCATACTGTTTAGTCAGCTTCACAGCGTTATTGTACTGATGATTCATAGCAGCAAATTTGTCGCCTATCGCATCCAGGATCATCATCAAGAAATAACGTGCTTCTTGTTTGTTATCTAATTTGGTAATGCTCTCTGCCATGTTCAAGAGGAGTTTGGCACTCATGGTCTGAAAACTGGTCCCTGGAAAATTGTCATGGAGGTTGCGAGTATAGACTTCGATCGTTTTCCGAATTTGATCCCGACTGAGAGAATCGCGAACATGATGAATGAGATCTGCCAACATGCTATAGGCTAGTGGCCTCATGCCCTCGTAAACGGTAAGGCCGTCTCCAATTAGAGTCCGTTCGTCTAGGAGCTCGTCTATCTTTTGCAAGAAAATCTTCCGGTAGTTGAAGTTGATGATATGTCTGATAGCTACAAGGAGCTCTTTTCTAGCGCTGGATTTCTCTCGTGGACAATCTTTCAGTAACCGAACTACAACACTCGGTAATGTAGGTAGAAAGTCCTGCAGCTGCTGTGCGTATACTCGTAGCAGATATGCCAGAAAGCTCATAGTCTTGACCTGGGCAGTGATAAACTCGCCGAAAGCAGCTCGATTCTTGATCTCCTTGCACACGCCAGTGAAAATGCCTCCCGCAGCGGCCTTTTCGGCATGGGCTCTTTCCTGGGGTTTCGCTTGGAGCAGCAGAATCTCCTTGATCAACGGGACGAACCTCTTCACATTTGCAGATACGGAATTCCGATGTGCTTGAAAAATGGACACCACAATAATGGGGCATTCAGCGAGCACCTTGAACGAATGCATGCCCGGCGCCAGAGCCTGATCCTTCTTTTCAGCCCCTGAGTCTGAGACTGCTGTTGCAGGCGATGCCGGCCGTGGTGATTGAAAGTTCTGGGAGGCATGGTTTGGAGTTGAGGAGACCGAGGGTGTAGCACCCTGCGGAGTGTCAAAAGTGTCCTTCACGACCTTCTCCATCAATTGAAACATCTCCTGGATGAGCTCTAAGAATGGCTGAACTTTTGATGCTGTTGCCGCAGTCTGGTGTCTTTGCAAATCCATGATGGTCTTCATGCATAGTACCGCATTGTCTTCGTTCTCTATCCGCACCAGTTCCATCAAAGTGTCGACCATGTCCGCTGCGTAAGGTTCGATCTCTGGCGAGTTCGTATGTACTCTGTGAAGAATTTCCAGGACATGGTTGCGCAGTATCTAGCCGGATGTTTAGCCTTGCGAGAACCTGCAGAGCACCGCAACGGAAACTTACATGGTCTGATGAATTTGCCATGAAGACAGGCTCGCCCTGTAATATTCTCTTGAATACTGGCCATAGTTTCGCAAGAAATCTGGGATAGCTCGGGCCTGAGCAGAGGGTCTCTATGGAATCGCGGAGTTCAGTCGCGATATTGGCTTTGGTTTTGGCATCTGTCAAGATCAGCAGGAACCTATAAGCGTCGAAGCACAACACAGAGCGGTACAACACAGCTAGAATCCTTCAGTGCTGTAAAGACCTACCAAGGTTTGGATCGCTCAAGCGCGCAGTGTAGATGTCGATGCTCCGCTCCATGATAGGTGGAGCAATACACAGTCGCGCTCCACTTGCAAGATATGCCTACCGCGCCGGAGGAGCTGGGAAGAGAAAGGGACAAAACACCAAACGCTATGGGCTTGCTGGCATTCATCGGCGCAGACTTCCTAGGACGCTCGTGCTTGGGCAAAGAGGTAGGTGTTTCTGTGAGGGTGGACTGTCTGCTGTGAAGAGGAGGGTGTAGAGAGATACGAAGGGCGATCACAGTGGAACATCACCAGCAGACAAAGAGAAAGCGAGGGTAAGGACGTTGAGAGCGTCTGGCTATGCATGTGTACCAGCATCATGGGGGGCATGGCCTTTGGAAAACCAAAGGAAGCTATTTAGTCGGTGCCAAGATGTTTGCTACTCCGATTGGCTTCTTATCTCGTAGAAGTTAGTAGGCCATTGGAGCAGTTGTCATATGTACTACTCCGTGTGAGTTGACAGCCTGTTGCACAATGATACTGGGTTTTTCGACGATCCTAGGATGCCACTTCTACTAAATCAAGACTCTTGCGAACGACATCTTCAGTAAAGATGGACTAAGAACTAATGAAAGCTATGTATCTCAACCTGCCGCTAAGAGCCTTGGGTCTACTCGTCAGACTCGTCGTCCGATTCATGATCATTTCTCTAGGCCTTCCATTTACCTTGTATGTTTCCTGTAGCTGAAATCTTGAAGCCCCCTTCTGGTCCCTAAGATGTTTCTAGAAGCTCAAGACCTCATCCGCAGCCTTCTTGACATGAGAGACGTTGAGGCGCGCATGCTTTTGCTCAACAGTTCCAATCCTTCTGCCGCTGCTGCTATCGCTGGTTCCCATTGCCAATGGCTGGGCCACCTTCATGACAATCAGGATCTCCCGGCCGTTCAGATCCCGTCGTTTCGAATAGTCCAGCTCTTCAAGAAGGTCTTCGCGAGAATCTTCATCCTCCACCCTCTTAGTGGTATTGTCCAGATTCTATGACGTGTGCCCGGGAGAATGGCTTATGCTCGATAGCCATTTCCACGGTTCGGCTCACTTGGACATAATTCCCTTCCCCATAGACGCGAGAAACCCAAGTAGCTACGTCCCATCGTACCGACTCTGACTGGACTCTTGTCTCCTGCATATCTTAAGGCAACAGCTTCAGTCCGAGACGCCGGTGCAGTTTCTTCTAACAAATCGAGAGGACGGAATGATGATAGCAATAGCAATAGCAATCAATAGAAAACTCATCGGTCATAGCTGGCCAGTAAGGAGACTTTTCGAGCAACACCACCGGAAGTGACCGCGTCCGATGGCAGTATCAAGGGCGAAAGCGAGCTGAATATGAACCTCGAAGTCTCCGATCCTGTGACTGCGGAGTACGAACTTGATAGCTATCCAGTCATCACCTATATGATTGCATACGGAAAGATGAGCTAAAGCGTAGCGACGCTGGCAGCGATGATTGTTGAGACCACACCTACTGTAAGTTCGGCCATCGTCGACTCAATGTCTCGAGATTTCTATTGAGGGTTGGCTATAAGGACCTTGCTGCAGGAAGGCGAAAGTATTTCGCTGATAGCTAGGGGGGCATGAGACTGTGTGCAGCAACCGACATGTTTTAAAACTGTTCTCAGGCTTTGCAGCGGCATTTTGCCGACGTCAATCTCTGCTCATTTGACAAAGGGCAGGCGCAGTACCTTGACAGACATTGCTGGGGCTGGGAGTTCGAGATCTGTGTCTGGCATGAGTGCTAATCCCCTCCGTACCTGACGCCTCAATTAGCGAGCTTGTGTATAAGATCTCTTTGACTAGTACTTAATCAAAAGATTTATGTACGCAAATTGGGATGATTTGCACGGACGTTGTGACGACGCTAAATAAACGAGATCAACAACGCTAAGTAATTGGAGCATTCTACTACGTACGTAGTACACCTCCGTTCAGTGTTCAAATACGAAGAGAATAGCTATCATGGCCATTAAATCAGAAACCCACAACGGCCGATGGGAAGAGAATTATGCGAAAACGAGTAGTAAATACTGACTAGATGATATCCAGTGCTACTAAGTATGAGCAGTCCTGATGCCCTGCCGGTCGTTAATAGTAGAGCAAGCTGCAAGCAATCACGAGGATTACCAAAACGCACCACAACGAAAGCCATGGCCCCAAAATCATGCGTACCGATGCCCATCCACCAACCCGAAATCTTGCTTTACTCCGCGCCTTCAGCCTCATTAGAGAAAGAAAATCATCCGCAATACTAGTAGTGAAGAAGATGGCGATGACGACAACGGATGCATTCATTACGGCACATTTCCCCAATCTCCTACTTCCCGGATACAGGCTGGGGGGTTAAGGCAGGGGTAGAGTTAGACGCCGACGAGCCATTCATTCTACCCCAGCCATCATTATGTTCTAAGTTAGACCTTTCGTGCCTGCCAGCCAGCCAGCTAGTTATACGCATTCCCAGCAGCCCCCCCCCAGAAGATGAGACCCGACTGTTTAGAGCCAGGCAGTAGTCCCACCACCACCCGTCCAACGCGGAAAATGTACACAAAAACGAGACCGTCCGGACCGCTCACTCGCCCGATTGCTTCAGGGATGCGATGCAGCGAACGTGTAGGTGGAGAGAAGAAAGGATCGACCCTTCAGGTATTTGCGGGCTGGGGAGGAAGATTCGGTGGATTCATGCGAGATGCGGTGGTTGAGGGGTTAGTGCTGTTGCTACTGCTGCCGCCGGAGTTCCTTCTCGTGCCCTTGGGTCGGCTCTCGCCACTCGCACCTGAACGATGACCCTTGGTGGTATCTGAAGACCCGCGTGGGCGTCTCTGAACAAAGTCGCACCCCACATGTTAGAAACAAGATCCAGGTTACTAAGAATAATGAAGTTGGTCTTAGCGGTTGGAAAGTACATGCAGGCAAGTTACACAAAACGGAACTTCGGGAAAAATGCGATTTCAACTAACCGTGGTTGATTTGCTTCCTACAGCGCCCTCGTCGTGTAACTTCAGAGCATCAAGGCGTTGTTGACTATCGTGAGTCATCGAGTCTGTTTCGTGTTTGGCGTTGGTCGGCTTCATTGGAGCCGCACTAAGACCGCTCTTCATCTTGTTGGCTTGCTCGGTCAATCGATCCCACTTGCTTTGACGAGTCTGCTCCCGAGATTCTGCGCTGTTCTGTAGCTCGGTGTAGTCGTGCGAGCAGTCGTCGAAGAGTTGCGGATTGATCTCCATGAATAGCTTCATGGCATTGTACACCATACCATGTATAGTCCTAAAGCAGTGTCAGATCCAGAAGATGTGTCAGGGACGAGAAAGTTCACCTGTTCCAATGTCCTTTGGAATTCTCGTACAGTGGTGCAAACATTATCGGCAGTATGGTTTCAACATTGTCGCTGACCAAATTGCAGAAGTATTCATTGTTCCAGAAGTAGAGTGCCCGTTCGGCGACCTGACATTAGAATCAGCTCATGCCTAAACCATTCTCCAGCGCAATTCTCACCTGAAAATGAGGACTGGCGACAGATTTTGCCAGCTGATTGAAGAGAGGTTCCTGTACTTTGGCGAATCCTGCCGGATCCATCACCTCAAAGATGTCCTCTACTTCGTTCAAGAACATGACCTCCTTTGTGCTGTTGACTTTCGGCCAATATCGAAGAAGGCCCAAGACGACCTGAAATTGCTTGGTTAGCACAGCGAGGAAGTAATGAAGCGGATCAAGGTTACCTCTTCTGTCAGTGCCGCGTCTTTCTCCAAAAATTGGACTATGCAATATGCCAACTGGGGATGATACATGCTCAGGCTCCTAACTTTGTGCATCGGAATCAAGACCCTGGTGAGAAACAGCTTATGCTCTTCCTTGAGAGGTAACGCGAAACCGTTTATGATCGATCCTAGAATCTCGAGAAGCTCTGCAATGCCGTTAAATCGCTCCGTTTCGTAGACGAATTGGAAGAAGACGTTATTGATGGAGCGTCTGATGTATGAGCGTAGATTAAGGAATTTTCCGTATATACGGTGAAGCGTGGTCTTGAGGAAATCTCTTTCTCGAGGATCTTCGGAGTCAAATAACTCAAGAAGCTATCTTGTTAGCCGGGCTCACCATCCACAATAAAAGGCTGACATACCTGAAGAACAAATTGATGGTCAATATGTGCTTTGGCGATGTTGGTATTGAAATCCTGGCTCTCTATGAATCTCAGGAAAAATTCGTATACCACCTGTATATGCGGCCAAGCAACTTCGAGAACAGGCTCATCTTCTTCCGGGTCAAATGCCTCGCCTTGGGGATTAACCGGTGGTGGAACTGGTCGAAAAAGATTTTTGCTGAACATATCCACTACGCGAGGGTACATTGGCTCGGTGATGACAGATCGGTTGTTGGCAACGTAATCCAGCAATTCATGAAGAGCTAACCGCTTAATCTCTTTCGACTTCATATCACCCGTGGCATCGTTGAAGTCGAAGATGATATTGCACTGATCAATCTTTTGCATGAACAGTTCTTGCCTCCGGTGTGGAGGAACTTCATGGAAACCAGGTAGCTTTTCGAGTTCACGCTGCCGTTGATCGGAGATATCGAACCGTGACGAATGTTGTCTTTTAGGGGTTCGAATTCCTTCAGGAACGTCTTTGGGGGTTGTTTGTAAGCCAGCAAAAAGTAGAGATTTCTGCCCAGCTTTTGGAGGCGCAAGATCGCCAGGCATGGTTTCTGCTGCTCCTGGTGGAGGTATATGCTATAACGTTTTGCCAATCAGTAAATGAAGGTTAACTGTATGGGGTGCGACAGATATGAACAGCAAGAACGAAGATGATGATAGGATCCAAACATACCGGTGCGCTCGGACTGATCAATACACTGGGGTTGAGATGATTGCTGGGCCTGGATGGCGTACCTGGTCCGCCAGTGGAAGCTTGAGAGCCAGGAGGAGGCTGGGGCATGAACGCATGGCCAGATGGTACATTGGATAAGTTCTGCGGAGCATGGTGTATGGCGTTTGTATGTTGCCCGCCAGTAGATCCTCCATCGCTTCCTATAGAAGCTCTATTCCTCACATCACTGACATTTGTGGTAGATGACGTTGGCGTAGCTTGTGCGGAGCTCGCAGGAGATCGGCTATCGGTACCAGAGGGCGCATTCGACTGTGAAGGCGAGGCTGTTCCCGGGGCGGAGTCTTTCTTCTTGGAGGATTTGTTCGAGTCCTTGGCTCTTGATAACTGCTCGTGCTAAAAGCTTCTGTCAGTCCATTCAAGGCAAAATGTTTGTGTCACTTTTGCACAGCCGCAAGCCTATAGGGGTACTCAAGAGGAAGACGAACCACTCTTTGTCTAAATCCTTTCATCTTCGCGTGCGTATTCCAACAGCCTCATTCAATTCTGGAGGTGTGTACTTCGGGATGAATTCCAGATCGGGCGGGGAGCAGGAAGCGAATTTATGATCGACACATCCGTCTGGTCGAAGCGTTTTTGGATCTGCAAAGACAGCCGAATTTTTCTCCTTCCAAACAGTATACGCAAACAATGTCGAGCACCTCGTTTCCGGGCAGTTCAAGCCGACATTGCAGCAATTGAATTGTGTGACTCGAGGAGAGGTGGTCAGGGTTCACTTGTTTATTATTGCTGAGCCAAGCGTTGCATAGAGGGTGGCAGCAAGATAAACCGGAAAGGAGACTCTTCGAGTGTTTTCGACGGATTGGTCTGGCGACCTTGTTGTGGCATGGAAATTTATTCTGGCGCTGTGGAAGATGCAGAGGCAGCTTGTCGGCGCTGCAGCGATTGGTCTACAACTTGAAGCAGGCGGGGAGCCAGCCAAGCAACACACCCGCTCCATACGTGTTTCTACATACTACACTGTTCCTCTTAATGTGAATGTTTAGGGACAGAATGCACTGCAAATAGTTACGCTATATGATATCCAACACAGAAAGTAAATTCGCTATAATTAACCATACACGTCGTGTGGGAGCGTCGAGAGGTCTAAGGACTCTCGTTCAATGTTTCCGCACGAAAAATGCACGTCTCGATCCTCCCGTCTGTCGAAAACACGACCACTACTTCTATATCTGTTGCATGTGGCTCATACTGTTCAGGTTTTGGGGATCTCGCTCAATTTCTCCTGGCGTTGGTGGTGCCATCAGATAGGCCTTCTCGCCGCTCTTCAACTGCTACAACTGCTCCTCCATTTATAAGACTACATTCTGAGCGGCTGATTCTCTCTGCAGCAGTATTTGCTGTATACTGGACATACCGACGAAGTTGATTACGCTGCTCGGCCTATTAGTAGGGCCCTGAAGACCACTGTCATCCTTCCGCATTACTTTGGAACGTCCCAATTTGAGAGCTGCTTTAGCAGGTTGATGTGGAGGATTTCCCTGCTGGTGGTGCCAAATGATTGTTGTCGAGACGCAGAATAGAGTAGTCTCGGAGGTCAGGGTTTCAAGATTCATGCTCTTCTTGCTTGTGCTCAATACGGATGATATTGATTGAGTAATGTGTGGTATTGAAGCTTCCTCTGTGGAAGATGGGGAACCATGACGAAATTGAGTAAGCTCCAATATATTCGCATTGTCGACCGTAAATAGACCCAGCAAAAGATACAAGCATTTCCATTCTTGCAAGGAATACATGGTTGGTAATGGAACTCCAGCAAAAACGGGCTTTACAACGAGAACAAGACGAGAGAAATACACCGTGATGTAGGTAAGGATTTCCTCGCTTTTCAAGGCCATAATTCAGAGCTCGGATCAAGTCTGTAGCATGAGGAGCGAAAGTGAAGCCAACCGCTAAAAGATCACCAGAAGGGCATCAGACTCGTCTAAAGGCATTGAGATGTGTACTTACGAGCTTCGCAGGGATAGATTGGTCCCTCGAAGAGATAAGCAACGAGGCCAACCACCGTGATGAAGCCGCCTACTACGGCTGTGATAATGTTGAAATTTGTGAGCATAATAGTTGGCACGTTGGTCCTGTGTTACCATGTTAGACGGCCCTCTGGCCCAATATATGAAGAGGTCAGGGTGATCCCTACAGTAAAAGACCCCGTGATCGTTGCCAAAAATGCCGAGTAGCTGGTCGGGTGCGCCGTTATTGTACTGTAAGTAGTATGCTGTTATCTGCGTCAAGCTCGCCCAGCGATATGTCTGTTTTCATCGGGCAACTTGGGACACGGTACTGAATATCATTCTGTAATCCGAGAGACGAATGAGTAAGGAGAAATCACAACCGCATGAAAAGAATTGATTCGATAGTGAGGAACAGTATCTTCGATGAGTCAGCTCAGTACATGCTTTGGCCACAGCAAGGCTCTCTGGATACCTGGATGCCGAAACCAATTGCTGGAGAGCGCTCCTGATGATTTACAAGCAATGCCACCTGCAGAGGACAACCTCAACGCCATCGCCAAAGTTCTTGCCAAAAGGTGAGAGAAGCAATATCCAATTCCATGGGTTCCTCATGCCATAAAAGTACAAGTCGTTGGCTTTCTTGCCTCACTCCCTTATCTCGCTTCAATGCTCGCTGTTGTTGAATAACGCCGTTATCTCCATCATGTTTTAGCCGTCAGAAGTCGATAGGTAGGTTTTGTGTGCTGAAGTATGAATGCTTCGGACAACACCTATCCAATCAGATTATTAAGGTCAGTACAAAGCAGAAGACCCAAATGTGCGATGTGACATGGTAAAAATTCCAGAATTCCAGGGTTAGTCGCAGTGATAAGAATTGTGTTCTCAATATGGTTGGGGATTAGTGGCTCGCCTCAATTCGAAATCTGGAACGTAATCGAACCAATCTGTCGAAGGATTGTAGCGATACGCCTTGAAGTCGACACCGTACGGTTTCTACAAGCAATGTCAGTCTTGAAAGGATCAGCGATGCGGGACACAACTCACGGGCTCAAGCATGTATACCACTCCAAGAGGTACATCGAGATCCGAAATGTCTTCCCTACCCAATCCTTTGAAGTAAGCTAGAAGAACTCGAGTGATACTCCTATGCCCGACTAGCAAAACATGGTCTGTCATCCTCTCAACCTCAATGATAACCTTCTGTAGTCTGTTGATGATATCGAGATAACCTTCTCCGCCAGGTCCTGGATATCGATAGTGCAACTTGTCAAGCTTTCTCAACGCGTATTGGTTAGCGAATTTGGTCTTGATTTCCTCATACGTCATGCCCTCCATATCGCCGGCATTGAGCTCATCTAGCATGCGCATCTGTTTGATGTCGAAATCGTCCTCTGAAAAGAACTGGGCAGTTTCAATGCTGCGCTTAAGCATGGATGTCCAGATACAAAAGTTCTTCTCTTCCCCGGTCGACTGTCGAGTGTACTCAGGATTTGGTGGTGTGGTGTCGCCAGGACGTGGTGGCCAATGAGAGTTTTGTAGCTTCTCAACCTGCCTCCGCTCCCAAGCAGATCGCTCTTCGGTAATAAATCGTGTCAGAGCCTTTGCGTATCGGACGCCACCTGGACTTAGAGAACTGTCACCGCCAATTTTCCCATGTACGTTGTCCATGCTCTCGCCATGCCTTGTCAACCAAATCTGCCGTGGAGCTAGATTGAAATTGAGTAGATATGTGGATAGAATGATTTGCAGAAAACCGCGGATCTGATGAGATACAACCTTGCGGCCGACGTCGATCATCTGTAAGTATGGCATGTTGTGGTGCTCCTCGTACTCTCCAAGCGGTATATACTTTTTCTGATACATCTTCACTCGTTTCTTAAAGTCTGCAAGTGCTTCCACAGGATCTTTGTCCTTATAATCCGGACCCGAAAGCTTGAGACGCATGTTTGACTCTAGCAAATTCTCATCAAAACAGAGCGATTCAAGAAACAGAACATTCAGTTCGGAGCCAGCGCGCTCTCTGACATGATTCATGATTGTCTTTCGTCTCTCAAGTGTTGAGTTTGTCGCATCCAGAATGCCGACCGAACCACCTTGGTTGAGGACATAGTCTAGTAACTCGTCAAGTGTCTCGAGTGCGACTTGCTCACGAATCTGGGAAGCCCTAGCATTCTCAGGGTCGAAGAAATTGGCGTCTTGATCCATCTGCTCCGGCGCTGGAAGTGCGTGCTTGGGTTGACCTTGAAAATCTTGCGTATGCTGTTCCTCTTCTCCTGCAACATTCCCCTGCACTTCTCCGTTGACCATTTGTGTGGTGATGGCTGGAGGTGGGAGCAGATCGTTACGGTCAATGATGCCGGGAGGATGTCTCTGAGCTAGACTTAGCCGACGAACAGAAGCTCGAAGCTTTCCCTCCAGGCTAGCATCGGTTTGGGTTTGACCTCCACCTGCCGCTATTCTGCGCAAATTGCCCACATTGAAGATTTTGCAGTCATGCTGCATCCAGTTAAGGTATCTCGCGATTTTCTTCACGATGTAGCTCTTGCCCCGAGCCGGAAGCCCAACCATGACTAGGACAAGCTTACTACCAACATCTCGCTGGGCTATTCGGCCGTCGGGAGACACTTTGGATCTTGTGAGGCCAGGTATGTCGAGTGTGGTAGCACGGATTTTGGGCGTTCCGGCCTTGCTGACGTTAGGATGGCTGTGAAATGTTAGCACACATCGTTGCAGGTTCAAAGCTTCCTGAAACCTACATTTGAGGGCTGCTGGGAGCGGTAGAAAGAGGTGTGTCATTGAGAGCGTGTCCGATGCCATTCGTTGGAGTGAGGAATTGCTGAGAAGAGTTGGTTTTGCTCTCTTTTTGAGGGTAACCCCCAATACTTCTGTTAGGAACTGGTTTGGGAGGGCCCATCATGGTCGAAGGCTTCTGCAACGAATCATGGTGATCCAGAGGAGGGATGTCGTCCGAACCTGGAGAGGTGGTAGCACTGCTGAGGATAGCACTTTTAGCCATCTGAGAGAGTTGGCTCTGCCGGCGCACCGGTAAGCTTGTTACGCCAGCAGAGCAGCTTCTGTCGCCGCCACTTTCGAGCAAAGGCATACGGTAGTGAAGAGAATATGGTGCAATCGTGAATCGCAGTTCTGGCGGCTATGGCGCCACAGATACGGTTCCGCAGATGAGGTTGCTTGACTGCTTAGAGTCTGGGGTACGGAGAATTGTTTGGCAAGCTCTCTTCTAGGGTGAGATGCTGCCGCAGGTGAACAAGGGTCCGAACGGTGGACCACGGGCTGTTTAGACCTAGCGCTGCTCAACCAAGCCAGGGGAAATAGCTGAGCTTAGCGCTTAAAGTGACGATCATTGAGCCCAGGGTGACACCATAGTATCGAAAGATACTTTCCAAGAGAAGAGCCACGTATCAAGTAGTTTTATGTGTGTTGCGTGAGGCACCAAATCAAACCTAAGGACAAGGCTGTTTAGTGCAAGAGACGATAAGGAATTGTCGCAGGTTATCTTCACGACACAAGAAAGTTCATCCTTGCAGTGATTATGGGAGCCTTCGATGTAGCCAATTACAGGGCACCTCTTTACCACGAGCATAGTAGTAATCAGGATACAGATCCAAACCAGTAGAACACACTACTTGTACGACGTACTCGAGTAGTACTACGTAGTACCAGGGTACGCACAGAGACTGTTAGGCTGGTGCTACAATGGCTTTAATCGATTCAACACGTCCACCACATAGAAACTGTTTCTAAAAGCACTCGACAAATTGAAAACATCTACAGAATCCTCCAAGTCTGTTCGACTATCAGAATTGGACTTCATTTGACTTAGATACCAAGCTGTGTGGACTCTTGCATAATACGTAAAGACCGCTGCTTTTAGTACAAGCTTAATGATACTGAGTTAACAATGCACATGGTATCGCAACGCCTGCGCCGGTAGCAAAGTACGTACATGCAGCTAGAGCTTCCAGCATACGAACAGCCCCACCAATCGCTCCACCAACACCTTGCTATTCCATAACAATTAATCCTGTCTTATTATCGCTGCTTGTCCAAAACCTCATCGTTCCCTTGCGACCCATTGATCTCTTTCTGCGCTTGCTTCTGCTTTTCCCGCCTGTCCATTGCAGCCTTTGCCAGTATCTCGCGACGAGAAAGTCCCTCTGATCCATGTGAGCCTTGATGCGAGCCCAGCACAAACTCTCCGCCTGTCCAACCTCCAGCATCAAAGTGCTGCTCTCCATCAACATAGCCATCATCGCCAGGATTATAAAACTCCCCGTGGCTCAATTTATGGCCTCCATGTTTCCAATCGCCTTTTTCAACCTCTATTTCGATTTGTTTTGTCAGATCCCAGAAGTGGCGATCGTGTTCACCAAAGACATTGTGGGCGAGTTCGTGACAGAGAGTGTTGCGAATCACCTTATAGTCTCTATAACCGTCATACCGATCTGTGCGCAATCTCAATTCGATGACCTCGCCACGATTTCTATTTAGTCCTAATGTCCGTGACTCCTGTGTGGTGTGCTCGGCTGGATTCATCTCAGTCAAAAGACCAACGGAGAACTTGTGGGCCCTCATAGCGGCTTTGATGCCAGGATCTTCCGCTAGTCGCTCGAGGAACCGATGTGACCGGTCAGGATTTGGAAGGTAGGGAAGGGGACGGATGGAGTGAAAAGTATATGTACTTTCTTCCTGTATTTTCTTCCAATCCCGGTGCTTGGCGACTTTTGGGGCAGCTCTCTGAGCGCTAATTCGGTTCTGGGATTGAAGACGAACCTTCATAATGCTGTTATTGAGGTCAGAAATCTCCTTCTCTGTACTGCCCAGAAGTGTAATCTTTGTCTTTGGTGTGTAGATGGCGGAAACCTGAGTATCGGGGAAAGGAGGTTTGAGGATGCCAGGTTTCGGTGTGATCATAATCTTCTGCTTCTGGGGTTCGATCGAGAGCATTTCGGCCAGTGAGGATGAAAGTTGCGCGACGGTTATATTTGGCGGGACCTGGACTGTAAATTGCTTGCTATGGAAATAGATGCGAATGTCCATCAGGAGGCCATTCCGTTCATTGCTGCTCTGCTGTGTTGGCAAGTCTCCTGGATCACTTTCCTTCATGTCCTCCGTATGCTCCATCCTTGAGATCAGTGATTCGCTGTTATCCACGTGGTGAATGTTCGGCGATAACTCTCATAGACTCTCGAGAGACTCAGGAAGCTCACAACGTAGCTCATCGTGGGCGGAGTGGCAATGCTCATTCGACCACGTTCTGCCTGATTCACTTTTGTAATCAATGATCATTTCTAATCTAGCGGAGGCGTCATTACTGCCAAGACCTTTTACGCCATGCTTGTTCCAGACAAGTTTTTACTAGCGTTATAATTAAATTGTCATTATTGGGATTAGTACCACTCCCGTACATTAATGTCGCTGTAGCCTCAAAATATCAAATGTCTCCATACTTAATATCGAAATCAAGTATAAAGCTAAGTGATGGTCTACGACTAAATGCCTGAATGATATGGTTTCTGAAATAACCATTCTTACGAATCATGATAAAGATGATGCAACCAAAAATGCAGGTAGAGTGACTTCCCATCCTAAACGGGAGAGGCAGGATCCTGACTACATTTTTCACCAGGACGATTCGGAGCATGCTATCTGATCGCAATGTAGAGAAGAGCATAAATGTCATGGTATACATGATCAAAGCTCCGCTCAACTTGCTCCAGTACGATCCAGGGCTATAGCTTCCGCCTCCCATAAACCGTTTCTATTTAAAAACCTTTCTCGTCCAATCCTCCTGCTCCAAGCTAGACCTGCGCCAATCAATGCTTCGGTCGCCCTTCAATCATACCCGTATCTGGAATGCTGGGTATTCGCGTGTGTCTCACAATATGAATATGAAATTTTCTTCCCGTTATCTTGCTTCTCCAGATATGGGGATCCATTCTTTCACTTCTTCATGCCACCGATGCCTGTACCTGTGTCAGCACTTGCCCCAACGGAGTCGTGAGGCCACATCGCACCCCTCATGAGTTGTATTCACCAGAGCCTGCGTCTGGTACTCTTGCACCAATATTCGATCATATGCATATGGTATTCGCGCCTTGACTCCTTCAAAAATGCTCTCTCTCATTGGGTACAGGTCTCGAATCCGATAATCATGGAAGTTTTTGCAACTCCAAATCCCGGGTTTCTCTTCTGGATGCACCTCACTCAGACCCGTTATATCGATGTACAGCCCATTTGTGGTATCGATCCATCTTGCATCAATGATATTTGCGCCATC
>QQTW01001247.1_pt1 | contig 17563 bp, 17 predicted proteins | sample 1904831 | NCBI WGS metagenome assembly QQTW01 (sample SAMN09435610, study PRJNA476489) | Subsurface metagenome, whole genome shotgun sequencing project. | reverse complement strand
CGGTGGGAACATGTTGCGTGGTATCGCGGGTTCGGACTGTTGCCTCCCGCGGTACAGCGATCCTTGCTTGGACGGAAGCGTGTTGTGCGGTTCGGACTGTTGCCTGTTGCGGCTCTGCAGCTCCGGTTTGACGAGGTTCGTTGCCGCGAAGGACAGGTTCTCTTCCGGCCTGTCGTCCTTGGCCGAGCTGGCGCCGGCCAGCCCGTCGTTGTACTTGAGCCGCTCCGCGCCGGCAAAGCCGGTGAAGACGTTCTGGCGGTCCGATGCGGCCACGAGGCGTGCCTTTCCGAGATAATCTTTGGTCTTGAGGTTCTTGACCTTGGCTTCGTTGGGCCGGTAGACGATACCCACAGGTATGGAGAAGACGGTGTAGCCCTGGTTGGATTGTCAATGACACGCGGGAGAACTGGGCGTAAGAGACGAGCCATACCTCTGCCTGTTCGCGGATGGCCTCCTCGATGACGTCGTGGTCGGCGACGACCTTTTCCTTTGCGGCAAATTCCAAGTCCTTCATGCCGGCTTCCTTCTGCTGCAGGTAGATGTAGCAGAGACCGCGGTTGAATAGGGTCTCGCAGGAGTACAGCTTGAATTTGAGGCCGAGCTGCTCGTAGTCGATGTTGTTGTTGCCCCGAAGGTAGAGGAGGGTATCATTGAAGTTGGCCAGAGCTTCCTCGAAGTCACCCATGAGGAAATTGGAGACGCCCTGCTGGAAGTATGCGACGGCAAAGTACTGGTCCAGTCGCACGGCCTGAAGGTAGCACTCGACCTGCATTTTCGTGCTGTCAGAAACCACACGCGCTGAGGTTTGCGGGTTGGGTCCTCACGGCTTTCTCATGCTCTCCCAGCGTCGCGTGAATCACTCCACAATTAAACAGTATCTTCGACGTATCGGAGATGGACTCGAAGTCCTTGAGCGCCTCTTCGAACTCGTTGCTGTCATAGTGCGTCAGAGCCGAGACCCAGGTCTCGATTTCCTAGAGCGAGGGCCCAAGTCAGCGCAGGCGACGGAAAGTCGGAGATCCTGCTTTGATGGAGCCGCACCTGCTTCAGGGACATGACGGATCGTGACAACGGATGACCGTGGGTTCCTGTTGACTGAGATTACCAGTGCGAGCGCGGTCGACCGCGACTCGACGAGAAGAGGGGTTCTCGTGGATGAGAGGAAGGAGGAGCAGTCGTGCCAGCGACAGAGACGGGAGAGGGCTCAAATGACAGCGTGCGGCATGCGCGGACGACGTTATCGTGGGAAAAGCAAGCAGAGAAGGCGGGAGAGGAGGTTCTGGACAGGCTCTGGAAGACGAAAGCCTAATAGAAAAGGACTAAAAGCAAAGAGCGGAGTCGAGGTTTCGGGCCACCTGGGCAGCGCTTAACGACTCGCTAGACTCGACGTCGGATGGATCCCGGTTTGCTCTCAGCCTGCAAGAGTTCGACCTGTGCCACAAGCACCAGAGGTTGCTTCGTACCTGCGAGTGTTATAACAGATGCTGCATGCCCGTGATGTGCAGCAGAAGAGGATCGGCTCTCTGGTCGAGTTCGCGATATTTCGATTGTGAGCCCGACTGTCCGATCCCCAAACGCCGGTCCGGCTGAACATCGGGGGCGGCTTCCGTCTCATCTCCATCCAAACTGCAACAGCGTTGAAGCGTGTCAGCTTCTCTCGTTATCGGCGCCTCCTGAGCTTCACGCACCGTGCCATTGGCCCGCCAGCTTCATCCACGGCGCCTAACAGATGGCTGGTAACGTTGTGATGCGCCAGCAAAATCATTGTGCTGATAGGTACCTAGGTACCTACATAGGTACCTAGGTACTATCATGCTCATAGCACGGAGTAGAGGCCTGAGATGAGTCTGCCCTTTTTTTATTATCGTGGTCTGAAGTGGTTCAGAGCCGATAAACACGACGAGGCAGAACAACAAGTCTACCGGAGATTCGAAGGAAGGAAGCTCGTGCTGAGCCGGAGGGAATGGTGAGTCGGGCTTGGGATGTTCGTTCACGGCGCGTTTGATGTGCGTGACAGCTCCGCCTCAGCATCAACCGAACATTTGGGAGGATTCATGGATGGCTCCCCCGCGAGATAATCCTCTCCGCACAACTCTCGGGTTTGAGGCCGTCATCTACAAACACAGCACTTTCGTGTTTCATGGTAATTGCCATCCCGCTTCACATGTCCCGGCCCTCGGTTTCGACACGTTTTCCGGACACAGAGGCTCGAGAGTCGAGACCGTGGACCGGTAGATCGGTCGTCCCTTTATCTGGACGAGGCACGACGGCATATGGCTTTCCTCAAAGCATTCCTCGACTCACCTGCTCTTCGCGCTCCTCCCATACCGTCTTGCCAGAACACGAGCACACCGTCTTGTCGTTCTCCCACGCCCCCGCGCTCCTTGCAATCACGCCCGCCAGCGTATCTGCATCGTCCTTGTCCATGGGTCCGTCATCAACCTTCGAAACTACTATGCTGCGCCCTATCACTTCCCAAACCTCCATGGGCCGATCCGTGAACATGGTCACCGATCCTCCTTTCTTCACTTCCATCTTGCCCAGCAGTCCTCGTGGGGACGTGTCAGCATCTCGCGCGCTCGACGCTTCCCAGATCGGCCCTGTTGATTCGGGCCCTGCGGACATGTCCCCTCTCTCCCTTATGGTAGCAAGGTATGTCCCAGGTGACAGCCCCCGAACACTCAGGTCGGTGATTGTCAGGTTGGACGCAACTTGCACCATCCTCACCAGGCCTCTAACCCCGTCCGGCACGCTCGCGGAATGTGTCTCGAGGATGCAAACGGCTGCGCCTGAGTTGCTTGACCGTTAACGTGTCGTCGACGAGCATGGAGGATGGTGTGCGCTCACTGTCCGCAGCTCCACTGCCTCGCAGGATGGCATCGCGTCCAGTAGATTGTATCGATGCAACGATGGCAGACGGCGCCGCTGTGCCTTCGACCGACACCAGTTGCTGCTCTAGATTCGCAGCTACTGTAGTCACACCTTGACAATCCTGTCAGCGTAGCGTCCCGGCATTCGCCAGGCCCAGAGAGTACCATGCCATCAAGCTTGTAGAGCGCGTCGGACACATCTTTGATGCAGGCCTCGCAACTCAGGGGCACCGCAAAGGTGGTTTCGAACGAGGAGACCATAACCAGCTCTGTCATGCATACAAGGTCTATCGTGATGCGCAAACACCAAAGTGCGAACCTGAATCGTCCGAACCACGTGCGCCCCCAGCGGCCCGGTACTCTGGCTTGGCATTATCGCAGAAAGTTTTGCTTGGCGCTCCGTACCAACTCTTCTTCATTCTTTCCCTTCGCTTGCCGACGCTCCGTTCTCTTGGGGAGACCTCCAGCACGAAATCACTGTTACGACCATTGAATCGACCCAGGGCAGAGCGAAACCCCTCGATGGAACGGTTGTCTCAGTAGTCTGTCCGCTTTACGGGGCCCAGCTCGACACTGCAGACTCCAGGGACACAATGTCCCAGACAATAGGGAAAGTACGCAGTCACATCCTGCACCTCTCGTGGAGCGGTGGACGTTGATGCTGACGTTGACAAAGACACGACTGGCGTACAGTAGAGCGTGGCACCTCATCGATGTCGGAGCGGATCCTCGGGCTCTCGGGCGCATCGCCAGCCAGATCGCCCTCGTCCTCATGGGCAAACACAAACCCATATGGGATCCCTCGACCGATTGTGGGGACTACGTTGTAGCGCTCGGCTGCCACGACCTGCACACTACCGGCAAGAAGCGATATCAGAAGAAGTACTACACGCATACGACGCGGCCCGGCAGTCTCAAGGAAATCACAATGGATCGGCTCTTCGCGAAATGGGGCGGAGGGGAGGTGCTTCGTCGAGCCGTGAGCGGCATGCTTCCTAAGAACAGGCTCAGAACCCCGAGGTTGGCACGATTGAAAAGTTGGTGAAACCCGAAGCTGTCCGGTTTTCTGTCTTGCCGCTTACACCAGATCGTTAGCTTTCGAGGGGCTGGCACATCCGTACAAGGAGAACATCTTGCGATTCGGCGGCACCAAGAGCATCACGGAGCTACCCGCGGTGCAGGAGGCCTTATCCGCAAGCAAGACGGTTCAAGCCAGCTAACTTGGCCCTGCGACCATGGCCGCCTCCGACAGGACATTGGCACACAATTCAAGGTCTTAGATACGCGATTCGACTGCTCCAGAGGAGTGCGTCAGACACAACCGTATCGCTCAACATGAGTTTCCGATACGGAAGACAACTCTACGATATTGCTTCCTATTTGTCCCTGGTCACGGTACATTGGATGAGGCCGTTAGGGTCGGACTGCGGCGCGTAGACCTCCGCATCTTTGCCGGTGTTCTTCAGGCCTTTGTGCCAGCTCAAGTCTACTCTCACGTCAGCAAAAGCATCCTCCGGCGGACGAGCTCACACCAGGAGCAGGAGATGAAAAGCGAATCGGAGGTTAACGTGCCTATCTCGAAATAATGTTTGTTGGGCAGCGAATAGCTTGCGGCGTCGACCGACGGCACTGCGGCCAGGATCCCCTCGCACATCTTGTACATCGTGTTCTGGACGCTCGCGCTGTCATCTTTCGCAAATGTCTGTAAAGTTATCTCTCTTGCACTGCTCCAAGCCTCGTCGAAGCCGGCGCTGGCAGACCGCACGTCCTCCAGGCTGGCGAACACTTTCCACTCCCATTCACACTCTATCTCGGTGCTGAGGATACGGTCCCACGTCTCCGGCAAGCGTGTGAACTCGTCGCGGTGGAAACCGTAGAAGGCGGAGCCCGTACTCTTCAGCACCAACAGGCCTTTGATGCCGGATGTGATCGAGGTGCCTTGACTGCGGCGCGTCACCGCCTTGACTGTGCGCGTCTCCTCACCGTCACGCAGGAAAGAGTGCGGGTGCGGTTCCCCTGCGACCGAGATCCGGGTCCAGCGATGGGTAATGACATCCACATGAACCGCGTGTATGTGCTTGTACGTCTCCACGAAATGGTTCCCGATGATGGTTGCAAACAGCTCTGGGGGCGTGACCGGATTCTGCTTGGCCAATATATAACAGGTCTGCTTCTGAGTGTCTGTAGCCACCACCACCGAGTTATCTGCCTTCGTGTAACTGCGAGATATATATTGGCTCCTTGTCCGTGAAAACGGTTCGCTACTCACGATGTTTCAATGTCACCCTCCAGCAATATGCACACGGTCATCTCCACCACTGTCTGCCAACCACTCTTCTCCTCTCTGATAACCTTACATAGGCGAATGTTATCCTTGCCGTATCGCGCTGACGAGAGTCGAGGCATTGTTAACCAAGGTGAGAATCACAGGCACCTCCGAATGAGAAAATCCAGATGAGCGTTTCGTAACAACAGAGCCGGCTGATAAGCACCTCTCGTTATTGTACAGTCTCTTGGAGACGCCGAACCCGTTTCCCTCCTAATCAATGCTTTAAAAATGCCTGCAATTCTCCAAAGTTGCCGTGTGCTCTTGCTAGAAGTTATGGCAACGACAAGTCTAGATCTTACCCGCCGTGCCCGCGCACAAGTGCTGCGCCGATAGGCTGGTATGTGATCTTCTACATGAATGGCGATCAATCTAAGGTTTGCCTTGTCGCTCGTGCCATAAACAGTACTTAGATCTCGGGGATAGCTACTTGCAGTGTACATGCTAGATCCCTTTCATGATATATGTTTTAATCCAGTGTACGGAGACGCTACTAAGTATCACCGTAGTCCCTCTCGATAGACACCTGATTGACACCTGAAGCTACCTCATCATCCGTACCTGTCCACATGCGATCGCCAATCCTCACCTCATGGTAGATGCGAGCTGGCATCTCCTGCGAATGTTTCTCCTTCAGTCCTACAAGGGTTCCAGCTTGTGCTGTCATTGACCACTGTCTTTTCGAGGACCGTACGCTCGCTCTACCTTCACCATTGCCTGGGCAGGCACCTGTTCACATATAAAGAACCGAAGGCATTCCAACAGCCATCTCTTAGGACCAGTGGGTCGCACGAATGTCAACCAGCGTCATTACCTTCAACACGGAGCGTATTTCGACAACAGTCGCTCGTTGAAAGGTCTTGCCAGGATTGCAGCGCCTCTGCAATTCCGCTCGTGCGCATACCACCGAGCGAGCACGCTCGACTTCATGCCCTGACCCAACAGCATTCGGCTATGAAACGGCTTGCAGAGGGATAGGGTGGATTCATGGAAGCTCATGACGCCGCCAACTGCTTCAGTTGCTGCGCACGCCGACACCCCGCCGACCGAGTTTAACGTCCTGTTCCCGCCCTCGCGGATAGCCAAAAATGGACGGTCCATGTCGGCGGCCAGCATCCAGCCGGACGGCAGACTTCGACCATTCGGAAGTGGACCCACGCCGGGGAGCTTCGCTGCGGACTTGGAATGGACCTCGGCGCGCAACCGGGCTCCGCGGAATATACCTCTCAGTCGCACGAGTTTCGAAGAGGATGACGTCCGGACAAGCTCTGAGCAGAGGCAGGCGGAGATACGGGAGAAGATAGAGAAGGAGACCAAGATCAAGATCGGGTCGGAGAATCTGCTGGAGGCGCTTAACTTGAAGAGCGCCAAGCAAGCAAAGGAGCAGAAGTTGAAGGTGGAGGCGGAGCTGCACACATCAAACCGAAAGCTTGCGGAACTCAAGTTCGGTCTCGAGGAGGAGATTCGCCGCTCCAGGGACCCACCCGTCGCTGCCTCGAGCGGCCGGCTTTCAAACCTCTTCCGAAGCGCGCCTCCTCGTTCTCCGTCGCGGCAGTTGGGTGCCGGGGATGAGAGCTTGACCGCTGCGGACACGGAATCGCCGTCCTTTGTCCTTGCGGAAATACTCCAAGCGTTAGAGTCTGAAGGGAGACCGCCTGACTATTACGTCCAGCGTGCCAACTCTCTGGTCGAACTTTTCAAACGCCACCCGACACTCAAATATGATCTGGCATGGTCCATCTTTGGCTTGCGCGTCCAGATGATGCTTCTCAGCAGCAGCAGGGAGGTCATTGCCGCCGGATACAGAGTGATGCGATATGCCATCACAGACAGGACGTCCTTGCAGATCATCCGCGGTCTCAATACGGATTACATGGTCATCATGTCTCTAGTCAAGGAGACCAAGGCCACGCTGGAGCGAGAACAGGCATTGAAGTTTGTTCGCGCCTTCATGGACGTAAGGGATGGCGTCAAAGAACTCTCGTTGGCGGTGTTGCGGATCATTGTCGCCGTGGCCGAGAATAACGATGATCGACTGCGAAGCATCTGCTTGCTCACAGTGGCTGAGATACTGATCAGAGACCCTCCTCTCCTGGTTGCGGCAGGCGGCATGGGCACCTTGACTGATGCGCTTGGGGACGGGAGCTATCACGCCGCCGAGAGTCTGGCGGCCGCTTTCATGCACATGCTGGACCTACCGAAACGGCGCAGATTCCTGAGATCCGGACACGAGTTGGAGGCTCCATTCGCAGCCTTTACCGATTCTCCCTCCAATCCCCACCTTCAAGAAGAAAAGTTGAAGACCAACGCCAAAGTCATAGCTGCACTGTTCAAAAGTTGGCCTGGCGTGATCACACTGTCGATGAATGACTTCTTCGCAGTGAGGTCGCTGATATCATCCCTTCTAATTCCTTCTCCACAAGTTCGTAACATTCTGCTTGAGCTTCTCTTTGACATACTGCGCATCAAACCTCCATCATGGTCATCTTCCTTTCTAGCCGGCCGAAGGCTGACCACATACGGACGTGTCACCAACCTGAAGAGCGAGGGCCCTAATAACCCCCAAGTTGCCGATAAAGATGGTGATACGGAGAAACAAGATCTACTCGAGCACTTCACGGCTGTGGTTCTGGCGGTGTTGCTTCATTCGGGCCTTGTCAAGTCATTGCTATACGTTGCAGAAGACGTGCTTAGCATGCCCCTGAAGAGAAAGACCACTCTTCTGCTCGGGGAAGTGCTTAGAATGGCGAATCAACTACTGCCAAGCTCATGGGGTGCAGCCATTCAGGTCCTGCCCGGCCTGTTCGACTCCGCGGCAGCGTTCAACCATGAGGATCGCTCTATAGCGAGCGGCACAATCTACCAGGTGGACAGCGTCAATCGAACATTGTACAGATCCGGTCCGGCACAACACGCGCACGCCGCTACGCGCGGAGCCATAGGTCTTGACTCGGATCCATCGGGTCGACAGGCGGAGCAAGCGAAAACGCAGTCAACTCATCAGATGGACGAAGCCCAATTTCGGACGCTGATGCTTGAGACTCAGGTGCTTAACACGGTCAACTACACTAAATGGAGATGGGATCTTATTCAGAGTATCATCGAGGGACCGCTGCTGAACCCCAAAAGACTCGACGAGGCGCTCAAAGCGACCAAGTTTCTTCATCGTCTGCTCGGCTTCTACCGACCCTTCAAATATCGTTTCTCCGATGTCAAGAACACCAAGCCCAACCAACGCTACGTGAGAGCCGGCTGCGCGCTGCTACGGACACTCTTGCAGAATCCCGAAGGCGCGCGATACGTAGCGGAGAGCAAGCTGATCCGCCAGCTTGCAGAGTGTCTCTCGCACTTTGATCGGATGAGCGGTCTGACATCGGCTTCGCCTCTCCTTTCGTTCGAGAGGATGTCGGAGACGCTGACCGGCGGTTACTTTGCCCTGCTGGGCGCGCTCAGCGGCGATTCAAGAGGGATGCAGATCCTTGAGAGATGGAGAATCGTCAACATGTTCTATCACATTGTTGAGCTGTCGGGTCGTGACGACATGATCAAAGCACTGTTGAGCAACATGGATTACACGCAAGATGGGCATCTGCGGGTGATCATCTCCAAGGCCATGACGGCGTGTTCGAAAGACATACGAATCTTCGCAACACGGCTTCTCCGCAAATACGCCACTCGGCCTATCCAGAGCCCTGGCTCGTCCAATGCGTCAGCCGGCTTGGCGGAATGGGCCATCAGGTTGCTAATCACCCAACTATACGATCCTGAGATTGAAGTGTGCGAGGTCGCGGTCAGGATCCTGGAGGAGGCGTGCAACCGCACCCAGTCTCTCGAGTACGTCGTCAAATGCCGGCCCGCCCTAGATCATCTCGGAGCGATCGGTGCGCCGTTGATGTTGCGGTTCCTATCGACTTCAGTCGGGTATCACTACCTCGACGGAGTGGACTACATCTCAAAGGAGATGGATGACTGGTTTCTCGGCCGAAATGACACATACGTTGTGCGCGTCGAGGCGTCGCTTATGCGGGCCTTCACCGACTTCCCGGAGAGACAGCAGCAATCCCACGAAGAGGCGCCGGAACCCCGAGACTACGGCACCGTGCCGCCGCACTTTTACAGGGAACTCACCCGAACCGAAGAAGGCTGTAAGCTGTTGGAGCAGAAGGGGCATTTTGACGAATTCGTGGCCACCATTCGCGATTGCGGCATGGAGGATGAAGATGCAGAGATTATACTGAAAGTGAAGGGCTGCCTCTGGGCCGTGGGCAACGTCGGTTCCATGGAGCTTGGTGCACCATTTCTGGATAGGACGAACGTCGTGAAGTGGATGGTGCACGTCGCGGAGAACTCTGCGGTGATGACCCTACGCGGAACGGCCTGCTTCGCTCTCGGACTTGTGTCGAGGAGCATTCATGGCCAAGAAATACTGACAGAGTACGGTTGGGACGGAAGCGTCGACGGCATGGGCCGTTCGCTCGGTTACTGCATGCCCCTGGAGTTCAAAAAGCTGTTTTCGGTAAGTGACGTCGTGTTTCTGGGGTGCATCCGCGCGCAATGAGCTGACGAGAGAGCAGATCAAGCCGTGGGCACGCTCACTCGGCCGTGGAGATACGAAGTGCACGAGGCTCGAGAGCGCACCGACGGCGGACGCCGATCCGGTCGTCGCTAAGATTCTGTCGTTGATCACGGACTTGGGCAACACCGTTCTGGTCAAACGGGCAGCGGCTGAGTTACATGCGTACGTACAAGCGGAGGATGTAGCACAGGTCGAGTGACGTGGCGCTGACAGCGTGGCACAGGATCAAAGCAAAGCAGCCGGCCAGCTTCAGGCGCGCACGCGTTTTCCGCAAAGCGATCGCGGTTCTCGAGTCTCACCACTTTCGGCTCCTCATGTGTCGGTATGTGATTGATTTGTTCGACAAGCGAGTGCTGAGACAGGTTGTGCTGGAGGAGGACGAAGAGGAGGAGGAGACTTCTTCCTCGGACACGGACGAAGAAGAGGGCTTCGGCAAGGAAGAGGCGGCCGTCCCTTGATGGGAAAGTTCAACGCAGGCTGCAACAGAAGCGCAGCTGCTTGAGTGATACGGGCTCGATGACCAGGGTCATTTGCACTTTCGGCGCTGGGATATGAGGTGCCGGCGTCCGGATCAAGACTGTGAATCCACGAGGGACAGCAGATCTAGATCCTTCACAAGAGACAGGCTAGAGTGCAAATTCACCGTCTTCCTGCAAAGGTGGGGCCCACCACAACGACGAATAACGGCCAGAGCACAGCTGCCGATCAGGACTCGAGAACTTGTTAGAAAGCGGTTATGATCGGACTACTCCTTGACCAGGCAGCCGAGGCAGAGGTTGGGCCGAATTGATGGGCGGCGTGTCAACCACAGTCAGGATTCGATTCGACTTTACGAACATGGTGGGTAAAGTCAACCAGGAGAGAGGCATTTCATCCGATCCATCCAAGGGAGCCAAACAGCTCGGCGCTCGAACATGGGTGCATGTCCCACACTTGCACGGACGATTGTTTGGTCGTCCAGGTTTCAATCACTGTTGCCACAAAGGCGGACGATCTGCGGAGACACACGTTCATCTGCAACTCACCGAGCTCAAAACAACCAAGCCAGGCACGTTCCGGGGGAGCTCCATGCCGAGAAAGAATCTGTTGAGGCTGACGTACGGAGTCGTGATGGCTGGATCAGACTCGTGACTACACAGTAGGCAGGAATCGTGGGGACGCGTCAACCCCGTATGAGGTGTATGAATATGTAAGAGCATCAGGAACGGGAAATGGAATTAAGAATATCGCCGTCCGCGCCATCGGCAGTAGACGTTTGACTCTATTGTATTGAACAATGGACCCCTTTGCCCAAAACAACAGAGCTTTGCTTCGAATCGTACCCCACATGCAAATCCCGCAGATCGGGCGAAAGCCCTGCGGCAGCTCCGTCCATCCTCATCTTCATCATCATCATGGAAGCTGACATGCCGGCCTGGGGGTTGGTGCCTGTATCAAGCACAGCCTAGCCGAGCCCAACTGGCTGTCGTCGGCGCGGCAGTGATAATATAAGGATGCGTTAGGCATAATGATACAGGGGGGCCACGACGACCGCCCCATACGCAGCTCGTCACATTCGAGTTTTGCAAGCGGAACGCGGTTTGCGACCCTGACGTCGGGCGAGGGAAAGATCGTAGGGGGAACAACCATCTTCCGGCCCGCGGGCGGCTCCGACCACACCCAATCGCCGGGCTTTCGGCCCCCCGGGCGCCACGCTGAAACCCCGGGCGCGTGGAGATCCATCTCGAATCGACGGCTTGAAGCTGCAGCTTTGCTTCTCCTCGTCCCCTGGTCTCGACGGCCGTCTCCCACCGTCCATGTAAAAAGGGTGGGCGCTACCTTCCCCAGACGCCCATTGTCCGCAACTTCACTCCCGCATACTCTCATCTGACAAGTGCTCGCACGTCTTCCGTCACGGACTCACAGAGGCAACGCCCGCCTTCCCATATCACAATGCTTTACCAACCCAGCCAGAAACGACCGAGAGAAGAGGCCGCAGACGAGCTGTTGTCCGTGCTGAATAGATCCGAAAAGGTAGCTTACATCTCTCCTTTTGGCTCAGCCATGGTCATTCCTGACAAGCTATACAACAGAAGCTCCGAAGAGAACGAGCAGAGGCGCTCGATCCGATTGAATGCTCTCCATCAGCTCTGCCGCTGCCGCTGCGTCCTTTCAGGACCCCAACGGCACACCTCTTCTACCCCGCGACCATGACGCCTCCCAGCTCGAATGGGTCGGCAGCAACCTCCCCTGCGCCGATACTGTCTCCGCTCGACGTTGACATGGACGACTCCGACATGGACATGATGCACTCGCCTTTGTCTCCCACCCAGGCGCGGCCATCACGACCATTCAGACTGAACCCACAGTCGCTGGCTCACAACCCCTCAGGCGGCCGCCTTCCCACTCCCATCCACAGCAGCTTCCTTCCAACAAGTCGCAGAGTATCTGTGCCGGTAAGGGATGGGCTTGGTATCACGGATGCCGGAAGCTTCTTTGGGGGCTCCTTCCATCATCCTGCCAAAGCCAGGATTCCGAGCTGCCCGTCCGTCCTCCCAACATCGATGGAGCACTCCCTCCCCTCGCCCATCAGCGAAAATGGTCCTGAGACCCCCACAACAGCTGCTGCAGGCAACCAGCTGTCGCAGCTTAGCATGATCGGCGAGGAGGGAATGGAGTTGGACATGGCGGAGACTAGCGTCGCCGTACGATTGCCCCTTTCACAGCCCGGAGGCATACCGTCACCGGTCCACGAGGGCACCGGGAGCAAGCGAAGATTCTCCATGGGCTATCGAGAAGACTGTAGTAGATGTCGGGAGAGGGTGCCGGGCCACTTCAGCCACTTCATCCCGGCTTGACGGAATCGGGCACAACTTGTCTCTCATCGGCTTCATCTGAGCAACGCTGCATGCCGTTACGTGACCAAGCGGACGAAGCACGTATCATGAGGACGTCAGGACAGTCTTGTTCAATAACGGAGACTAGCTCTCGCCATCCTTTTACATGACCACTTGCACAGGCATTGGGCCCGATGCGACGGGGCGTGCATGCTGCTCGCAACCAAGGTGCTCATACGATCATAACGACCTGATCGTTGTTATACCCTTTTTGGAGCGTGGTGCACTAGAGATACATTTAGTCTAATAACGACTCATCATTCATACAAACTTGGAAAACCTCATGGTCTAGTCTACTGCACCTACATGCCTCCACTAGCCTACCCACTACGTAGACATTACTTGACATAATCGGTCGTAAAACCAGACGATTGCAGTGACGGGAAGCTGCCGTTTCAATGAATATACCGTCTAGGGCTGTTGAAGTGAGTTTTCAATCAATTGATGGAGAGAGAATGACTTCACGATGTTCTTTGTAATAATCCCTCGTAACTTATGCAGGCACAAGCCCAGGCACGTCAGGCAAACAAAGGTCTGCATCTTGGCATGTTTGCTCTGTTCTCATGTACAGATATTCGAAACGTTTCCTAGGAACGCGGCACGCGGCACCTACATAATACCCTAGAGTGCTACATAATCTCTGCCATTTACTCATCAATTTCCCACTCATATAGGACAACGTTCACCAATGAGACCGGTGACACTATAACTTGGTATTTCTCTCAACTATCAAGAGAAAGGACCACTGATGGTTCAACCTACGAATCCAGAACCTACCGTGTCGTCGGGCCGCAACTCCCCCAAGCCTCCTCCTGCGAAGATATGGAACGTCATAGACCCGCCCTTCGAAGGCGTTCGGCCGGTGGATACACAGGGTTATGATCAGAGCGCGGCTGATACGCCGATTGTCATTGACAATGGTGAGTACTGACCCTCCGTCGGCGATATAGCTCCGAATCGAGCCGGTCACTTTGATCCTCTGACTAATACACCCCGTTCCTCAGGTTCGTCTTCGGTCAGGGCAGGATGGGCTTTCGATCAGCGGCCGCGGCTTTCCCTCCCACCGCTCATGGCACGCTATCGGGATCGCAAGGTCAACCGAACCTTCACTTTCGTTGGCTCCGACGTATACGCGGACGGGACGGCCAGGGGCCAAGCCAAGAACATCTACGAGCCGGGCAGCAATATAGTGAATAACTGGGACGTCGTCGAAGGAGTATTGGACTATGTCTTTCTCAAACTCGGAGTCGACGGCGCCAGTGGTGTGATCGATCGCCCAATCGTCATGACGGAGCCGGTGGCCAATCTGGCCTACTCGCGAAAGAGTAAGTGCCGAAACCAGCGTTGACGCAGTCGTTCGGCAAGCCTGACTGCTCTCAATCTAGCCATGACGGAGATTCTGTTCGAATGCTACGGCGCACCTTCCGTGGCATATGGCATCGATTCCCTCTTCTCGTATAAATACAACAAGGGTCGTCATGGTCTTGTTGTGTCGTCATCGTACACCTCCACTCACCTCATTCCCGTCGTCGACTCCCGACCGATCCTGTCGCATGCAACGCGCTTGAACTGGGGACGGTTTCAGAGCGCCGAATACCTCCAGAAACTGCTGAGACTAAAATACCCTACGTTTTCAGGCAAGTTCACGGATCCTCAGACTCAGGACTTGGTTCGAGAACATTGCTACGTCTCTCAGAACTACGAAGCGGAACTTTCAAACTATCTGGACTGGACGGGACTGGAAGACCGAGATCACGTCATCCAGTACCCATTTACGGAACAAGTGGTAGTGCAGAAGACGGAAGAAGAGCTGGCGAGGGCAGCCGAGAAGCGCAAGGAGAGCGGACGAAGGTTGCAGGAGCAGGCGGCCAAGCTGAGGTTGGAGAAGCTCATTCGTAAGGAGCAAGAGCTGGAGTACTACAAAGAGCTCCAAGTCAAAGTTGCCGCAACCAACAAGAAGGAGGCAAAGCGCTTGCTCGAGTCGGATGATTTTGACGACGAGGCTCAGCTGGACAAGAGAATCAAGGAAATGGAAAAATCCATTCGCAAGGCGAGAAATAAGGACCTCGGCGAGGTTGAGAACGAAGAAGAAGAGATACCGACGTTTCCCCTGCTTGACACGCCCGATGACCAGTTGGATGAGGAAGGGCTGAAGCAAAAACGACAACAGAGACTGCTCAAGTCCAACTATGACGCCCGAACCAGAGCCAAGGCGGAAAAGGAACGAGAGAAAGCGAGGCTGGCCGAGGAGCAGAAAATGGATGACGAAAGAAGGGAGAACGACTTTGAAGGCTGGCTGCAGGAGCGCAGAATCGCTCGTCAGGTTAGTGCGGCCCTTTCAGTCCCTTCTTTTCCGGCTGGAGGAGCTCTCTTCTAACTATCTGGGTAGATGATCGTTCAGAAGATCAAAGACAGAGAACGGTTAAAGGCGGACCTGGGCAACAGAAAATCACTGGCGAATCAGATGCGAATGAAGAGCATCGCCAACCTCGCTTCAGACAATCCCACCAAGAAGCGACGCCGCGGAGGCGACGAGGATACCTTCGGCGCTGACGACGCAGACTGGGGCGTATACCGAACGATCGTAACTGGAGAGCAGAGCGATGACGAAGAGGAGGAGGATCTGAGTGCCAGTCTGAAGGGTATCGAGTCCCAGCTGCTGAAACACGACCCCGATTTCACCGAGCAAAGCACGCGGGAGGCTGAAACAGACTGGACCCAGAGTCTGGTCCACTCGTTCACGCGAGGGCCGTGGCCATTTGACCCCGAAAGCCAGCGAGAGCTGCATCAGATCCATCTCAATGTGGAGAGAATACGGGTACCAGAGGTCGTGTTCCAACCGTCCATCGCCGGGCTGGACCAAGCTGGCATAGTCGAAATAGCGGCCGGCATCATCACGCAGCGTCTAGCCGACTCAGCCCATCGAGACGAAATGCTCAAAGACATATTCCTCACAGGCGGCAACACTTTATTCAAAGGATTCGAGGAACGGCTGCGCACCGAGCTTCGTGCGGTGCTGCCGGTCGAGTCGTCGCTGCATGTGCGAAAGGCGAAAGATCCCGTTCTGGATGCGTGGAAAGGTGCGGCACAGTGGGCCAGCGGAGCTGTCGCCAAGCAGGCTTTCGTCACGCGGGCAGAATACCATGAGAAGGGCGGCGAATATATCAAGGTAATGCGAGTGACGCGAAACGATCGCATCTCCCCGACGGTGACCGCGATTTGTGGCTGACCACGAGACTTCCAGGAACACGACCTTGGAAATGCATTCTCCTGAAACGTATCTGCAACGCTACTAACTAATACGAGTCGTGAATCCGGCACCTTGAGGGACTGCTCAACAGCTTCATTCGAGAAGCTTGTAGCATTGCAACATGGTCTTACACCCACCAAGAGCTGGAAGGGTGGCTTCTGGAGTGTCAAACATGGCTTAAATTCCAGGTTTGGGTAGCAGGCACCACGGATCAGTTGACGCCCGTTGGGGTGAGTACTGATCTCAGCAACCTGCCAGAGAGAGTCGGCAAGTCTCAACTATCCAAGTCTTATACGGTGCCCGCAAGAGCGCAAGGCGCGAATCCTCCTAGGGAACCCTGATCCCACATCCTGAGAGCGTTGCAGGCAAATCAACCTCGATGTTTTTCAAGGGTTAGCGATACGCGATACTAGTTGCTGGCAAGCCTTTTGCAGTGCCTGGTCCTTAAAGCGCTCGCAACGACTAGGTTACTACGCCTCATACATTATACATTCTTCATCCGTGATCACCGGCCATCACGAATAGTCTTGCGGAAAGCTCTCATGCAGAGGTCAAGGCAGTCTGAGATTTAAGAGTCATGAAGTTTTACGAAAAGATATCACGCTGTAAATTCGCAAGCTGGCAACGCTCGTGACGCATGCTTGGGTCTGCTTGTCATAGTAGATGGATCTATCCTTAGTTTCCGCACATTGATACTATTTAAAAAGACGGACATTGTCTATGTAGCACCCTGGATGCCTCAGGCTACAAAGCTTCCAATATGCGCGTAATCGTCCCCTTGTTGTCCGGGCGAGAACCTCCAGGGCTGAAACCGATGCAGGGACTTTCAATGCACAACAGCTCCACTATTCATTCCCCTTCCAACCTGACGCCCTGTCGATCCTGCCGCGCTCGCCCTGCTCTGTTATCGGCAAAAGGCTCTCATCAGCTCGCCAAAGTTCTGGAACCCAGACCCCACAGACCGGCGTACATATCCTTTGAGAAATTCTGACAGTTTGCCGCGCTATACGTGTCTCGGAATGCCCTTGGTCGCGAGGCAGCGGACAGGTCTTCGTTTCGATCGAGGAGATTACAGAAGCAGCCGAGATACCAATGGCATCCAAGGGAAGGCCCTCCTTGCAAGAACAGCCGATGGCGTCGTGTGCGGTGCCGATGAGGGAAGCGATGTTTGGATGTGCGCTGCCGAGCTCCCTTTCATATTAATTTCTCCGAACGCGCAACCGCCCTGGTTTTGACGGCCATTCGACGTCGTACTAGCGCCGACAACGCTTACGCTTGCAACTGATCGTCCACATAGTTCTGCCATTGGTGCGGTGGTGCCAAAATGCTCCGCTGTGCTCGTGTGGGGTGCTTCTCTATCAACTAATCATGTCTTCACATTATAAGCACAGTACATATTGAGGCTGGGCCTGAGGAGCATGTCTTGCATCAATCTCTTTCTTTTTGTTTCTGGGGGGGTTACTCCTTCGATATCTCCACGTTTTCCGTAATCGCTAATTGATAAATTAATCAAGTCTTTCTTTTCTTTTCTTCAACTGTTTACCTTCGCGGGAATACACTGAGCTCTGCAGGACAGAGCCGTGGACTGCTCAACAACTACCGCCTGCCTCACATACCTTTCCCCACGACATATATTCGGTGCTGCGTCTGAGTGGTCAACCTCTC
>QQTW01001246.1_pt1 | contig 17565 bp, 23 predicted proteins | sample 1904831 | NCBI WGS metagenome assembly QQTW01 (sample SAMN09435610, study PRJNA476489) | Subsurface metagenome, whole genome shotgun sequencing project. | reverse complement strand
ACCACCTCACAGTCTGATCCTGGCAGCAACAGCTCAGCCTGAGTCAAACAGCCAAGTGGAAGGGTAGCTTCTGAAATGCGTGCAGCAACCCCCAAGCCCTGAACAGTGCCTGTATGACACGGTCATAAAGTTGTGATTGTTTGCAGGTGGCAGGCAGTCACGCACTAAGTAAATTTTGTTTGAAACAAGTTTTCTCTGAAGCTTAAACCAGAGCTTCACGTACATTCACCGCATGCAGCTTGCATGCACAGGCTTGGTACAAAGGAAAGGGGCATGACATCCAATTGCCAAATGTGTGCAGTTTCTTGAGGGTTTGTTGGCTGAAATGGTTGCACACATCCAGAATCCCCTTGGTCACATCAGGATTACTTAGGAAGCCCTGTCCAAGACCCTATTTTTAGCTCTGGCTGCCTTCAATATCTCACATGCATCAGTTGTACCCGGTCCGGTTGATGATGCCAGCCAGAGCAGTTCTGTAGTTTACATTAAACGTCAGTAATGGGAGTGCTTCAAACTCATGGAGGAAAACTTAGCAGAGAAACACTTTAGCAAAGAAAATCAGCAAGGCTATGGCTTGTGACCACAACAAGCTTGCATAATGTGTCCAGCTCCACAGTCCCAAGCATATGGGTGAACCGACATATGGTTCAGATGATGAGCATTGAAAATGGATTCTGTTACATGGGTGGGAGGTGGTTCATTGAGAGATGGCTGTCAAGCAACACTGACGGAGCGCTCTTGCTTTGAAAAGTATACAGAGCAGAACGACACTTTACAACCTAGCAACACAGTACACAATAGTGCCAGGCTTGCAGCAACACCTTAATTGGCTATGTACATATACACAGAAACTGCAGCACATCAAACCCATCCCCTGCTCAGTATGCTACAAGAATGCAGGGTCTGCTGACGGCTCTGTTGCAAAGCAAGCAACATTGGACACAATAAAAGCAAGGCACATGCGACATATATGTTACAGCAAGCTCACTGCATCTCTGCATGGCTGATCAGTTTGCTGGCAGCTCTGACACATGCTGTATGCACAGTCCCAGATTGACTAGACAACTGTCCCGAACTGCATCCCCAAGTTGTCTGCCTGTCACTGGCAGCACAACTTTTCTGGTGTGTGCATCGACTGCCACACTCATGAGGGGCTTCACAAAAGGAGCCTTGTTGTGCAACAAATACAATCCAGCGCGCTGGATGTTGTTACCAATCTTGGCATCTTCTAGCGTCAAGGTGCAAGGCTGGTCGCTATCTGCAAAACCAATACACTGCTGTTGAGCTTCAAAACATACTATGAGGTTGAGACAAGCAGAGTGGACCCTCAAGCAGTATGTACAGCTCAGCAAAGGGTGTTGACTGCTACTTGCACTGATGCATGTCCAGAACCATATCTGTGAAGTTTGCCCATGCATTCATTTCGGGCAATTGACCAGGCAGAGACACATGTAGCTCTCGAGCATGACTACACAGTTGAATATGCATGTAAAGCTACACAAACCACAGGTCAGCCTTGCTTGCATACAGGGGTAGCTGTCGCCAATAGCAAGGAAGCTCGTGCTCCACATCACACCACATCCAAGATTGCAACCAATGTTGCATTTCCATTTGAATCTGAAGGTGCTTACCTCTGGAGGGGATGGTGAGCTCAAACACAGTGTGGCAGCCATCCAGAATGTGAAATCGTCTCACAACTTGCTCCTTCCTGGTAGAGGAGCTGGAGATGAGACTGGTGCATCTACTGGTGGCTCGCGCCTTGGTGGTCCTGTTGAGCCTCAGCCATGCTCTGCCATCTCTGTGCATGACACACGCCTCCAGAAGCTCCCTGGAAGCTGCCTTCACATCTGCCTGAACCATGGAGCTCAAACAGCGCATCTCGCAGCTCTCAAAGGTGGAGAACTGGAGCAGCTCTGGCAGCAAGCTGTCTGAGGGTGAGAGGCCGGAGGCTGTCAGCAAGTCACAAACCTGCGCGCCGCACAAGCCTTGGGGGAGGGAGCTTCATGTGACGACTTGGCAGGAAGGTCAAGCTTGTGGGAGGGTTGTCAAAACAGGCGAATGGAAGAGGCGAGGGGTGGGGGTTGGAGGAGGTCATGAGCCTATGCATCATCTAACACAACCAAGCTAAGGAACAAAGGCAATGGTCAAAGGGCTGTGAGGAACAGCCCAGCAATGTCGACCTATATTGTCTCAGTATCCACCATAAGCAGCACTGCCAGCCCACCATTCAGACAAACACACAGTCACACATACAGACGAGCAGGGCATGACACCCCCTTGCCTGCATTCCAGCCAGACAGACAGACAGACAGACAGACAGACAGACAGACAGACAGACAGACAGACAGACAGACAGACAGACAGACAGGCAGAGAGAGAGAGAGAGAGAGAGAGAGGACAGTAATATGCCTTACCTGCATTCCACACATGTTGCCACAGCCTTCACTCAGCAGCAGCTCTCTGCACAGCTCTGGCTGCTGCACCAAGTCTGTGAAGACCTCGCACAGTGCAGCGTACACTTCATCTGTCCAGGGCATGTTGACTAGCAGCTGCAAGGCTTGCTTCTGGGTCTCAGGTGTGGTCAGGTAGCAGGTTTGGTACAGCTCAACAAGCTGCTGGGCTGACAGCTGGTCCGGCTGCAGGAAGAACTGGATGCAGGCATCTGTGACTGCCTCTATCTGCAGCAGCAGGAAGCACTTTTGGTTGGGGTAGCTGAGGATCGCTGTCACTTCAAGCCATAGCTGAGCTGTTGAGCTAGCAATCTTCTGTTGCAGTGGAGATTGTCTGCAGAGGGAGCACTCCATTAGTAAGAGTCTTGACATGAGAGCAGCAGAGCAGCACAGCACAGCACAGCACAGCACAGCACAGCACAGCACAGCACAGCACAGCACAGCACAGCCCCCGCATTGAACTACCTGCATGGCACTTGCCAGCAGCAAGATCTCTTCTGCGTCATCGCCCAGATCAATCTTGCCACTGTAAAGCGCCTCCACCACCTTCCTGACAGCTGCCGGTGAAGTAGTCACAGGCACCACGACATGCACAGCACCCCTAGCAGTCCAGTCACATGTCTGCATGTCGTCCTTGTGATCATAGCTGATCTTGGCCCATAAAGAGTGACTCAGCAGATCAGCCAACCCAATGCCCACATGCTGATCTGGATGATCTACATTCCCAACCAGCCGGACACTAAACAGGCATGTGTCTTGCTCACGTTGGAGCCAGATGTGTAGCAGGTTGGAAGGCGAGTGCTCTGAAAGATGAATTGTATTTTCGTCTGTGTTGAACAGGTTGAGCACTTTCACAGCTTCGGTCTGGCGCTGCTTGTGTCTGGGCGTGCATGCGAGTGCCCGCGAGGGAGGACGGGGGGGCGGAGGAGGCATCAGTCGGGCTTTGGCCTGGGGCGGCTCATGCTCTGTGTCACTGCTGGAGGGACGTGCACGCTTTGCAACTGCCTGCATGCACAGGCAATACGCAATTGTGACTTCACCACACGGCTGCGCAAACTCTGGTAGTTGCACCCAATGTTGCAGCAGTTGTCCTGTTATCAGCCATACTGTTAGCAGGCTTTGACAGCAAGCCAGGGATGTGCAGGGTCTAAGAGCAGCATGTGCAGGTAGAGTCTAGGGCATTCTGCATAGGCATGCACATCAGGCGGCAGCAACACTACTGGTGAGGCAGTCAGATATGCTGAAGGCAGCTCTCTAATGGTTGAATGTGCTGAAGTGAGTGTTGCCTTCCCACCTGAGAAGAGGAAGCCTGATGGTCAGGTCTGTGAGGTCCCTCAGGCCTCTGAGCTTTGTCAGGCCTTTGAGAGCGCTCAGGTCCCTCATCATGCCTGCCTGGCTCATCTGCAGCACCAGCCAAAATACCTTATGCCCTTCATCAATTGAGCTGCCACTTCCACCACGACATCCCATTGTGAGATCATTCTCTTTGTTAAAGCCGATCTCAATGCCGCAACGCGAAACTATTCGCAGGTAGTGATGCAATCTGTATGTATTCAGCCATAGGTGTATACACGAAGGGGCTTGTCATGCTCTCCCGTTCAAACACAGGGTCATCGTTCGTAGTCACGTACAGAGATTTCTCTTAGAAAATCTTCGTGACAGTACGTGGGTCTACCTAATGGGCCGCAATCAAACTCAACAGTAGCTTCAATCCTTAATGTTAGCCCTAGGCGCCACGAACTTGAGTAGGCAGATGCGACCATGTGAGCCGGGACCCCGTTCTTTCCAAGGGAAGCATTGACGATCTTTGGCGAAGATCTCCAGAGATGCAGTGATGGTGCGTCTTGGCAAGAAGAAGAGGCGTTCATCCCCACGTAGGTACGGACTGACGAGGCACAGCGACCCGGTCGGGGATGGGGCTTGTTAAAGTGTGACCTAAGCGGAACCCGGAACCGGTTCGGTCCCAGAAGTTAGAACATGTGTTCGAGCCTTCACTTGTACTCGTAGCGTTGTTTTTTACTGGGTTTCACTTAGCGCATCGGATTTCGAACTACGAAAGCTCAATTCATGACTACCTTCATCCTGGCACCAATGACTGCTCGTCCTGTCTTCTCTGCCAGTGACACTTGGCCTCTTTGGGGGAGACCCTCGGGACAGACTGAGGAGCGGCGAGCGGCGAGTATGTCATACATTGGGTTAATTAGTCAAAGAGTCTGTCCTGAGAAATACTTCAGGCATTGATAATGGACAGCGCCCGCTGCTCCTTCTTTGCATTGTTGATGGTCTGTCATGACCGATTGTACATGCGCGTTTCATTGTTGTTGATGTGTGTGGCATCCGGCCTACGTTTTGGCAACAGCACGTGTATCTCGATTGCAAGGGGTTTTACCTCTCCGTTTCTAGGCTTTGAGTGACATGGCTCCTCAGGAGCATATTCCACTGGCGGCCAACGTTCTCGGAACCATAGGTACTATTTTATGGTGTATCCAGCTGGTGCCGCAGATATGGTACAATTGGAGGCAGAAGAAAACGGAAGGCTTGCCAGGCTTGATGATGTTCCTTTGGGCGGCCTGTGCTGTGCCCTTTGGAGTTTATACTGTCGTCCAAAACTTCAATATTCCGATTCAGATACAACCGCAGATCTTCTGTGCACTCTCACTGGTCAGTTGGTGTCAGATTCTCATCTATAACAACCAATGGAGGACGTGGACGGCCACACTCTTGGGCATAGGGGTTGGAGCGATATTAGGAGGTCTTGAAGCGCTATTGATCCTGACACTCAGAGTAAGATAGCCACTCTGTCCAAGCTCTCGATACTCACCGACACAGGGTCCCTATGATCGTGGAGTTTCTTGGCCTATGCTCTTGGTCGGTATCCTAGCTGCGATCTTGCTCGCTGCTGGCTTGCTGCCTCCGTACTTTGAGATTTGGAAGCGACGGGGCAGAGTGGTTGGGATCAGTTAGCAATCAGACTCATACTGATTATTCCCTAGGCTGATTGGGTTATAGACTTCGTCTTTTTAACCATGGACTGGTTTGGTGCTTTCTTCTCCTTAATCTCCCTTGGTAAGTCAAGTAGTTTGGTTCTCTATTGGTTCGTTCTTGATAGTCGGTAGTTGCACAGGAGACCTTCGATGTCCTCGGAGGGGTACTTTACATTGTGGTGTAAGTGCAGGTCCAAGCGGGTGTAACTGGTGTGGTGGTATTAATGACTCTCACAGCATGCTCCTTGAAACAGGAATTTTCATCTCACACGCGCTCTGGCTATTCCGGACGCGAAAGCTGAGGAAGCAGGCCAAGCTTGCTGGGCAAAGCTTCGACGATCTTCCCGAAGCGAGGGCGTATCAGACAAGGAGATCAGAGAAGAAGGAGGGTATCGAGATTCCATCGATTGATGTCGAGAAGGGTGCCATTTTACCTCAAGTTCTACCCCAAGAACAGACTTCCTTACCCACATGTTGCCCAGGGACGGTCGTCAGACAGCATTGCTGAAGGATGGCGCGGTCTGGTTGTTTAAGCCGGAGGATAGGCACCAAAGTTGACCGACTTACGACGCTCAAGAGGCAGACGTCAGTGAAAGCGTAGCCGGCATCCGACCGCTCCACACAGCCCGGTAGATCCGCAACGCAAAGCGCCAAGAAGTTGAAAGTGAGCCCGTGCCGCTATAGAAAGAAAATCCAGAAATGGCAGAGATGAGACATGTCACCCAGGATCAATCATGAGGCACGACATGTACCATGGGTCAGCAGCGCAACATTGTTAGCTGTTCCTCCTGCTACGGTTGCTCTCGGTCATAGTCCGAAAGTTGCAGGGAGTTCTTCAGCGTGCTAAGATGCGCTCGTAAGCTCGCTGTTGTAACATCAAACAAGAGCCACCTTCAATGTGAAAATCAGTTCAGGAAAAGGTTACACGCATTACATTCTCATCTACCGAACGACAAGTGCTATTAAGGCACATGTTCCAGCCCAGCCGTACCTGTTACTGATATACCAGAGTATTTTCCCGTACTCAAGCATGTGGCTTGTCCTATACTTAAGCATATGGCCTATCTATTTCAGAGTTGGTGAATAATGCCTCTGAGTCCATTGCGCATAGCTACCTTGCATTCGTTGTCTAACGAAGGCCGAGGTTTTGAGAGGACAGTGAGGCCCGGAGTGGAATCAAATTCGCAAGAGGGTAAGGTACGTATCCATATTTTGCCCCTCATGGTTACGGTCGAGTTCCCCAACCAATGAGGTGGTGCTGCACGAAAGCTACCTATGGTCGCCAGAGTGGATTTCGTACCACAGAAATAATCGAGCCTCGGAGGTAGGTAGGAGCTAAGGTCATTGCGATTCATCGGGCGAGCTCCGCTCCACTTGCGTTGCCGAGCACGGAGGGCGGAACTATCCTGAGCCTCGGCCTGTTCCTATCTACCTTCCTTCCGCTGCTTCTGTAGACACCATTGATGCTTGTGCTGCATTCGAAGGGATACTTTCGGTTTCGTACGTGCATTTCTAGTTATCAGCGCTTTCCGCATGACCTTGCGAAAGTTACACTATGACCGAGGCGCGCTCCCCACCCTTCCTCCACATTGAAGGGATCCAGAATTTCCGAGACTTGGGCGGCTACCCGGTGACGACCAATTCCTCGTCGAATCCGCTCACTGTCCGGCGCAACTACATTTTCAGGTGCGCCGAGCCCTCAAAAGTAACAGCGGAGGGCGCGGCGACGCTCAAGTCCCTCGGCGTCACCACCATGTTTGACCTCCGCTCCGGCCCGGAGCTGGAGAAGCAGAAGGCGCGGGCACCGGTCGTGCAAATTGACGGCATTCGGAGGGAGTTCGTACCCGTCTTCGCGGACAAGGACTACTCGCCGGAATCGATTGCATTGAGGTACAAGGACTATGCCAGCAGCGGCACCGAGGGCTTCCGACGCGCATACACGGATATCCTCGAAAACGCGCCGCCTAGCTATCGTCGTGTGCTGACGCACATTCGGGATCATCCCGACGAGGCATGCGTGATCCACTGCACGGCAGGGAAAGACCGGACAGGTGTATTGGCGGCCTTGATATTGTCACTTGCCGGTCTCGATGATCAAGCAATTGCGGAGGAGTACGCACTGACGGAGCTAGGGTTGGCGCATTGGCGGCCAACCATACTGGAACATCTGCTAAAGGAGCCAGCGCTAGAAGGAAACCACGAGGGAGCGATGAACATGGTCAGCGCAAAGTGAGTGAATTCCTGGGGCTTCCGGTTATGTGGGTTCTATTGACCATACCGGCATAGGGCCGCAAATATGCTCGCCACCCTGGACATGATCAAGGAGAGATATGGCGGTGCGGAAGGGTACGCGAAGGATAAATGCGGGTTGAATGACAAGGACATTGAGCAAATCAGGCAAAACTTGGTTGTCAGTGAGACCCCAATCCATTAATGCTACTCACTCGACACGATCGTGCCACGCCAGATTTCACACTCCCATACATGGAAGGCATCTAATTCTAGTACAAGGGGTATCAGACTTGATCAGGAGAGATCAATAATATCGAGAAAGAGGATGAGATCGCCTCGCTTGCGACATGCCGGCAACCATGAACACGGGAACTAAGAACCGGTTGCCAGTCATATCATCACTGGACCTCGCTTTCCATTAGGAAGAGGGTGCCTTTGGGCTATTGCTGCCTCCCCTCTTCATCAAACCTGCAAAGAAAGACGCAAGCACATCATTCTGCGATTTACCATCTGGTGATGTCACAGACTGTGAATCTTGCTCCGGATGCCTAGTACCCTCCCGATCCTAAGACCAGCTTAGTGCAGTTCTGTGTGTCTATGTTACAGAGTCAGAAAAATATCCTTACCTTGAGCCTTTGCAACATATCGTCGGCGTCAACTTGAATGCCTCCCATGTTGAACTGAACAGGACCGATATGCTCAATGACACGTCCCTTATTCGCCACGCCTCTATTGCTTTCTTGATATTCCGAGCCCTCTTCGGAATAAACTTGATGCTCTGAAAGATCGCGTCGACCTTCTTTCCCCACCTGGCCCTGTTCTTCTTCCGCCCTTAAACTTTCGATCATCTGCTGCTGTCCAGTCAGGAACTTTTGTGTATCCAGGCTTTCAACTTCCATTGGGTAACCATTCCGCTTGTTTGAAACAACCGGGCGTGAGAGTGCTGGGTCTTTGCTGGGATCTCGGATGGTCTCTTCGAACATTGTGATCGCGCTCGGCACCTCTTTTTTATTACTCCCGTCTCTGCTCTCCCTAGATGTATAAGCTGTTTCCCTATTCTCTTGGAAAACGTCATCTGTCGTCGTTTCAGTGGTCTGAATATCATTAGACCAGCTTCGGCTCATTTCTTCAACATCGAACCCTTCTCTTAGCACCCTAATCTTTCCCCACGAGTCCCAATTGGAAGGCACAAGAACCTTGTGTCGTTCAATTATGTTATGTCTCAACGATGGTTGTTTCAATAGCGACTGGATTGCAAGGGAAGAATGAACGAGTGTCTGAAGAGAGTTAGGTGCGGAAGGTGTGGTATAGATCAGAGAGCCGCCGTCTATGCAAGTTCCATCAACTTAAGTTTCACAAACTGACTCAAGAGTGAAACGGCCTACGTTTGAGAAGGATCGTTCTTAATGACTGAAGAACGAAGTCAAAGTCTTCCTCTCTCCAGCCCAGTTCGTTCTCCAAGTACTCCATTCTATCGGCCTGAGTATGACGAAGCGAATGGTTAGTTCACGAACAAGAGTGACTGCACTTGTTGAGATCTAGGCGGTTCAGACTAAGGCGTCTGGTGTCCGGTGCACTCACATTCTGACACACAACGCAGATGGGTATGCCGAGGGCCTCATCCCACTCTCCAGGACCGAGAGGAATGGAGACATTTTCTTTTAGATCTGAATTTCCACCACCACTATCTGCAGCCACCGACTCACCTCGTCTCCGCTCCCTCCATTCCGTCATTATCTCTTGCATGACCTCTTCGGTCTCGTGATCAAGAGATGCCAGTACTTGACGCAAAAATCGTATCCACGCCCTCAGCTCTCGTAGCCATGCCCAAGGTAGTCTCCAGTCGAGTAGTATAACAACCAAACATTCAGGAAGGGTTTTTGGCGTGAGGAGTGGTTTAAGAAGACCTCTGAATGACGGGGAATGTTCGGCGAGGAAGTAGAGAGAAAGGCGCGCAAGGATGTCTATGGGTGTTTAGTGACCGCGCGTACAAAGGCACAAATCTTAGTATACCTTCATGATCGGCATCCAGGACATCAAGATATGTGTATCCCAGGGCGAAGTGATTTGCTACAGGTGGAACTCTTCTAGAAAACCGATCCGTCTGTCTGCGTGTCTTACTTGCGTCGTGTGAGAGCGATTCTAGGAAATCTCTTTCTGTCTCGGAGGTTCCCCCTATACCATCTGGACGTCAGAAAGCTGAAGCCCTAACGAAGGTAAGCTCATGGAAGTGTATGCACCGAGCACAATGATATTCTTCTTTGGTGATCTTTTTCCCTTGGAGACTCCGTCCAACATAGAGGACCACAGATCCTTCTTTGAGTCATCAAGGCTACTGAGTGGTGCCATCATGGTCTCTGGCGGTCGCGCTACCAGTCGACGATGGAGTGCGGTAATTGCGATCCAATTTGGTGTCCCATTCAGGTCGGATTACATATTTACTCTTTGTGTCCGACCAAACGAGGGAACTGGAGCACTACCGTAACGGCGGAGAATAGTAGAGTAGTGTTTCTGTATATCGGTAAATATGTGAGATTGGAACTTGCACATGAATATACTGTACAGTGCTGTACTGTAAGCTCGCCAATTCCGAGTTGTACAGTACATGTGCACGGTACTTCGTAGGTTAAAACTCGACAATGCTTGACAATAATCCAACATAGTGATGCCAAACTCTTTAAAGGTTGAAGGTGACACTGCGAGTCCTCCAGAAGATCGTCCAAAGCCACCATGAACACGATTCGGGAAATTCAGACGCTCAATAAACGCGAGCTCGAGAACGGAGTGTAAGTCGGCGATCACTATTGCCCCTTCGAGCTAACAGTACCTTTGCAGGTCTGCGGAAGCTTCATGGCACGCTGATTATCGAGATACAGCTTACATATACATTGGTGGTCTGCCCTTCGATCTCTCAGAAGGCGACATCATCACTATCTTTTCACAGTTCGGGGAACCTATACATATCAATCTCCTGCGGGACAAGGACACTGGCAAAAGCAAAGGCTTTGCGTTTCTCAAATATGAAGACCAGCGAAGTACTGACCTGGCGGTGGATAATTTAGGTGGGGCAGTTGTTATGGGAAGGACCTTGAAGGTGGATCATACCCGATACAAACGAAAAGATGATGAGGAGATTGTGGACAATGCTAAAGGTGTGGACGCCATGCAAGGGACTGCGGACCACGACGAAGGACAAACAGAGAGGAGAAGAAGGACAAGGCGGGCTAAGGAAACTCGAAGTGACAACGATGGCGAACCAGTGCTCAAGGGGGCCGAAGAGCATGCGTTGCTGGTGGATTATCACGACGACGAAGATCCAATGAAGGATTACCTCAACCGACAGAGAGAAGAGGACGAACAGGACCAATCTGCAAAGCGTCGTAAAGACAGAAGCCGAAGCCACAGAGATGGAGAAAGCAGGCATCATCATCGCCATCACCATCGGCGGAAGGAGCAAAGGGACGACGAAAAGGGACATAGACATCACAGGCTGGGAGACAGTCACCACCGGGCTGCAACCCGAACGATGGCAGACACAGTAGATTCCACAGCCCTGGCTCGGCACCAAAGGGAAGGAGCGAGGCCTGAGAAATATCGCTCTGCCTCTGCCTACGTATGCGATTGAATGAAGCACATGAATAGATTGGAGCTGGATTGTGACAGGACAGCTTTCCAATCCATATCCTATAGGGGATGCCTGCACGAAGTAGTACCTACCGAAGAACTAATCAAACTAGAAGCTGGTCTGCCTGGTCGAGTGACAGGGTCCCGCGGTATACTCTACGTGAAGCAGACTGTCGGATAGAGTATCGTCTTCCTCTGAAGCAAGCAGTCTCGGTCCTCGTCATGGTGAGATGGGGCGGATTGTCGTGACGCATGAGCAAGTGCTCAATCTTTGGGCGTTCCTTCCGATTCTCCATCTTCGGCCTGCGGTCTTGTAGCCGGACCCATTCCAGCAACCGAACGCACTGATGAAATTAATCTTGAAAGAACACTCGGTACCTAAGATGTGTCAAAGGCCTCATCCTGTGTATTCTGCGGTCTAAGATCCTGACAGTTTATGGAGTCTCACTGTCAGATCATCAGGAAAAGCCACTGCGTATTTGACACTCTTTCAAGGGCTCAACAAGACCGCTTGAGTAGTCGGAAGGATGGGTTCCAACCCTCAGCAAAACGGAGCTGTAGTGATTTGGGAGGACGCCTTTGATTTAAGACCATTCCATGCCCCTCTGATCGTGGAAATGAATAGGGAAGAGTGAGATGTATCATTGAAATGACCGCGAGGTAGAGTCTTTGGCTTGGCAGAGTTCTCTGCAAAGGTCTTGTATGGAATTGGAGCCGCAACGTTATCAATTGTCGCGACTCTGACGCTCAACGTCGTGCTTATCGATCTTTGAGTAGCAAAGTGTGTGCCTAGTTAGAAAACCCTTCCAGAATGGGTGGAACGCCATGCGCAATGCCGCCTTTCCTCAAACCACCCCCAACGCCAGCGATGCAATTGTGTCGTCCAGATTAATCTCAACCTTCACCAAGATATCGCCGCCATCCATCTCTAACACAACGTCGCTTTCCATCCTCTCCTTCTCCAACAACAAACCTCTCCCACCGACCATCCCGGCCTGCCCCGATTACAATCACGGTATGATCGTTGGTCCAGCCAATTATACCTTTCGGAGGCCGACCACTTGGCATGCCAGGAATAGGACCCACTGCCGGACTCATCGTACCGCCAAACCTCGGATCATCGCCTATTTCAATGTGTGCAGATGCGAAGGAATAGATGTCTGAGAATACCCGGGGCAATAGTGGAATTTTAGACAAGATTCCCCACTTCTGGGTACCTAAATCTTCTCCCGGTCCCGCACCACCCGCAATACCAGAGGAGCTATAGTGCTTGTCATTGCTGGCCCACTCAGCTCTGGGAGGATGCGCTGGGTGTGGAAGGTCGAAGATATGTAACGTTGATTTATCGGATGTAACAGCAACAAGCGTGCTGGACGGGGATATGGCAATTGAGAATACCACGGCACGGTCCACTCCACGTCGCAGCTCCGCTATACGGGCACAGTTACTCGCAGAGAAAATACGGATGAGTGTCCCCTGTGAGATTGCTCATTAGCCCCAAAGTTGCGGCCCCTAGGTAGAAGTGAGCTCGTACTGTTTCACTTGCAGTAGCTAAGACCTCGCCATCAGGGCTAAGGTCCATGGCTCGTAGCGGTGAACCGTGGGCTAGTATGAAGCTTACGTTTCCGCTGCCTAACTCCACGATCTGCAGCTGTCCCGGAGTCCTCCCTGGAAAGGCAAGGACTCGTGCACCTAGGCAGCAGAGACCATAGGGATTGTCCGCAGTCTCGAAGACAGATAGTCTCTCCGGGGGGGACGAGAAGGCATACATGTGAATGCTATTTTGGAGGACGACGATGATCCTTGAACGAGACAACCGCACCCGGTGGACCTGGGTGCGGAACTCCAAGGTGATGACAGCTTTTTGCTTCGCATCATCCCAGATTACAACCTTAGTACCAATTTCAGTCACCCAGCCGTCTTAAGCATGGAGTCTTGGCTTCACGGTCTTACCGACCTTGTTTTGCGGGAATCGGGGCCGTTTCCCTCCACCAACAAGAGCAATATAATTCGCCCGGCCCAGCATTTCAGTAGTACCAATACCCGCATTGAAGTCTACCCAAGTGACAAATTCAGTAAAGGGTATTGCAAGATCTCGGCCCCCTATGTCAGAGCACTTGCGCATACCTCGTGAGACTTTGAGCTCACATGGCTCCGAGTTGAAAACTGCAACTGGTTAGTCGGATCTTGCTGAGCATCTCCTCATTTCGTACAGAGCCGTTCTTACCGCAAAATCCCGTGTCAAGGCCGACGGAGAAACAGCTGTTGTCCTGGTTGAAAGCTGCTGATAACGAAACTGGGCCGGCGGAGTCATCGATTGCTCGTCTCGTATTCATAACTGGAAAGCGAATCTACAGAAGAGGCGAAGCTGAGAGCTCCCCGTTGCACTCGGACTAGTCATACGCCAGGTATCGAGGAATATTGAAGACCATCGTGAGTGGTATGCCTACACACGTGCAACAGACGCTAGGTGTCTTAAGTTACTAAGGGATCATGATGGCATGCGCATCCCACGCGACGAGGTAAGGAGTACTTGTTTTGTGCTAGTCTGTGTTAGTCAGCAACATGCTACAAGGAACGCTATTAGTAAGCCAGTCGTGATCAAAAGTTCCTTAAGGTACGGAGTAGGTACCTAGGTAACTTAGGTAGACCCTGGAAAAGGGGGACAACGCTTAAGTCACCTTACCTTATCCTTACCCGAAGTCGCTTACCCCTTAAGTGAACGTTAGATCGATCCTTTGCAACCTTGACAACCAACTTTCGAAAACCATCGGGCTCAAGAACTGCCAAACTTCTACCGGCTCAATACTATCTGCCCTGTAAAAAAAGGAGAGAAGGAAGGGAATCAAGATTTGGAGAAACATTGTCATAGAATGTCATCCCCCTTGAACGCGGTAAAATAGATTCCCATACATTCGCTCGAATCCTCTAAAATCATTCAGACTTGGGACGACCGCAAAATTTCCCTTGGCTAACAACTTGTGATGTGCAGATCAAGATGCGTCGCAAGAAGAATGTGAAGAAGGGCATACAGTTTTGCTTGATGGTGTGCGGTGCCTCTGGGACAGGTACGCTGTCCGATAACCCTGGTTGAGGTGCTAGACATCGATGCCGTATCTCATATGCTCTTAGGCCGAACTACTTTCGTCAATACTCTATGCGGACGGAAGGTCCTACAAGGAAAGGATGCGGACGACGCCACAAATGCACACCTCGAGGAGGGTGTGAGAATCAAACCAATTACAGTCGGTACGTATTGTACGATTCGGTGTAAGCCTCGAGAGACCTTTGTATTGACTCACAACTTTGTAGAGCTCGAATTGGACGAGGAAGGCACTCGTATATCTCTCACAATTGTGGATACCCCAGGCTTCGGTGACCAAATTGACAATGAAGCAAGGTTCGTCTTTCGAAAACTGTAGAGCGTAATTCATTGCCTACATTGAGCTGACATGCCCAGTTTTTCTGAGATCGTTGGCTATCTGGAGCGTCAATACGACGATATCCTCGCAGAAGAGTCCCGAATCAAGCGTAACCCAAGGTTTAGAGACAACAGAGTACATGCGCTGCTCTACTTCATCACCCCAACTGGTCACGGGTCAGTACCTGATGCGTCCGCTTGATTCCTATGCTGATGTGTGCTCTACCAGCCTTCGAGAGTTGGACATTGAATTGATGAAGCGTCTGTCTCCACGTGTCAACGTTATCCCAGTTATCGGTAAGGCCGACTCTCTTACCCCGCCAGAGCTGGCCGAGTCAAAGAAACTTGTCATGGAAGACATCGAGCACTACCGTATCCCAGTCTACAACTTCCCATACGACGTTGAGGAAGATGATGAAGACACCGTAGAGGAGAATGCGGAGCTACGAGGCTTGATGCCTTTCGCCATTGTTGGCTCCGAAGAGGTGGTGGAGATTGGTGGGCGAAGGGTCAGAGCAAGGCAGTATCCATGGGGTGTGGTAGAGGTGGACAATCCGCGACATTCGGACTTTCTGGCCATCCGGAGCGCTCTTTTACACAGTCACCTTGCGGACCTTAAGGAGATTACCCATGACTTTCTCTACGAGAATTACAGAACCGAAAAACTCAGCAAGAGTGTGGATGGTGGTGCTGCTGCGTAAGTGGAACTTGACGCAGGTAATCAGACAAGTACTGACCGTCAATGGAAGCAACAGCGATTCGTCAATGAATCCGGAGGACTTAGCCTCTCAATCAGTCCGGCTTAAGGAGGAGCAACTTCGGCGGGAGGAAGAGAAGCTAAGGGAGATTGAGGTCAAGGTGCAGAGGGAGATCAATGAGAAGAGACAGGAGTTGCTAGCCCGCGAGAGCCAGCTGAAGGAAATCGAGGCGAGAATGCACCGAGAGCAAAGCCATATGGACGACACGAACGGCGAAGTTGCCGCCTAGGACAGGATAATTATCGTGCTGTAACACATTGCTGCTATATCACCTGGTGACCGATAATGAATGGGGAAGATTGTTAGCGAGAGCACTACCATCCTTCACGCTCATCGAGGGGCTTTCCAGGGCGGCGATGACGGACATGCTTGGGTTACCTTGCATTTCGGAGGAGACCATACATCTTACGGGGTCAGCTTCAATTTCTCTCTTGTGGCTTTTAATATGCGAGCGTGATATCCTGTTCTTTGTGAAATGCTATTAGTACCTTCGATACTGGCAATTGCAGCCGTACCAAATTTCGAGCCTCCGTCATCAGGACAGGAGAAGATGACCGGCCAAAGCACATTAAACCGTAGGTTCATGGCTTTCTCTAAGAACAACGAGAAACCCTGTTGTTTTCTTTAGGTCGATACTCGTGAGATGACTTAGTCACGTGAACTTACATAAGTACCACATGCAGTTGACTTTGCCCCTCCAGACTGAATACATCATCTTGCGACCCTCGTACATCACCTTAACCTTCCACCTCTTCCATCCTCTTCCGCAAAGATGGCTTCCAATACCAAATATCAACCAGCTTCTCAGCGAGATTCGTTCGAAGAGTCGAACTACACTCAGGCTCCCCCTTCATATCAGGCTGAGGCAAGTGGTACCCGCGACGCTTTGCTCGGAGCGCCCAGGAGTGAAGATGACAACGTCCCGGACGACTTCAAGGTTGGTCTTATGGATAGGACTATGACCTCGCACACATCTGACCTAACGTTATTGCCTAGTTTGGGGGATCAGTCGCAGAGGCGACGCTTCCGATACGAATGCAGTTCGTTCGTAAAGTCTACGCCATCCTGTAAACGCTTCCTGCTCTTTGCCTCATCTCTCTATTGAACACTGAGCTGATCGAAAGATGACAGCACTGCTCAGCTTCTCGCCACCGTTATCCTCAGCTCGGTTTCCTTCTACAGCACGGGCTACAAGCGCTGGATCCAAAACAACCAGTGGATGATGTGGATTTCGCTGTTCGGCGCTATCGGATTCATGCTGCTGACGTTCTGGAAACGAAAGTCGTATCCGACGAACCTGTTGTTTCTGAGCGGCTTCACGGCACTAGAGGCATATTCAATTTCGGTGATCGTGTCGTTCTACCAGTCCAAAGTCGTCGTCGAAGCCTTGCTGCTAACACTCGGCATCTTTGTCGCCCTTACCCTATTCGCTTGTCAAACGAAGTACGACTTCACCTCCTGGATGCCGTACTTGTTTGGAGGGTTGTGGGCTCTCATTCTGTTCGGATTCATGGCCGCCTTCTTCCCGTACAACAGCACAGTCGAACTGGCATACGGTGGGATAGCTGCGCTCATTTTCAGTGCTTATATCTTGGTCGACACTCAGCTCATCATGAGACACTACCATGTGGAAGAAGAGATTGCCGCCGCTATCTCTCTCTACCTGGACATCATCAACCTCTTCTTAGCCATTCTTCGAATCCTCAACAGCCAGCAGAACAACTGAACGAGGGTAGAAAGTGATGATTCTGAGCTGTCTGTGGACCTGAGTCCATGTGCAAGTGCTGTGGGAGTTTGTCCTTGTATTACGGTGCTGGCCGAATTTGCCAAGGTATCGAGGGCGTTACCGGTGGGGTGGTGGCAGAAAAGACTGAAATTCTTGCCTTGACAGTTGATTTTGCTTGTGTTGTATTGTGGCATGGAGTAACTCGACTCTTTCTTCTAACGTCAATACATAATACCGTTATCAAAGTAGACGTGGCTGTTCACCCAAACCGAGAATACTTGATGAAACGTTACGACTACATCCCGATTGGTTACTGTACCGAACCCCTAGTATTGACAAGGGCCGCCATCGGACTGCAAGTAGTTAGCAT
>QQTW01001245.1_pt1 | contig 17566 bp, 13 predicted proteins | sample 1904831 | NCBI WGS metagenome assembly QQTW01 (sample SAMN09435610, study PRJNA476489) | Subsurface metagenome, whole genome shotgun sequencing project. | reverse complement strand
AAAGGGCAGGATTGACTGAGAATAAGTGGACTTGGGACAATTTCGTCACCTACCCCACAGTTATTTGATGCACTACCAATCATTTAGGACTGGTATAGTTTAATCGAGAATTAAGATGAACGAAACTAATATTGAGACAGCACAGCTACACACGATGAATCCGCAGGGTCGATTTTCCGACCGAGCAGAGGATTATGCGAAATACCGACCTAGCTACCCTGCTGCTGCAATTGACAGTATTTTGGAGGGGCTGGATAATTCGTTGCAACTGATAGCAGCAGATATTGGTGCTGGGACAGGCATCTCCTCTCGCCTGTTGGCTGAACGGGGGTTAAGTGTGCTTCCCATCGAGCCGAACCCAGAGATGAGACAAGCAGCTTTACCTCATCCATTAGTTGAATTCCACAATGGCAGTGCAGAAAGTACCAACCTACCCGCCGCATCAGTTGACCTAGTAGTTTGCTTTCAGTCTTTCCATTGGTTTGATCCTACACCAACCCTTTTAGAGTTCCGCCGCATTCTTAAGCCAACTGGGCGGTTGGCTGTGGTGTGGAATGACCGCGATCGCCAAGACGAATTTACACAAAGCTATACTCGGTTGATTCAGATAGCATCGAATGATCATCCGGCTGAGTCGCGTCTGATTTCAGTAGACCCGTTGCTAGCCAGTCCACTCTTCCCAAATGTTAGTTGCCATACCTTTACCTATCAGCAAGAGTTGAACAAAGATGGTCTTATAGGTCGTGCTATGAGTTCCTCATACATTCCACGTTCAGGATGGGTGCAGCAGCAACTCGTCTCTGACTTGGAGGAACTGTACAACCGTTACAATGAAAATGGTTTTGTTTACCTAGTATATCGTACAAGTGTTTACCTGACGCAATTAATTATATAAAGGATAAAACATTTTCAACTTGCTTTGGTGCTCCTATTTCAGTAAAAATCTGAATTGCTTTATTAAAATTCAATTTGCTTTCCTCAGGCTTATTCATTTTTTGATAAGTTAGTCCCATTTGAAAATAGGCTTCAGCTAGATCACATTTAGCATTAAGTTTGTCTAAGAGTTCTATTGCTTCTAAATGATTGGCAATGGCTGATTCAAATGCGGCTTGTTGCCGATGTATCTCTGCCATACCATTAAGTGTTTTTGCTTTAATCTGAGTGTAGTAACTTTCTTCAGCAAACAAAAGCGCTCTGCGGTACATTTCATTTGCTTTCTCAAAATCACCTAAGTTGACGTAAGTTTGCCCAAGAATCCGCATAAAATAGGCAAATCTCCCAGTCTGTTCAAGTATCTGCTCAGTTAGGATGGAATGATAAACAACGTTGGCTAACACATAAGCTTCTTTCCTTAAGCCTAAGTAGGAGTTCACTAGCGCTAGACAAACAGAGGCTTTTTCTGCCCATTGATGGTGAGCTGTGTTTTTAGCAAGATTTATCACCTGCTGAAATAGCAGTGCAGCCGCCTCTAGTTCTCGCAAATCAATTTCGTAAAGACCAATGCTAAACAGAGAGTCTATCTCTAGCATTCTTAGATAGTAGACAGTGTTATTGTTATCTCTTGTGAGTACGAGTGTTTTTAGAGCATGTGTTGCCAGGGTAATCGTTTGCTCTTGGCATTCGATGGCTTTGTGGATCTTACCCATAATCCAGTACAAATCTCCTAGAATGTTATACAGCTCACCCAAGATGTAATCGGACTGTACATTGTGAATCACTTGAGTAATTGCAGCAAGTAAAGGCTGGAGAAAACCCATGCGGTATAAGGTACTGCCAAGAGGTAAAAACTGTCGCCACTGATTATTTCTACTTTTTATAATTACCCTACCTGCCAAGTCAAAATTATTAATATTTATGTAGTGATAATAGGCTTCTAGGGCTTGCAGCGCATCTTTGGTAGTCTCAACAGTCTGAACACTTTCTGTCCAAAACTCGGCGGCTTTGTTGTTTACGGTTTCCCATTCATTGCTGATTCGCAATCGGGCGATCGCCTCAGCCCGAATCACTGGATGAAGCCAGTATTCACCTTGGTGACACTCCACTAGAGACCGATTTCGCAACGAGGTGATGATTTGCCGCCGTTGAGGGATCGAGACATCCCAAAGTAAACATAGAAGCCCTTGGGTGGGAATTTTTGGTATGTCTTGGTAGCGATAACATCCCAAACGGCAAAGCAGGCGGTAAGCTTGGGGGTCAAGGTCTTGCAAACGAGTGACTTGACTGGCTACTAAATTTTTCAAGTCTGTTGATGGCAACAGATCCCCATTATTTTCTTGCCAATAAGCAGTCATCTCTCCATCAAAATCCTCTCGGATGGCACTGCAGAGAATTCCCATCGCTTTAGCATTGCCTCCATAAGCTTGGTGCATTATCCGTAGGATTGGTAGGTTAATGGGTAGACCACAGTTGCTAAAAAACTGCTGCCATGCTGTGTGATCCAAACCAGGGAGGCGATAGTGTTCAACATTCAGGTCAGACTCACAAAGGCGATCGCGACTTGTGATCAAGGTTGTAGACTGTACTCTGGCATCAGCCAAAACGCGAAACAGTTCTACATAGCTGCGGTGAGGGCCAATCAACCGACCCTGCTGGTCTAGAGCGGGCTCTAGGTTGTCAATCAACACGCCAATCCGACGGGTATGGAGTTGTCGCTTGAGTCGCCCTAGGGTGACGCCAAATTCAAGACCAGGCTCCTCCTTAAAGTCCTGTTTGAGCCACTCCTCAGCCACTCGCTCAGCGGATGCGACGTTTTGAGTTTCCTTTGCCATCAGCAGTTCCAATACCAACTCAAAGCCCTGAGTCTGGAGATATTGCTGGGCAAGGGTTGTTTTGCCCAACCCTCCCTCACCCTGAATGACGATGACTTTGCTTCCTTGACTTACCAGGGCTTTGAGGTGAGCGATCGCTGCTGCACGTCCAACAAAATTGGCATCAATTGGTTCAGTCAGAGGCGCTGCATTGACAACATTAGCTTGGATATTCTCTTGAGATAGGGCAATAGGTGCAGTTTGGAAGTGCCGCTCTAAAACAGCTCGGCAACTAATTTTTGTAATCTTCTCTCCCAGTACTTTTGAGAGTAACTTCCATAACTGAGAGCTTACATCCTTAATATGCCCCTCAGTGTAACCGTGATACTCTGCAATTTCTGAGTATTTCTGTCCTTGCCAAACTTGCTGAAGAATGGTTGTTTCTAGAGCAGTAAGGCGTTTCCCAGTTTTAGCAAAAATAAAGGTGTCTATCCATGCCAATGCTGCTTCAGCTTCCATTGCTGGGACCGCCGAAACGCCAAGAGCGCCAAGGGAAGAGAGGTTTTCGAGGGATCATCTAGGATTGCTATGGATAGGGTCACGTCCGACTTTTTCTGTCTTTTCCGACTTTTTGATGTTATGAAACTACCGACTTCAACAGACTGACAAAGGATTTCTTGCCTTTTAGGCTACTAGACACAGAGACAAAAATTACTAGTGAAAGTTGAGGAAAATATGATTGACATACTTCGTTTTAGCCCAACAGAAGAAGATTTGTCCAAGCCTTTATCAGCCTTACCCGCTGATTTGGAGCGTCAACGGTTACCTCAGCATGTAGCTGTGATTATGGATGGCAATGGTCGATGGGCTGCCAAACAAGGATTACCTCGTATTGCTGGACATCGCCAGGGTGCAAAGGCGCTCAAGGAACTGCTGCGATGCTGTAAGGATTGGGAAATTAGGGCACTAACAGTCTACGCTTTCTCGACTGAGAACTGGCGACGCTCCACTGAGGAGGTAGATTTTCTCATGATTCTGTTTGAACGGCTGCTACGCAAAGAGTTGGCAGAAATGCACCGAGAAGGGGTGCAGATATCGTTTGTGGGGGATTTGTCAGCTTTGCCCAATTCTCTGAAGGGTGAAATGGAGCGTTCGATGGTAGAAACCTCGCAAAATCGGGGCATTCACTTTACCGTTGCGGTGAACTATGGTAGCCGTGATGAAATTGTTAGAGTTTGTCGTCAGTTAGCCGAGCAAGTGCAACGGAGAGAACTCAGCCTAGAGGAAATTAACGAAAATCTGTTTGAACAACACCTTTACACAGCGACTACCAAAGATCCGGATCTTCTGATTCGCACTAGCGGTGAGATGCGCCTGAGCAATTTCCTACTGTGGCAAATGGCTTATACAGAAATGTACTTTACCGATATCCTCTGGCCCGATTTTGACCGCGCCGCCTTCTATCTGGCTTTGCTAGCTTACCAAGGTCGCTCGCGCCGCTTCGGTCGAATTACATCTGCATGAGTGTAGGTCTTGTTTGAGATTCTGGCATACCTTACGCTAAGAAATGTTTATAAATCTGACAAATTTAAGTAGTGATGAATATCAATTCTGCAATTACAAGGCTTCTTGTCTCTGATCTGGAAGCTTGCTTTGTGTTCTACCGAGATGTTATGGAATTCAACGCTAAATTCGAGGCTATAGAGGAGGGATATGCTGAGTTTGAAGTTGGAGAGATGAAACTAGCTTTATTTAGGCGGCAGGAAATGGCAGAGATTGTGGGATACGCTCACAAGCCTTCCCAGGTAGACAGCCAGGACAGAGTTGTATTGATTTTTACCGTGCCAGACTTGGACGAAGCATGTCAGCAATTAAAACACAAAGGAGTTACATTTACTGCAGCTCCTATGAGTAATCCTTACTATGGAATCAAAACAGCTTATCTCCGAGACCCGGATGGAACCCTCATAGGACTCTTTCAAGCTTTGCTCTAATACATCATCTCAGCGGCTGCGGCTGAAAAAAACAGCAGCAATAACAATTAAACCCAGAAGTGCCAAGGGCACCCAGAGATTGGGAAGATCAGAAATACTCATAGCAGCATTTTTGCGATCGCAGAATAAAACATGATATCTCCAGACTTAGTGATATGGCTACAAGAACGAACGGCGCTAGGAATTCTTTCGCCAGCTGTATTAAATGCAATTACTCAAGTCAGTGAAGAACGAGTTGTGCCAGCTGACCACCAGCTGGTTTTACAAGGCACATCCCCTGACGCGCTCTACATTCTCAAACAAGGTCAGATGGAGAGCTATCACACCAGTCAAACAGACTTAGGCTCGGCTTTTAGCTTCCTCCCCGGATCAGTCATTCACCTACAGGAGCTGCTGTTGGAGCAGCCAGCTCAGACCGTGATTACTCGGTCAGAGTGTGTCCTCTGGGTTGTTCCTGCCGCTCAATTCCGGCAACTAGTGCTCCAATACCCCGAAATTTCCCAAGCTTTTTCACGTCAGCTGGCTCAGCAATTAACTCAGTTAACATCTGCGCTTACTTATGAACAGGAGCGCTCTTCCGCCTTGCGGCCTTATCTAGTAACCAAGGCGCAACGAGGAATTGTGGGGACAAGTCGCTATGCCGTGCGCCTGCGGCAGCAAATTAGAGAAGCCGCGATTGACCGCAAGTCAGTTCTGATTTTCGGTGAACCAGGGTTGGAAAAAGACAACATAGCTACCCTGATTCACTTTGGTTCTCCCCAGCGGCGAGAACCGATTGTTAAAGTGAACTGTGGCATTCTCCAGACTAGCGGTGCAGACCTTTTCGGTCGCGCCAGTGGCAAACAGGGGCTGCTCGAATGGCTTGGGGAAGGTACTCTGATTCTCAATAATATCCAAGAACTTCCCCCGGAGTTGGTGCCATCATTGGCTCAGTTGCTACGAACAAGCACCTACACTCCAATCAGCCGTCCGGGAGAACCGCCAGCGCAACCTCGCGCAAGTCGTGCCCGCATCCTCATGGTTGCCGAAAAAACACAGTCTACAATTGAGCGTTGTATTGGTCATACCATAAAAGTTCCACCACTACGGGTGCGTAAAACTGATATCAAAGGCCAGGTGGAATACTACATCAGTCTCTACTGTCGCTCTAGAGGCATTCCTAAACCTAAAGTTACACCAGAGGTTCTGCGCAGCTTACAAGCGTATGATTTTCCCGGCAACCTTAAGGAGTTACAAAGTCTGGTGGAGCGAGCCATTGTCCAGGCTGCAGGAGCGTCCGAGCTAACAGAAGAAATTTTCTGGTTATCTCAGACTAAGAAGAAGCAATTCCGGGTCAATCTCTTGAATATTTACCCTGGTCTGCGGCAGTTTCTGCGCAGTCCTTGGTGGCCAGACCGCATCAACTATGGCTTTACCTTGTGGTTTTTTGCCGTTGTCGTAATTATTTTATTTGTTGGTCCCCAGCGTCGGGCGGAGAATTTCGCCTTGAATATGTTCTGGGCCTGGTGGTGGCCTTTGATCCTTTTGGGTTTTCCCTTTGTCGGTCGACTTTGGTGTGCGGTTTGCCCTTTCATGATTTACGGGGAGGTCACCCAAAAGCTTTCTTTATGGCTCTGGCCCCGACAATTGAAGCGCTGGCCCCGCGAGCAGGCTGAAAAATGGGGAGGGTGGTTTCTATACGGGTTATTTATATTGATTTTTCTGTGGGAAGAACTTTGGGACTTAGAAGACACGGCCTACCTCTCTGCTTGTTTGCTCCTATTAATTACTGCTGGTGCGATGATTTTCTCTGCCATTTTTGAGCGCCGGTTTTGGTGTCGCTATCTTTGCCCGATTGGGGGAATGAATGGTTTATTTGCAAAGCTGTCAATGATTGAACTGCGGGCGCAGCAGGGCACTTGTTCAGCTGAATGCACCACTTATCAGTGCTACAAAGGTGGCCCCCAAAAGGGTGAGGGTATGGAGACTGGAGGATGTCCTTTGTACTCTCACCCGGCTCAGCTAGAAGATAACCGCGATTGCGTGCTTTGTATGACTTGTCTCAAAGCCTGTCCGCATCGTTCAGTAGAGCTAAATCTGCGCCCCCCTGGCATTGAGCTATGGACTACCCATGTTCCTCGTTCCTATGAAGTAGCTTTGTTGCTGTTGCTGTTGGGAGGAATCTATTTACATCGGTTACCGGAGGTGCAATCAAGGTTGGGTTTGAACTTGGATCTAGCTCAGTTTTGGCCCCATTTTTGTTTGTCTCTGGTCTTGTTGTTGCTGCCAGCTAGTATTCCCATGCTTGCCTATGGGTTAATGCAGCTGTTTTACCAAAACCTAAAATTCCAAATCCCAAATCCCAAGCCTCGACCGCTTGTGGAGCTAGCTTATGGATACCTACCACTGGTGCTGGGAGGAAATTTAGCCCACTTTCTGCGTTTAGGGTTGGGAGAAGCAGGACGCATTTTACCGGTGACTTTGGCGACTTTTGGTCTTGCAGGTGAGGATTTGCCAGTGTTGGTAGCTCATCCGGCTGTGATTGCGTTTTTGCAGGGAACAACGCTTATCTTTTCAGTCCTCTTAACAGTGTTGTTGACTCAAAAGATTGCCCGTCAACCTCTACGACTACTTTTGCCACAACATCTTGGGGCTATTGTCTTGACAGTAAGTCTGTGGGTGATTATGGTGGACAAATAACAATTGTGGAACCGCTAAGACGCCAAGAACGCCAAGGGAGGAAAGGATTTTAAGGATCGTTTAGGACTGCTATGTGAGGCTGTTGAATTACTAAGTATAAAGTTGTTTACATCGAATTAGTGAATCGAAGGCTGTTGATGTACAGCAATGAGCGCTTAACTAAAAAATTTTAGCCGGACTTAGATTATGCAAAGTGAAGAATCGCGTCCCACTTCTGCCGAGATTCCCGGAGAGAAGCTCCCCTATCCTGCAAGTCAGGAAGACATGAAGCTTCAACCTGAAACTGACCTTTCTAGTTACCGGGCAGCAGGTAAACTGCAAGGCAAAATTGCGCTGATTACTGGAGGTGATTCTGGTATTGGTCGTGCTGTTGCAATTGCGTTTGCGAAGGAGGGTGCAGATGTAGCGATTTTTTATAACGAAAATGAGGCAGATGCTAAGACAACTTGTGTGATGGTTGAGGCGGAGGGGCAGCGCTGTTTGGAGATTAAGGGAGATGTTAGACAATCTGAAGACTGTCGTCATGCCGTGGAACGGACTGTTGTCGAGTTGGGCGGACTGAATGTGCTTGTGAATAATGCCGCTTATCAGATGGCACAGGAGAAATTTGAGGACATTAGTGAGGAGCAGTTCCGTCGCACCCTTGAAACGAATATTTTTGGCTACTTCCACATGGCGCAAGCTGCACTGCCATACCTGAAAGAAGAAGATTCAATTATTAATACAGGCAGTATTGTTGGTTTGGTGGGCAACGAATTATTGATTGATTACTGTGCTAGTAAGGGAGCGATTCATGCGTTTACAAAATCGCTGGCACTGAATTTGGGCGATCGCAAGATTCGGGTGAATGCCGTCGCTCCAGGTCCAGTTTGGACACCCAATATTCCGGCGACGATGCCTATTGAGGAAGTGGAGAACTTTGGTCATGAGGTTGCATTGGGTCGTCCCGGTCAACCTGAAGAACTTGCTCCGATTTATGTATTTTTGGCGTCTCAAGACGCGAGTTTTATGACTGGCAGCATCGTAGAAGTCACGGGAGGCAAGCTGTCGAGCAGTTGATGCAAAGCCCTTACCCTACGGGAACCGTTCGTCATCTTCTCCGGACTTTGCAAGTTACGTCTAAAACGAGAGAGGTCATTGAGGAAAGATTGGTGGCAAATTCATCAAACCCCCAATTCTTTGATGCTGAATCTTTTGCAATTCTGCAAGCAGCAGCAGCACGACTGATTTCTCAATTTGATCAACCGGAGTTGATCGATGTTGCCTACGCGCTCGACAAAAGATTGGCAGAGGGTACAGGAGATGGTTGGCGTTACAACACGATGCCACCTGATCATGTCGCTCATCAGGCAGGTTTGCGTGGGCTGGAAGAGAGCGCTCGTTTGATGTTCGGTAACGGCTTTACATCTTTGAATGGAGCTGAACAAGATATTGTGCTGGAGGCGATCCAGTGGGGCAAAGCGCCGGGCTCAATTTGGGAACAAATTCCTGCCCCACGGTACTTTGAGGAGCTATTGGCAGAACTGACAGAGGCATATTATAGTCATCCTTTGGCACAGGAGATGATCGGCTATGTGGGTATGGCTGATGCTCAAGGTTGGCAAGCGATCGGGCTGAATGAATTGGAACCGTGGGAACCTCGTCAACAAGGAAGTACCCAACTAGCCAACGCCGTAGAGATGCAAGTAATCACATCTCGACAGGATAACCGGGATGTCCCAATCGACCGGCAATCTTATTCCCTGAATCATGTCGTTGATGCGATCGTCATTGGCACTGGCGCTGGCGGAGCACCCTTGTTAGCGAGGCTTGCACAGGCAGGACTTAGTGTAGTGGCGCTGGAAGCCGGAGAGCATTGGAATCCAGCGCAGGACTTCGCAACGGATGAGCGATCGCAGTCCAAACTGTTTTGGACGGATGAGCGATTGAGTGCGGGAGAAGACCCAATCGCCTTTGGCAACAATAACTCTGGCATCGGGGTTGGTGGCTCTACTTTGCACTATACGGCATATGTGCCGCGACCGCAGCCAGACGACTTTCATCTTTATCAGGATTTTGGGGTTGGGGTTGATTGGGCAATCAGCTATGAAGACCTGAAACCTTACTATGAAGAAGTTGAGCTATTCTTGGGCGTTTCGGGTCCATCTCCTTATTTGTGGGAACCAGATCGTGTTCCTTATGCCTTACCTCCGTTGCCGCTTAACGGTGCTGCCCAATTGATGCAGCGGGGCTGTGAAGCTTTAGGAATTCGGACTTCACCCGCTGCGAATGCAGCACTTTCGGCTGCTTATTTTCAGCCAGGGGTCGGCTGGAGAGCCGCGTGCACCAATCGAGGATTCTGTCAAGCGGGTTGTACCACTGGCGGAAAAGCCAGCATGGATGTGACGTTTATTCCGTTGGCGCTCCAGCATGGGGCGGAAGTTCGTTCTAACTGTTTTGTGACGCGGTTGGAAACGGATGCTGATCAGCGGATTACTGCAGTCGTTTATATCCAGGCAGGAGAGGAGAAACGCCAGCTCTGTCGGACAGTGTTTTTGTGTGCAGGTGCGATCGAAACTCCCCGATTACTTTTGCTCAACAACCTCGCAAATTCTAGCGGTCAAGTTGGACGCAACTTTATGGCACATCCCGGTGTGCAAGTTTGGGGGCAGTTTTCAGAAGATATCCGACCTTATAAGGGAATTCCTGGCGGTCTGATTTCAGAGGATACTCATCGTCCGAAGGGAGCGGACTTTGTCGGGGGTTATTTGCTGCAAAGTATTGGCGTCATGCCTGTAACGTATGCCTCTCAGCTTTCACGGGGTACGGGGTTGTGGGGCGATCGCTTGCAATCTCACATGTACAAATACAACCATACTGCCGGAATTAACATTCTTGGTGAATGTCTACCTTACACACACAACTACCTGGAGCTATCTAACGAGTCGGACGTTCGAGGCTTACCAAAACCTCGCATTCATTTCACAAATGGCGAAAACGAACGACGTATGACGGCGCACGCAGAATCGCTCATGCGTCAAATCTGGCAAGCTGCAGGTGCTGAGAATCTTTGGACTTTCCCTCGTAATGCTCACACGATTGGGACTTGTCGTATGGGTACTGATCCTAAGCAATCCGTCGTCGATCCAAACGGTAAAGCATTCGATGTCCCCAACCTTTACATTATGGATAACTCGGTTTTTCCGAGTGCCTTGAGTGTCAACCCGGCATTAACGCTGATGGCACTATCGCTACGGACTGCTGATCTTTTTATTCAACAGAATCAACAACGGGAGAGTTAAGTGCCACAAGGATTTCTCGATCTCATTCAGCAACACCATAGTAACCACCATCAGAATGGTGATCAGTTTGGCGGCGCGGAGGGAGCAACCGGACAGGGGCTACCTAGCAAGCGTCCTGGAAACTTCATGTTTGCCACCGGGATTGAGTGTTCCTATCCCACAATTGAACACGGACGAGTTCGGCGGGATGAACTTGCAGAATGTGGTCACTATCAACACTGGCAGAAAGATTTGCAATTGGTAAAAGACCTCGGTTTAAATGTATTGCGTTATGGTTTGCCTTACCACCGCATTCATTTAGGCGTGGGGCGGTATGACTGGAGCTTTGCCGATGAAGTGATGCAGGAGATGCGACGACTGGAGATTACACCAATTCTTGACTTGCTGCACTTTGGTGTCCCTGATTGGTTGGGCAATTTTCAGAATCCGGAGTTGCCAATTCATTTTGCAGACTACTGTGCTGCGGTTGCCGCTCGCTATCCTTGGGTGCGCTACTACACGCCCGTTAACGAGATTTATGTCACGGCACGGGGTAGCGCTAAAGACGGAATTTGGAACGAACAACTAAAGAGCGATCGCGGTTTTGTGACTGCGATGAAACACCTGGCTGCTGCCAGTATTCTCGGCACCCAAAGCCTTGCTAAGCAATGCCCCAGTCTGGTTGTGGTGCAAAGCGAAAGTGCCGAATACACGCACGAAGCCTGTTCCAGTCAATCACAGCAGGTAAAGCTGCTGAATAAGTTGCGCTTTGTGTCCTTAGATTTGCTGTATGCGTTTCCGCCCGATGCCGATGTCTGCATGTATCTACTTGACAACGGGCTGACTCGTGCTGAATATGACTGGTTTATGGCAGGAGAACCACCAGGATTTCAGGTTATGGGCAACGATTACTACGGACGGAATGAGCGAATTCTTTTGGCTGACGGTAGCATCTGTCAAGGCGAAGACGTGATGGGTTGGTATCAGATTACGCGAGAGTATTATGAGCGCTACCGCAAACCCGTGATGCACACTGAAACGAATGTGTTCGAGGCAGAGAAAGCCCCCTGCTGGTTATGGAAGCAGTGGGTGAACATTCTGCGAATGCGGAAAGAAGGTATTCCAGTGCTGGGGTTCACTTGGTATAGTCTGACCGACCAAATCGATTGGGATATTCAACTAGCAGAGAAAAGGGGAACAGTAAATGCTTGTGGGCTATATGATCTACAGCGTTGTCCGCGTCCCGTTGCTCAAGCGTATCGTGATTTGTTGAAGGAATTCGGTCAAATAACAATGGTGCCTCACGGAGAGATGTTTGAGGTAACTAGTCAACCTGCGCGCCTCAAAGTAGAGGTGTGATCCGGAGATACCAGCAAGTAGTATTGCCCGTTGGATAACCGAAAACGAAGCACCGTAAAGAAAGCTGTCTAGCTTATCCAGGTTGAAAGGACAAAAAACAATGTTGACGAACTACATCCAAGCTGCCATGCACCGAGCGACATACGAGCTACTTGAGGATGGAACTTTTTACGGCAAAATCCCTGAATGTCAAGGTGTTTGGGCTAATGCAGAAACCCTGGAGGGTTGCCGAAATGAACTGCAAGAGGTTTTAGAGGGTTGGATTATCTTAGGGCTGCGCCTACAGCATACTTTACCTGTCGTTAATGCCATTGATTTGACTCCCGAACTAAAACCGCTTTTAGAAGAAGTTGAGGTGGCGTAATGCCACCCTTCGGACCAATTAAGCGACGCGATCTGATTAGTTCTTTAAAACAGTTCGACTTTGAAGGCCCTTTTCCTGGTGGCAATCATCAATACATGAGTAAAGGACAGCTCAAACTACGCATACCCAATCCTCATAAAGGTGATATCAGTAAAAATTTACTTGCACGCGTCTTGACCGAAGCTGGTATCAGCTGAGACGAATGGGAAAGCTTTTAAGCAGCACTTTATCAGCAGAGACTGTAAATGTTTGTAGTGACAAGGTAGCAGGAATAAAACGAATCTTTCCTATCATCTACGCTACTAAGTAACAAAATGTTTGTCGATCAGGGCAGGGATTTGGGCTGCTTGAATTCGGCTGTAGTGGGTTTTGTCTGGCATCACAATTAGATTCGGCCCTGATTTGCACTGTTTGAGGCAGCCAGTGGCTTTAATTGTCACTTGACCTTCTATGCCGCGATCGCACAAAGCTGCTTCTAAAGCCTGACACACAGCTCTACCACCCCGCTTCATGCAATCAGACTTTTGACACACCAAAATACTGGTCTTTGTTTTGGCGGGCTTTGCTAAGACTTTTACGCTGATTTGGTCTTGGCTAGCAGTAGCGGGTATCACTCGCTCAGCTTTCAGTTTTAGTTCACCAGTTTTGCTATCAAGCTTTTTTTCCCCCACCACTTCCAGCCAATCACCTGGTATCAAGCGCAGCTCAAAAGACACTCGTAAGTGTTTGGCAAGTTTAATGGTAAGTTCACCTTCTGAAGTTGCCAACCGTAGATATTTGAGCTTGTGACCATCTTCGAACTCAAAACCGAGGAACCGTCCCTCAAGACTGAAGGCTGATACATGTTTGGTATAAACTTTACTCATTTTTTCTTACCTATTTTTAACTATGATCAGCTCTTAAGCACGGTGCTGCCAACAGCGCTCTAACCAGCTGGTCAAATCTTGGCGAGGCGCAGTCAATTGCCTCAAAACACTCCAGAGTTGAACTGCTGCTATGGCATCGGCAATGTGGACCCTCAATGGCTGGTTGGTTACACACCAACAAGGAATGTCTAGCTCCTGTAAGCGTTGATACACTTGCCACCGATCTGCCCATTCTACCTTAACCATCTCAGTTACTTCTGGTTGACGACTCAACGGGTTCAAGACCATTACCTCCAATAGATGAAATAAACTTGCATTTTCTTCTTTGCCAGCTTTCCCTCAAACAGCTCAAATGCTTGAAGTTTAGCCTCTGGTAAACCAGCATACACTAACTGCAAATCATTCTCATGAACTTTTGGTAAATTTAATTTATTGGCTCGCTGTGCACGGATGTAACGGGACCAGATCTTCGCCAAAGTGCCGTAGGATAATCGTGCTGATTGGACTTGAATTTAAAGTGTTAGTGTAGATAAATTTAAGCAGTTGGCGATTAGACCTGCCAATATAGAGAGGGAAACCATGTCTGAAGCTCAAACTTTATTACGCAACTTTGGTCAGGTTTATGACAATCCATTGTTGCTGGACCACAGTGTAACTACACCGATTTGTGAAGGATTTAACGTTGCCTTAGCGAGTTTCCAGGCTTTGTACCTGCAATACCAAAAGCATCACTTCGTCGTTGAAGGTGCAGAATTTTACATGCTGCATCAGTTCTTTGGTGAGAGCTACGCAGAAGTTCAGGACCACGTCCACGAAATTGGCGAGCGATTGGATGGGTTAGGCGGCGTGCCGGTGGCGAGCTTTAGCAAATTAGCTGAACTGTGTTGCTTCGAGCAGGAAGAGGATGGTGTTTATTCCTGCCGCCAAATGGTGGAACACGATCTGGTAGCAGAGCAAGCCATGATTGGCCTGATTCGTCGCCAAGCAGCACAAGCAGAAAGTTTGGGCGATCGCGCCACAAGGTATTTATACGAACAAATCTTGCTCAAAACCGAGGAACGAGCTTACCACCTAGCTCACTTCCTGGCACACGATAGCCTAACACTGGGGTTCATGGGCAACGGCAAAAACTAGGATTAGGGTGTGGGGGAGCCAGTTCCGTGTGACGGTTCCCCCCACAATCTACTAAAGTCATCAAACCTTGGAAAATTTGCTAAATAGATAGCATTACTTGCAGGTAAAGACGCTTAAAATAATCACGATTCGACTACTCGTACTCTCAAGCAAAGACTATGCCCCGTCGCGACGACATCCACAAAATTCTGCTGCTTGGCTCTGGTCCGATCGTGATTGGACAAGCTGCCGAGTTTGACTATTCCGGCACCCAAGCCTGCAAAGCGCTTCGGGATGAAGGATACGAGGTGGTGCTGGTCAACTCTAACCCCGCCACGATCATGACCGATCCGGAAACAGCTAATCGCACATACATTGAGCCGCTGACACCGGAAATGGTCGAAAAGGTAATCGCCAAGGAACGACCAGATGCCTTGTTGCCGACGATGGGAGGACAAACCGCTCTTAATGTCGCCGTAGCTTTAGCAAAGAATGGTGCCTTAGAAAAGTATGGTGTGGAGTTGATTGGAGCCAAGCTACCGGCAATTGAGAAAGCCGAAGACCGGCAACTGTTTAAAGAGGCGATGGATCGGATTGGGGTGGCGGTGTGTCCCTGTGGCACAGCCTCTACTGTGGATAAGTCAAAGGCGATCGCTAAGCAAATTGGCTCTTATCCCCTAATTATTCGCCCAGCCTTCACTATGGGTGGCAGCGGCGGTGGCATTGCTTATAACCAGGAAGAGTTTGAAGCAATGGCTCAAGTAGGTATTGATGCCAGCCCCGTCTCCCAAATCCTAATTGATAAGTCGCTGCTGGGCTGGAAAGAGTACGAGCTGGAAGTGATGCGTGATTTGGCAGATAACGTCGTGATTATCTGCTCGATTGAAAACCTTGATCCGATGGGCATCCACACCGGGGACTCCATTACCGTGGCTCCCGCGCAAACCCTTACGGATAAGGAGTACCAACGGCTGCGAGATGCGGCAATCCTGATCATTCGCGAAATTGGAGTGGAAACTGGCGGTTCCAACATCCAATTTGCCGTTAATCCGGTGAATGGAGAGTTTATTGTCATTGAAATGAACCCTCGCGTTTCCCGCTCCTCGGCTCTGGCTTCCAAGGCTACTGGCTTCCCGATTGCTAAATTTGCCGCAAAACTGGCCGTAGGCTATACCTTGGATGAAATTAAAAATGACATTACCAAGAAAACGCCAGCGTCGTTTGAGCCCACTATCGACTATGTGGTGACAAAAATTCCTCGGTTTGCGTTTGAAAAGTTTCCTGGGTCAGAGCCGGTGCTGACAACGCAAATGAAGTCGGTGGGAGAAGCAATGGCGATTGGGCGAACTTTCCAGGAATCCTTCCAGAAAGCGCTCAGATCCCTAGAAACCGGTCGCGCTGGTTGGGGTTGTGACCGAGCTGAAAAACTACCTAGCGGTGAGCAAATTCGCCCGCAGTTGCGGACGCCAAATCCTGAGCGGATTTACGCCGTACGTCACGCTATGTTGTTGGGGATGACTGTTGAGGAAATCTACGAGCTGACTGGCATTGACACATGGTTTCTAGATAAGATGCAGCAACTGCTGGAAACTGAGAAGTTCTTGAAGCGGACACCGTTACAGCAGTTGACAAAAGAGAAATTATATGATGTGAAGCGTGAGGGCTATAGTGATCGCCAGATCGCCTTTGCTACCAAAACGACGGAAGATGAAGTCCGGGCATACCGCAAATCTCTGGGTGTGATACCAGTTTATAAAACTGTTGATACTTGCGCAGCAGAGTTTGAAGCGTTTACTCCTTACCACTACTCGACCTATGAAGAAGAATCGGAGGTGAGACCTTCAGAGAAACAGAAGGTGATGATTCTGGGTGGTGGTCCTAATCGCATTGGGCAAGGGATTGAATTTGACTATTGTTGTTGTCATGCCAGTTACGCTCTGAGAGAGCGGGGGTTTGAGACGATTATGGTCAATTCAAATCCGGAGACTGTTTCGACGGATTATGACACGAGCGATCGTCTTTACTTTGAGCCGCTGACTAAGGAAGATGTGTTGAATGTTATTGAGGCGGAGAACCCGGTTGGCGTGATTGTGCAGTTTGGTGGTCAGACTCCGCTGAAGCTGGCGGTGCCTTTGCAGGAGGTTTTGGACCGCCAAGACGCCGAGAGCGCCAAGGTAGCCAAGGAGAGCAAGGAGAGTAAGATTAGGACTCGGATTTGGGGGACTTCTCCGGATTCGATTGATATGGCGGAGGATCGGGAGCGGTTTGAGAAAATTTTACATCAACTGGATATTGCTCAGCCTCCTAATGGTATTGCCCGGAGTTTTGAGGATGCTCTGGTTGTGGCTGGTCGTATTGGCTATCCGGTGGTGGTGCGCCCTAGCTATGTGTTGGGGGGTCGGGCGATGGAGATTGTCTATTCGGATGCGGAGTTGGAGCGCTACATGACTTATGCGGTGCTGGTGGAGCCGGAGCATCCGATTCTGATTGATCGGTTTTTGGAAAATGCGGTGGAGGTGGATGTGGATGCGATCGCTGATCACACTGGGAAGGTGGTGATTGGTGGCATCATGGAACACATTGAACAAGCGGGGATTCACTCGGGTGACTCGGCTTGCTCTTTACCTGCTATTTCGCTGCCGCCGTCTGTTTTGGATAAGATTCGGACTTGGACGGTGCAGTTGGCGAAGGCTCTGAAGGTGATTGGGTTGATGAATATTCAGTTTGCGGTTGTAGGTGCTCATGGCTATAACCCGCAGGTTTATATTCTGGAAGCTAACCCTCGTGCTTCTCGAACTGTACCTTTCGTTTCTAAGGCAACTGGTGTACCACTGGCGAAACTTGCGTCTCTGGTGATGGCGGGTGAAACTCTAGAATCGCTGGGGTTCACTCAGGAACCCACTCTTACTCATATTGCTGTTAAGGAAGCAGTGCTGCCGTTTAATAAGTTTCCCGGTACGGATACTATTTTGGGTCCGGAGATGCGCTCTACTGGTGAAGTCATGGGAATTGATAGTGACTTTGGACGCGCTTTTGCTAAGGGGGAATTAGGGGCTGGTGAGATATTACCTCTGAGTGGGACGGTGTTTGTGTCACTGAGCGATCGCGATAAAGTACCGGTTGTACCTGTGGTAAAAGATTTGATGGATTTGGGTTTCTCTGTTATGGCAACAGAGGGGACTCG
>QQTW01001244.1_pt1 | contig 17582 bp, 24 predicted proteins | sample 1904831 | NCBI WGS metagenome assembly QQTW01 (sample SAMN09435610, study PRJNA476489) | Subsurface metagenome, whole genome shotgun sequencing project. | reverse complement strand
CACGAATCTCAAGGGCGACCTATCTATCGCGTGCGAGAGGTCGTGGGAAAAAATATTAATTAAAGTAACAATAGAGAAGGTTAGTGTACTAAATATTTAATTACTTTGAACGTTTTTTCGGATCTCGATCTTCAACTGCGGCGGAATTTAACAATCTTATTTGCTGCCGGACTGTTATTTTGGTCTAGTTTGACAGCTTTATTGCCTACCTTACCTTTATATGTAGAAGAATTAGGCGCATCGGAGCAGCAAATTGGTTTTGTAATGGGCTGTTTTGCAATTGGTTTATTGTTATTTCGTTCGGTACTGGGACGATTAGCGGATGAACACAGCCGCAAAATTGTATTGATAATTGGAATGTCAGTAGTAGCCAGCGCTCCTTTGGGTTATTTGGTAGTAAAGTCAATTCCTTTACTAATGGTAATTCGGGCGTTTCACGGTATTAGTATTGCAGCTTTTACTACAGGTTACGCAGCTTTGGTTGCGGATATCGCGCCACCTCACAAGCGCGGCGAAGTTATTGGTTACATGAGTTTGGTAAATCCAATTGGTTTAGCGATTGGCCCTGCTTTGGGTGGGTTTCTCCAAGCGGGTGCGGGTTATATTCCTTTATTCCTTTTATCTTCGGGACTGGGAATATTGGGACTGATTTTTACTAGCCAAGTAATCAATCCCCAAATAGTTAAAGACTCGCGCAGTAAGCCTGAAGGTAACGTATTTTGGAAATTATTATTTAGTCCCCGCGTCCGAGTTCCGGCTTTAGTGTTGTTAATGGTTGGTTTGGCTTTTGGGACGTTGAGTACCTTTGTGCCACTATTTATCAAGTCTGCGAATGTAGAGTTAAATGCTGGACTATTTTACACGGCTGCCGCGATCGCAAGTTTTAGCGTTAGATTAGTAGCAGGAAAAGCCAGCGATCGCTATGGACGCGGTTTATTTATTACTATTAGCTTAGTTTTTTACACTGCATCAATGCTGTTACTTTGGGTAGCAAATAGTCCCAGTAGCTTCTTAATAGCGGCAGTAATTGAAGGTGTGGGTGCGGGGACTTTAATCCCCATGATTGCGGCGATGATGGCAGACCGAGCTATGCCCACCGAACGCGGTAAAATTTTTGGTGTATGTATGGTAGGTTTTGATGTAGGAATTGCGATCGCAGGACCAGTTTTAGGTTTCGTCGCGCACCAAGTTGGCTATCGTCACATCTTCGGCTTTGCTAGTGGTTTGACGTTTCTAGCCATTATTATCTTCCTTACCCAGTCTAGTAAAGATTTACCCCACTCTTTGCGGTTTGCGTTAGGTAAAGGTAGAGATGTTTATGCTACAAAAATGTAATAGAGACGCTGTAAATAACAACGTCTCTATTAATAACGGGCGAGGAGGGATTCGAACCCCCGACACCGTGGTCCGTAGCCACGTGCTCTAGTCCACTGAGCTACACGCCCTGGCAGACTTCCTATACTAACACACTGATTTAGATAATGCAAGATATCAAAGAACCAACTTTGACTCATTTAGATGCCCAAGGACAAGCCCAAATGGTTGATGTGTCTGGCAAAGCGCCAACTATTCGCCAAGCGGTAGCTGAAGGCAAAGTCAGAATGCTGGAAGCAACTTTTGCAGCAATACAAGCGGGAAATGTACCAAAAGGGGATGTATTAGGAACGGCGCGCCTAGCGGGAATTATGGCAGCAAAACAGACATCGGCGTTGATTCCCTTATGTCATCCGTTACCTATCCAAAAAATAGAAGTACAAATTACCCCCGATTTGGCATTGCCAGGTTATGTAATTAGAGCCACAGTAAAAACAAAAGCCGAAACCGGAGTAGAAATGGAAGCTTTAACGGCTGTATCTGTTGCCGCGCTCACTTTGTACGATATGGCGAAAGCTTTAGAAAAGTCTATAGTAATCGAATCAATTTCCCTAGTTAGTAAAACTGGCGGCAAATCTGGCGATTATAGCTAGTATTTGCAACGCGATCGCCTTTAAAATTATCTTTAGTATCTAGAAATCTAATCCATGCCTCCTCGTTGGCCACGCAAACCAGACCGCAAAGACCCAGCTTATCGCAAGCTAGATGACCGAATGACTTTTGCTACTCATGTAGCGACTTTTTTAGCCATTAATTCGGGCTTGTGGTTTTTTCACAACTTCAAGTCTGCTACTTGGGAATGGTTGCCTTGGTTTACAGCCATTCATCTTGTAGTGTTACTATCGCATTTAATTTACATTAGTGCGATCGCCGATTACTCCTCCGATACACCGCCTAAATCCACCTAAAGAGAGACTACAAGTAGTAGAAGAATCTTAGTCAAATAAGCGATATTAGAAAATAGAACTATTATTTACTAAATATCATGGCTATTAACACTACTCAAGCAATAGAAGAACTTGCGTCAGAAATTGGCGAAAATGTCTATTTAGATATTGCTAAGTGGCATTTATATCTATCCAATGCCCATTTACATACCCTGCTTGCCGAACAACTATATCCTATTCTTAGCGCCAAATCTTTAGATGAAGATCGCGTTTTACACATCTTGCAGTCTATACCCGTCAAAATTGGTGGGGGCAAAAAAGAAGTACCATTAATCGATTTTATGCCCATGCAATGTCAAGTTACCTTAATGGATATTTTAGAAAAATATCAGCGTAATTTGTAGAGGTATAAAACTGGCGTTGCCAGTTGGATATTATGAATAGCACGAGACTGTTGCATTTGTTTTTTGACGCATTCAACATTTTCGCGCCCCGAATTGGGCAACGCTAAAACTATTTTTAGCAAAGCAGACGTTTTCAATAAAAACCAAAAGCTTTATAGTGACGAATTTTACTCAATATAGGGGCGTAGAGCGGAGTTGATGAGCGATTGATAACCTTTGCCTTTGCTTTTAAACCAATCTAATATATCTCGAGCTAGTTGAATTAATGTATCTTCTTGGCTAATTGGTTTTACCATTTTGGCTGTCTCCCAAAATTGTCGATCTAATTCAGGAATATCTGAAGTATCAATTGCTGTATCTGGGAGATTTTGGATTTCTTTAAGTCGATTGGGCGAGATACTCAGAGTAGATTCTCCTTTCTTTGGGGGTGGCTTTTCGAGCAGATATTAATCGGATTTTACCGTTTCTATCTGTATGGGCGACGGTAATAATGGCAACGCTTTGGATTTAATTAATACTAATTTCTCTAATTTCTTCATAGTCGTACCGTTCATCAATGGAGGAGAAAACAATACCGTCAAATATTTCTGTAGCTTCTTCAAAACTAATGCCGTATTTCTGAATATTTTGTTTATTTTTATTTTTGTCCCATTTAAAATTTATTCAACTATACATAATCAAGGGTAATCTTCTCAGTTTCAGCTTCCGTAACACTACTAATGCAATTCATCATATAACCTAACTTTGAGGCATCGTTACGTTATCTACCAAGTTTTTGCCGGATTCTAAACACAAAAACATCAACCTCTGGTAATTTCATCTGCAAGGCAATTAGCGCAAAAATACCAATTCCCACTCCTCCAGCCAAACTAAGTTGAAATAGTTGCGCTAACAATCCGTCACTAATCCAAAACTGCTGTACTCCCCAAAGAGTTCCCCAACTAGCTAAACCTGCCACAAAACTGCTCCCAGTTAAAGCCAAAATAGGTAAACTCCATTCTAGCCAAGGTAAACCGTGCAGTTTGCGATTGAGCATCCAAAACAATAACAACATCGAAATTAAATTTACTACTACTGTTGCTAAAACTAAACCTGGTGCGCCGAGCAGTTTAAAAAATAGATAAGCAAAAATGATATTAAAAAATATGCTCACCATACTGATCCGAAAAGGCGTATCGCCATCACCCAAAGCATAAAATACCCGAACTAAAACATCGCGCCCTAGGTAAACAAACATGCCAATTCCGTAAACCACCAGTAAAGAGGACACTAATTGAGACGCATTGCGATCGAATGCTCCCCGCTCGTAAACTACCCGCACTATTGGTACAGCTAAAGCGATCGTTATCGCTCCTAACGGCAGCATCGTAATTGCTGTAAGTAATAACCCTTGACGAATGCGCCCTTTTAATTCATCCCAATCTTGAGGATCGGCAAGTCGAGAAAAAATCGGCAGCATTGGCACTAATATCACGTTAGAAAGAATGCCCAAAGGCGTTTGAATCAACAAACCCGCGTATTGCAAGGCTGAAGCCGCTTGAGGAATATAAGAAGCTAAAATTAAAATCACGTATAAATTAATATGCGTCATGCCCGACGAAAACGTCGCTGGGGCCATGATTTTTGTAACTTCCTTCACTCCTGGCTGATTGAAGTTAAAACGCAGGCGCAAAGTACCCATCCCCGACTTCCATTGAGCCGGGACTTGAATTAGCCACTGCAAAACCGCTCCCGCTAAAGTCCCCCAAGCTAAAACCGCTCCCCCCAGCATCGCGTATTGGGGAGTAGTGACTTTTTCGCCTAGCTGTAACGCTAAAAACCCCAAGCCAATAATTACAGTAATGCTGGAAAACAAAGGGCTAACTGATGGTAGCCAATACAAATTAGCCGCGTTCAGCGTACCGAAACCTATGCCAATTAACCCCGCAAGCAACGCCATCGGAGCCATAATTTGCATTTGCCCGATCGCAATTGCCCGAACTTCTGAGCCTTGAAGTGTAGTATGCAATCCCGGTGCTACTAAGTCGATAATTCCCGGCGCGAGAAAAATTAGCGCGATCGTTACTAGCAATAGCAACCCACCCACAAAGGTTGTTACCGTTTCTACTAAAGGCGCAGCTTCCGACTTAGGGCGCTTGGCTAAAACGCTGACAATGGCGCTATGAAAAGGTCCATTAATGCCGCCTAGTAGCACTAAAAGAAAGCCAGGAATGACATAAGCATAGTTAAAGGCATCGGCTACTACACCCACACCAAACACCGCCGCGATCGCTTGAGTGCGTACCAAACCAAAAACTTTACTAATTAACGTTGCCGCCGCAACAATTCCAGCAATTCCAGCTAGAGAGCGAGAGGGGGTTGATTTTGACACTGAATATCTTTAAAAATACCTTGATTTCTATCCCCATTGGGATTTATAAATAATACCGCTCTCTAGCCAAAGAGTTTGAGATAGTTAATTCAAGGTTTTGCTCAAAATGTTTTGGTGCATTCCCGAACTAAAATAATAAAATATCTACATTTTTCAGTTGCAACGAGCAATACCAGCAATAAAGCGCTGCAACAGTGTGAGTATACAAATCTGTGGCGAAGGCAGTCAGGTTTGATGATTAGTAATAACGGAACATAACAGATAATGATGTTTGGCAACCCCCAGCTTGACGGTAAAGAAAATAACTGGCGATATCAATTGAATAAATTCGTTAAAGCAAATCAACGTGAATTAGCAGCTTTATCTTGGGGTTTTTCACTGGCAAATGGCGATCGCCAAGATACACTAGCTATCGATCTTAAACCCACACCGCATTTTATTTCTTGTCCAAAAGCAGAATTAGAAAAGCTCAATCAAAATTTAGATAATCATATCCAAGAAATTCTCGGTTTGATTGATGGATATCAAGCAGATAAAGAAGTTGTAATTGTTGCTATTGGAAATAGTCAAATTAAGCTAATTCAATTTCAAAGCGAAACACCGCCACCAATTTGTTACGCAGAAGTTGCCGCCGATCTAAATACTTTAGTACAGTTATTAGAGCAGCGTATGATCGAGCAAATTAAGGACTAAGATTCAAATAAACAAAATACTCCGTCTCAGGACAAGCAAGCGAGAATAACCTACCCAAGTTGAAGAAACTTACTTTGTTGGGTAACGACTAAATGCCCGATCCATCAAAAAACTCTTGAATTGCTTTATCTCTAATTTGACAGCTAGAAACAATAGCGGCGGACACATCCTTTGCTTCTAAAATAGCTTCGTGAGAAGACAACTGTTGATGATGCAGGTTATCTACTTGTTGTTCTAATGCTTCAATGCGATCTAATAAAGTGCGAATTACTTCAGCCTCAGAGTCAGGTAAACTACCGTGTTCTAAGGGGTCTACTCGCACCCCCGCACGATAAATAATTCTACCCGGTACGCCTACTACCGTGCAGTTAGAAGGTACGCTTCGCAGTACAACTGAACCCGCCCCAATTCTCACATTGCTGCCAACTTCTATATTGCCTAATACTTTAGAGCCAGCACCAACAACAACATTATCGCCCAAAGTTGGGTGACGTTTGCCGCTTTCTTTTCCCGTACCGCCGAGGGTGACACCTTGATAAATCAGCGCGTAGTCGCCCACAATGGTCGTTTCACCAATTACAACGCCCATACCGTGATCGATAAAAAAGCCTTTGCCAATAACTGCGCCAGGGTGTATTTCAATTCCCGTTACAAATCGAGCAATAAACGAAATCAATCGGGGGATGAACGGAACACCTAGACGGTAAAGCCAGTGAGAAAAACGATGCAAGGCGATCGCCTGCAAACCAGGATAGAAAAACAACACTTCTAACCAGTTACGGGCCGCAGGATCGCGCTCAAATATAATGTGAAAATCAGCTTGCAGTGTAGATAGCACGCTATTGTACCCACCTTGGGCAAATACTCCATCTTTTATTTTAGCGTTAAGCGCGACTACTCTTGCACGGAAAGAGTGTATTTATACTTTGCTCCAGCATCGATCGCCCCTACCCAGACTTGATAAGTTCCAGCTTGCCATTTAGCACTCTCGATACTAGCATCCTTATTGCTACCGCTATCGTCACCGCAACTAATAAAACCTTTTGGCCCTTTAATCGCTAAAGTAGTGTCGTTTCCTTCACTATCTACTTGAATTTTTAAGCGTTCAAAGTCTTTGTCAAGTACCAACAGATGATCGGGGTTTGTATCGCCAAAGCCAATACAAGGGCTATTATTGCGATCGCGGTTGGCTATGGTAGATAAGGAATAAGACCCCCCGGTAAAACCTGTAGCTATTCCGGTGGCAGGTTTAAAACCAGGACTCAAAGATAAAGTACCAAAATTAGCTGGTTGTGCCACTACAGGAAGCGCGCTAATAGTTGTAAGTAATGCTAAGAAATAGCTGTTTCTAAATTTAATTAACGGGCGAATAAACTCGAACATAGCCCTAAGATTTTTTTGCATAAAGTATTTCTATTACTACTTTAACTAATAGCACTAGAAATTAATTTTTATTAGGCCACAGATTGTACTGTCCTACAGCAACTTTTAGTAGAATTAAGAGAATAAATTATTATCCATTTACCTTTACAGCAAAAGTAAATCTATTTGTAGGTAAATAGATTTACTTTACCTAAACTTTATTTAGTTCAGTCAATGCCTCCATTTCTCTTGATTATTTTTTTATTAATTTTGGGAACTTTTTTTACTCAAGTATTTGTGCTTACTCCCCTTGAATTTTTACGCAGCTTTAACATACCAGGAGGAGTATTGTTAGTTTTGCTAACCCTAGTGCTATGTTGGTGTTTCGGCGAATAAATTATTTACCATTGAATTTGAATAAAACACCACCTGTAAGCAATTGGTCTTTATTGTCATAACTGCTAATAGTTAGCGATCGCAAATTGCTAAAAAATTGCTTTCCCGCTACTTCTAGCAAACTAATAATCGGCAATTGACGCTTTACCATTGCTTGATTTGCCTGCCAGTCAATATATACATAGCCTTCATTAGGCTGTGGAATAGCACCAATACTCTGTTTGAACTGAGCATTATCAGCCAACGAGCCGTTTTTATTAGCTTTTAAAACCTGTTCCATTGCATCGATTGAAGTGGTAAAAACTTCGTAGTTATCTACGGTAGTATGTACGCCTTGAACTTTAGCATTGAGTGTAATTGATGTGGAGGAATTAGCCTCTGGCGCTGCTACTGGAGTTAATTGCGTCCATGCAGAAACTTTTTTGTTTTCTAAGGGTAAAGAAGTAATACTTAATTCTTTAGTCGATGCGATCGCATTTAACTTTTCTATTCCTTCTAAAGCCCGATCGGTTCGTTCTACAGCAAAAATCCAATCATTATTTGGTAGCCTTGCAAGGGCATATTCGCCCTCTACCCAACTAAAAACATCATTTTGTAAATTTATTCCCCATTTTGCTTGCAGGTCGGCCGTGGGCTTTTCCACTAATTTAGTTATCGATAATCCTGGGGATACTTGCGCCCAAAATTGCTGCAAATTACTACTTGGTAATTTACTTAAATCTACGCCAGAAATCGCTAAACTAACGCTAGTAGGAATATACTCTAAAGCTTTGGCGGGTGGCGATAAAGTAGGCATTGACGGGAAAATTTCTTTATCTAATCCTGCTACTACAGTAGTTTCGGCAAGTAAGCCTTGCTGACGAAGTTCTAAAGCAATAATTTGACTTTCATAAGTTTGAGGCGATGTTTCCCCAGACAAACTAGGATAATTTAGAAAAGCCAAACCTACTTTTTGAGTCGGTAATTGAGTAAGTGCTTGCTGATATTGGCTAGAAGTTGTGAGATTGAGATCGGGCGCTTGGACGTTGCTAATTGCTTCTTTTAAAACTTGCGGATGATTGGCAAATAAAACAAAATCATTGCCTACTACCGCCCCAGAAAAACCCCCTTCATTATTGGTTGATAAACTTCCTGGCTGCAAACGAGGACTATTACTCAATAGCCTAATACCGTTGTATTCTTCGATAACTAAATTTGCCCCAGCGATCGCTTTTTTGGCAAATAACAACTCGACAAAATCTCGACTTTTTTGGGCGTCTTTAGTGGCCACCGCCAATAAATACCCTGGTTGTTGCCCATTACTTGCATCACGATCGCGATCGCTAGCCGTTACAGCTACAGTAATTTCCTCTCCTACCCAAGGCTGAATATCTTGCTCGTAGTCAACGCCAGTATTAGCTAGTAAACTATTTTTGAGTTGATTGAGTTCCTCTTTCGTTTTACGTCTTTCTTTCGGGCTTGCTACCACCTGCGCTAAATCTTTTAGGCGATCGGGATTTACTAGCATTGACACCATAATTGGCGCTTGTTTGGGTACAAATATCGCGGCGCTGGGGGTGTTTTGGCTGCCAATTAGCGCCCCGCCATTCAATTTGCAACCACCTATCCCTGTTAGAAATAAAACTAAAACAACTAATATAGAAAAAAATGACTTTTGATTCATAGCCGAAAACCACTTAGAAATTTAATATTGACAAAATATCAACATCGTGCATAACCTTAGAAACTTGTAGGAATGCTAAAAATAAGTTTAGTACCCAGCAAGAGCAAGATGTCAGCCCAATTTTCACCACCAATTGCTTCCGTTAGTGTAGAAGAACTTGCCCAACGCCTCAATAGCGGTGCAACAGAAGGATTGCAATTAATAGACGTACGGGAATTAGAAGAAATTGCGATCGCCTCTATCCCCAATTTTACGATTTTACCTTTGAGCCAGTTTAACCAGTGGGCAGAACAAATAAGTGCGCGTTTCGATCCTTATCAAGAAACCCTGGTACTTTGTCATCATGGTATTCGCTCTGCCCAAATGTGCCAGTGGTTAGTGAATCAAGGTTTTACTAATGTCAAAAATATTACTGGAGGAATTGATGCTTATGCTAACCAGTGCGATCGCAGCATTGCCTTATACTAAATCTTCAAGTTAAAAATACTTGCCAGCGATTGCACCCGATCGCCACAATTTATTTGTTATCTTGTATAAATAGATTCAAATAGCTAATGAATTTTTAGGGCAAAATCTTTGCAAGCTTACCTTTTAAATTGTGCGTTACGTTCGCTTCAGCTATGCAAGTCCAGCTTACCAACAGACAACAACACATACTTTGGGCAACAGTCCGCCATTACATCGCGACCGCCGAGCCTGTAGGCTCAAAAGCCTTAGTAGATGGTTATAAGCTGCGCGTTAGCCCCGCAACCATTCGTAATGCTATGGGGGTACTAGAAAAAGCTGGATTGCTCTATCAACCCCATACATCGGCGGGTAGAGTCCCTTCCGATTCTGGCTATCGGATTTATGTAGACGAATTAATTACACCTTCAGAAACTTCGACGCGTCAATTAGAGCAAGTATTACAAGATTTACCCAAAGAAGATTGGAGTTTAGAAGCTTTATTGCAAGGCGCATCGCAAATCCTCGCCACAGTAAGCGGTTGTATTACGCTAATTACCATGCCGCAAACCAATACCGCTAGTTTGCGGCATCTCCAGCTAGTACAAATAGATCCGGGACGGGTAATGGTAATTGTCGTTACCGATGGCTACGAGACGCAATCGGCGTTGATGGAGTTATCGGGAGAAGAAGATAGCCAAATCGATCCCGAAGTAGTAGAAAGAGAGTTACAAATTCTTTCTAACTTTTTAAATAGTCAATTGCGAGGGCAGAGTTTAGCCCAGTTAGCGGCATTAGATTGGAGTCAATTAAACTTAGAATTTCAACGCTACGGAGATTTTTTAACTCATTTTTTAGCAGATTTGCATCGTCGAGCCAAGCCACCCGCCGCCACCCAAATTATGGTTCGCGGCGTATCTGAAGTATTGCGGCAACCAGAATTTTCTCAATTACAGCAAGTAAAGACAATCATCCATTTGTTGGAAGAAGAACAAGACCAACTTTGGCAGTTAATATTTACCGAGCCAGAAGTTGTAGGATTAGGTCGGCAGCGAGTAACAGTACGAATTGGCGCAGAGAATCCCTTAGAACCAATCCGTAGTTGTACTTTAATTTCATCTACTTACCGTCGGGGCGCTGTACCTGTAGGTAGTGTCGGAGTTCTTGGCCCTACGCGGATGGATTATGAAACGGCAATTGTTGTAGTGGAAGCGGCAGCAGATTATTTATCAGAGGCTTTAAGCTAGGTTTAAGGCTTAGATGTTGAATTTAAAGGCAAGTTATTTCCTAGAAATGCCTTTAAAACTCAAAACTATTAGTTGGTTTAGCTACTCTTGGCAAACCATCGGCGGCTTTTTCGGCGGCGGCGGCCAAAGCTGCCGCAACCTTGGCAGCATAAGGACGCGACAAAGACCAAACTAACGGCGACAGCCAACCATTAAGCTTTACGGAGTAAGAGATGCAGTTACCGCAAACCGTAGATTCCACTCGATAAGTTACTCTTTCTTCCACTCCAGGAATAGCAATTACTCTTACACTTAGCAATTCTCCAGGTCTAACCATCTCGACAAAAATTTGTACGGGAATTGGGCCTAAGCGAGTTACTGCTTGGTAAATTAAGCCAGGTTTTGGCACTACTCCACAGGGAACATTAGTGCGCGACAGAACTGGATGCCAAGAAACATCTGCCAAATCTACTACTGTCTGCCACAGTTCATCTACAGAAGCGGAACTGATAACTTGATAAGTTCGTGCTAAAGAACATCGAAACCAACGCTGTTTGCGGTGGATAAATTTGGATAAGCATTTGTGCATTTTCCTAAATGTCCTTTCTAAGCACTTTTATACAAATTTGATATTGCTACATTAACTTAATTTAGTTTTTCACATAGTTGTGATTTGTTTGTATACCCTTTTACTCAACATTGCCTATTGGAAAATTTTATTTAAGCATTAGTGAAATGCGATCGCTCGTCAAGTCGAATTTAAGTCAAAATAGGTGGAGCGCTTGTCTCGTCTTTAAAAAACTTTAGCGAAACTAACCAGCATATTTGTTAGTACAACCTCACAAATTGTCTAAAAGTTAACTTTTCTTTAAAATTAGCAACCTTCTTATGACTACTACCTCAACGCCCCAAACCACACCCACGATTTTACTGCCAGAAAATGCCAAAGATCGAGTTAGGCAACTAATGCAAGGCTTGCAAGATGAAATTTGTCAGGCTTTAGAAAAGCTGGATGGCGTAGGCAAATTTCGTCAGGATGCTTGGGAAAGAGAAGAAGGAGGTGGCGGGCGATCGCGGGTAATGCGCGATGGCGATATATTTGAACAAGGTGGGGTAGGCTTTTCCGAAGTTTGGGGAACTCATTTACCCCAGTCAATTTTATCCCAACGTCCCGATGCAGAAGGGCATAGATGGTTTGCGACGGGAACATCAATGGTATTGCATCCCCGTAACCCTTACGTGCCTACCGTACACCTTAATTATCGTTATTTTGAAGCAGGCCCGGTTTGGTGGTTCGGTGGTGGAATCGATTTAACTCCTTACTATCCTTTTGCGGAAGATGTTAAACATTTTCACTTAACTATGAAGCAAGCCACCGATGCTCACAACCCAGAGTATTACCCCGTATTTAAGCGTTGGTGCGATGAATATTTTTACTTGAAGCATCGCGCTGAAACTCGCGGCGTTGGCGGGATATTTTTCGATTATCAAGACGGACAAGGGGAACTGTATCGGGGTACAGACCCAGAAGGGCCAGCAGGTATGTACAATAAGCAAATTGGTAAACCCGCGCCGCGCAGTTGGGAAGAAATATTTAATTTGGCGCGAGATTGTGGCAAAGCTTTTTTACCCGCTTACGTGCCAATTGTGGAAAAACGTAGAGGGACAGAATATGGCGAAAGAGAGCGTAATTTTCAGCTATACCGTCGCGGACGTTATGTAGAGTTTAATTTGGTGTACGACAGAGGAACAATTTTCGGCTTGCAAACCAACGGACGCACTGAGTCAATTTTGATGTCTTTACCGCCCTTAGTACGCTGGGAATACGGCTATCAGCCAGAACCAAATACCCCAGAAGCGGAACTGTACGAAACTTATTTAAAGCCTCAAGATTGGGCTAATTGGACAGCATAAAAAAATTATCAAATAACGAATCTATCGGGATATATCTATGTATATCCCGTTAATATCAAGTCTTTTCAAAACCTCTCAACTTTTGTCTATGCACGCTCTTTCTATTCCTACCTGGATTATTCACATTTCTAGCGTTATCGAGTGGATTAGCGCTATTTGGTTAATTTGGATTTATGGCGAAACGACAAAAAATCGTTCTTGGTTTGCTTTATCCTTCGCCATGTTACCAGCCTTGATTAGTGCTATGTGTGCTTGTACTTGGCACTTTTTTGATAATACGCCTGCTTTAGAATGGCTGGTGACACTCCAAGCAGCGATGACGCTAATTGGTAACTGTACGCTTTTAGCGGCGGGTTGGTGGATTTGGCGAACGAGTAAATTGAAACTACAGGCAGCGTCTAAAGTGCAGCCAAATTCTTCTAAACTAGGGGCATGATTTCTAAAGAAACTCTTTTTGCTTTATCTTTGTTTCCCTACTTGGGTTTTCTGTGGTTTCTTAGCCGTAGTAAACAAATGCCAAGTCTAGCACTTATGGGCTTTTACGGTACTTTAGTTTTTGTCGCTATTACCATTCCTGCTGGCATTTACGCCCAAGTGCATTATGGTAAGTCTTTAGCCAATGTAGATTGGCTGCACGGTGCGGCGGAGTCGTTTTTAACAGTATCTAATATCTTGCTGGTGTTGGGTTTTAGGCAGGCTTTAATAGCTGCTAAAAGCGCCCAATAATTGATAGTCCCTTCTTGGTAGGGAAGGGACTGCGGTCAATTTATACTGTTACTGCCATGCGATCGCGATTGTGGGATTCTTCAAAATTAATTATTGGTCCCTTAGGAACAATCCTTGTCGGGTTAACATTCGGATGGCTTTTATAGTAATGCCGTTTAATGTGGTCTAAATTGCAGGTTTCTTTGATTCCTGGCTGCTGGTATAAGTCTTTGAGGTAGTTCCAGAGATTGGGATAATCAATAATGCGGCGCAAGTTGCATTTAAAGTGAACGTAATAAACCGCATCGAAACGTAATAAAGTTGTAAACATAAACCAATCAGCTTCGGTAAGGCGACTTCCACATAAATATCTTTGCCTAGCTAGTACGTTCTCCCAGCGCTCTAAATTAGCAAATAGTTCCGTTACCGCTTCATCGTAAGCCGATTGAGTTGTTGCAAAACCTGCTTTATACACGCCGTTATTTATTGGTTGGTAGATAGCGTCGGCAATTTCATCAATAGCGTTTTGCAATTTCTCTGGATAGAAGTCAACGTTATTTTTTGCATAATCATCAAATTGAGTGTCAAACATCTTGACAATTTCGCGAGACTCGTTGTTAACAATTGTGCTTGTTTGCTTGTCCCACAAGACGGGAACTGTTACCCGTCCGGTGTAGTTAGGATCGGCTTTTAAATACAATTCCCACAAGTAGCGAGTATTGTTGACAGTATCGGGAATACTATCTGGTTCGGTATTGGCAAATTCCCAACTATTTTGGTCAATTTCTGGCGCTACCACCGATAGACCAATTACTTCTTCTAAACCCTTTAAGCGGCGCATAATGGCGGTACGGTGCGCCCAAGGACACGCCCAAGAGATGTAGAGATGGTAACGTCCCGCTTCGGCTTTAAACCCGCTCTCACCACCTTTTGTAATTTGGTTGCGGAAGGTAGTAGAAGGGCGAACAAACTTGCCTTGTTCGTCTTCTTGATCTCTTTGAGCAATCCATTTACCGTCCTTAAGAACACCCAAACCCATAATTAGTTGCCTCTATAAGTATTTGCTTTAAGTTAAGTCCAATTAGGGCTTAGGTTTCATCGTTCTTAAGTGCTAACACAACATTATTCAGCGCTGAGAATTTGAGGAACTTTAAAAAATTCTCCTTCTTGGTCTGGCGCACCATTTAGGATAGATTCTCTGTCGCTATAAGGTTGTAAGTCATCGCTGCGCGTCACGTTACTAACATCAATGGCGCGGGTTGTCGGTTGAACATCCGTAACATCAAGCTCGCTTAGTTGAGCAAAATAATCTAAAATACTGCCCAACTGGGTAGTAAATTGTTCTTCTTCGGCGGGCGATAGTTCTAAACGGGCAAGTAAAGCTACTTTATGGACTTGTTCGCGATCGATCATAAATTTAGTTAAAAGTAGAGAAATTTGTAAAACTGAAGTTCAATCTAGAAATAAATATCTATATTCGAGCGTCCAGTAGTTTTGAGCCAGTTTTGGGCTTCAAGGTAGTTATTCGGAGCCATACGAATCGCTCTTAGCCAGTATTGAGCGGCTTTATCAAACAAACCTTCCGCCGCGTCCGCATCTCCTGATGCTTTAGCTTGTTCACCTTGGTAGTGGTAAATTACAGCAATATTATTCAAAGCTTGAGGCAAGCGAGGATTAGATTCTATCGCTAGTTCGTATTGCTCTAAAGCTCTTTGGTGTTCGCCATTACTAGCGTAGATTAGCCCCATGTTGTAGAGAATATAACTGCGATCGTTAGAATCTTCCTCTAATTCCAAAGCTTCGTTGTAGTTGTCTAGGGCTTCTGCGTACTCGCCATCGGCTTGCGCTGACATTCCATCGCGGTAGTAAACAAAGGCTTCTTTAGCTTTTTTGTTGGTAGGCAAGATTTTTAGAATAATATCTGCCATGACAGTAAAAGACTTATCAATAAAATTATCGTTGCGCTGAGTTCTAGGCATAGTCTTTAATTAAGGTTTTTGCTAATTGCTGGATTTTAAGTAATTTTGTGATTGTTTATCACCTATATCTAAGGTAGTATGCCTGCGGTCGATTGTTGTACCCCAAAATGCGATCGCCCTTTAGTTAAAATGCAAATTCGGTTATTTCGCCCTCAAGACACAGCACAAATAGCGCAGTTATTTCATCAAACCGTCCACCAAATCAACCGCCGCGATTATTCTAGCAATCAATGTTTAGCTTGGTCGCCAGAGGATATTTATTTTCGAGACTGGGCAACTGTTTGTGCTAGTCATTATACTTTTGTGGCTGAAATAAAAAATGCGATCGTTGGTTTTGGCGAATTAGAAGCTAATGGTCATATTGATTGCTTTTACTGCCATAAAGACTATCAGCGTTGTGGTGTGGGTAGTCAAATCTATCGAGCCATAGAGGAAAAGGCGGTGGAGTTAGGTGTAAAGCGCTTGTTTACCGAAGCAAGTATTACAGCAAAGTCATTTTTTCAGCATCTCGGATTTATAATTATCACCGAGCAGCAAGTTAGTTATCGGGGAAAAATTTTTACTAACTACACAATGGAGAAATTTTTAGCTAGAAAAATTTGAGACGATAGGCGATCGCATAAACCGTTTCAATAGCGCCAGTATCTAATCCTATAATTGCGATCGCTTCTCCTTGAATAAAAAATTTACGATGTTTGTGTATTGTTATTGAGTAAAAAATTATACGAAAAATTTCAGTACAGTAGATAGTTGGGAGTCTTCCAAATGTCACGTAAAAATCTATGTGTAAGCCATTAGGTGAAAATCAAATTGCTGGCATGATTGCGGAAGCCGAATTGTTTATGAATTCTGTTTGCCGTAAGTGGGATTACATCAAGATTACTCCTCGAAAGTGGAAGCAGCATCCTTGGGGTAATGAGAGTAATTGAACCGTGACTTCTGAGAGCGAAGTGAATCAAAAGCAGGTGAATCGTAGCGTTCGGCACTTCCCTTTTCGGTATGAGTGATTTAGGTTTAAGCAAATGCGTAGACGTATTTTGGGATTGATTATAATTTTTTGGGGTGCAAGCATACTTATTGCGCCATATATTCCTGCGGAATGGAGTAAGTATCGTCGTTCAAATCTGCTGAATTACTCTCTAACAAGTATTTTGTTATCTATATTTAATGTGTTACTTCTTATTATTGGCTTGCGTATTTTTATCAAAGGTAAGAAAGGCTAAACAAACTGACGTATTGCTGACTGGATTCATGCAGTCAAAACAAAGCAATGTTTTCAGGCAACACCGTGCCGAAAAGTCATTCAATGTGAGGGCGAAGCAGCGACTTTGGCATCATGTCGTCCTTTTAGCTCAGAGTTCACGTAATCGGTTTCGCCTACGTCAACTTAGCCGCTAGGCGGTTTTGTATCTTGATGTCCTGGTTGGGACGGTATAGCGATATTGTTGGGTGAGTATTTGAGTAAGTGAACTAAGAACAGCCTTCAACATATTCAACTTCTGGCAATTTTCCGGCTCTAAAACCCAAAACGCGCTTACCATCAGTTTCAAATACTACTCTATAATTGCGATCGCTTTTATCTTTGGGTACATACGTTAAGTAGTGTCCGCCACTATCTGCTCTGTAGGCGTGAGTGCTGACTTTAATTTGTTTAGGGTAAAGGGCTTTGATACGAGCTTCAGTATCGCCAATTTTTGCCCCGCTTAGGGTGGTAATGTTTTTATTTTCGTATACGTCTACTCTAGCAATGCGCCCATCTGTCACCATAAATCCCAATCCTTTAGGCGCACCTTGAGGTTGAACGTAATAACAACTTTGCTCTAAATAATCTCCACTAGAAACTAGCTTAGTTCCCGATGCTCGACTCGCCTCAGCAACGGTCATTCCGACTCTAATACCGCCGATGCCATTAACAGCAACTTTTAACTGATTGGCAATCTTTGTTTGGGCGCTAGTTACACCAATTGCTACTACCGTAACTACTAAAGGACTGATTAAATAAGTTAAAAATTTCGCGTTCATATTCAATCGCTATTTATTTTAGATAAACTGACTAGAGAGTGTGCTTAATTGTTGCCACAAAAAAAGGATGACATTTCGCCATCCCTTTTTATTTAATTGCCCTTAATTACAGAGTTGGTACAAACTTCTGCTTTTCGGGTAC
>QQTW01001243.1_pt1 | contig 17590 bp, 22 predicted proteins | sample 1904831 | NCBI WGS metagenome assembly QQTW01 (sample SAMN09435610, study PRJNA476489) | Subsurface metagenome, whole genome shotgun sequencing project. | reverse complement strand
GTCTAATGAGTCTTGGCAGTGGCGGTGCTGCTACAGTACTAGTCACACTATAATACTGCTACCTCACGGGCAACCGTTAGCAGCGACGACCCTTGGATTCTAATTTCTGGTCCAGGAACATGAATAGATGCGCTTCTTCGTAAGCCAGAGTTTCGGGCGTGATTTGCAGGGTACAGCCAGAATCCACTGTTTTAATGGCATTATTGTTTGGTCCTTATGTTGTTTCAGCAACAGTCCCTAGTGCTGGAACTCGGAGGCCTGAAGTATTATTACTCGAGCGCATGTAGCAGCTAGTTCTTCTTACAAAACGTCACTATAAAGTTTGCTCTCTCCGGTACATTTTGATAAGTCAAATGGTAACACTTTGATGTAGCTGCTGTGTACAGTTGGGGCTTTACAAGTAAAGATACCAGCGCTGAGCTCACAAGACTTTAGGCCTCCACGTAGTAGTAAAGACTTCGCTTACAAGACTTAAGACATAGTACTCTGTGCTGCCTACTAGTACATAGTAAATCTCAAGCCTTTGAGGATTAGGTATCGTATCTTGAAACGCCGGGTTTTGGGGTCACTCATAACTAACTGACTAGCCCCGCTAGTCAAGTCTATCGGCTGCCACTCAGCCACAAGGCTTAGCAATCGATCTTCCAATTTTGGCCGGCAATGACCAATAATTTAGAAGCATTGATGCTGCGAACGGCATATGTCACAATACTCATCTGATTCCAACTTGGCCCTGGTTATAGACAGTAAGATGCTTAAGCTTACACATACTATTTCATGGCCCCATGACTCTGGAGACACGGCGAGTTGGAGGATTGATTTATTGATGCCGGTGTGCTCAGCTGTCTGCTGGTTATCACCCAACTTAGGCCACTACTAGTACTTAGTACAGCCCTGTGTTCGCTTCCCTAGAGTTAGCGCGGACTTTGCTTTGCTGGATGAGCAGCACGGCTCGCAGACGACAATTTCGAGAACAAACGTTCATTGCATGAATGCAAACCCAAGTCCTTGCTCTTCGCTCGCTCTCCTCTTCAACGTCTGCAGCCACAGCAGTCCCAGTCGTCTCTTGTGGTCAATACCGTGTCCTCCAGCTTGCGTTCACCAGCTTCCCTCACTCCTCCTCCTCCTCCTCCTCCTCCTCCTCCTCCTCCTCCTCCACTTGTCCAAGAGCAATTCAATCCGCGCATTGATCGTTCGTAACCATCACTCTTCCTATCGCATCTCTCTACTTCAGACAAACACGAAAAGGGAAGGTCCAGCCTATTTCCGACCTACCGGCAACATTGGTGCCCATTATTCAGCATAGCCTCTCTGCGGCCCATCTGCATGATATTTCATTGATATTTGTCCTGAAACAAGCTGAAACAATCCGGCAGAGCCTAAATGGCTTTTGCGCCACGCAGATAGACAAGAAACACTTTATCAGCCTACTTGTTCCATACGCCATATCCTCGGTTCTCGGCTAGAGCTTGATTGCAGAAGCCTGCGACTATCATTGCTGCTCCGCCTCTCCATCCAACTACCCTCCGACATTTGCTGCGAGTTATCTACCTCCTTTACTATTCTTGGAAACGGGGTCCGCAAGATGGATTATGACATACCCAGAGGGAGATCGCCGTTGCAAGGTCATTCCAATCACATGAGTCCGCAGCCTTCTCCACATCAATACCACAATGCGACCTCTGAGCTTGGGCTAGATCCCGCTGTCAACAATTCAACCTTCACTACTGGAAGATTTGCGCAAGCCGGCACAAACTCCTCATTTCAGTATACTGCACCTTATCCAGAGCACTCGGTGCAATCCCAAACCCTCCCCCAGACCACTGGTGCAGATAGCATCCTGTACCAGGAAAACCATCTCAATCAGGGCGTTTTTCAGCAAAATCAGCCGCTCGGCCTCCAAGACAGCCAGGCGTTTTGTAATCCGTTCTTCCCGAGCAGCAAGGAGTTCATTTTTGCAAACGGGAGCGACAACATGCAGGAAGACTTTAACAACACCAATTTTGCCCTTGACCACAATTTCGATCCAAACCAGCCGAATATCAATCCTGCGAGCCTTAGCAAGATACCCTCATCGCACGGCTCGACACCCCCGAATCTACTATCGCCAGAGAATCTTCCTTCGCCTGGTCAGCCTGGATCACCTGCGTCAACCCAAGGCCAATTCTACACTCCTCAGCATTCTCGACATCAATCGTTAGATCCCGCAAGCGCAGCTTATCCTCATGGCACAGGGCCAACGGATTGGCAAGGAGTGTCCTTTCAACAACACCGCGAGCACAGAAGAGCTCCTTCGGACCATTCAGAACTGTCTTCCAACGCTCCCTCGCCATTTCTGTCTCATGCGGAACTTGGAGAGTCGATCGAGAACAATCACTCTCCCATGATGGGTGCACAGCATGATGCTATGAATGCCTTCGGGATTGAAGACTTCAGCATCAATGATCAGCAGCAACCTCAGGTCAGCCCTGGTCATAGTCCCTACATGTCACCCCGGTTGGTGCCTCAGCAGAGTCATGGTTTGGTCATGGGTTCAGACTTCGTGCTGCAGCAGGGAATGCAAAATCACATGGTGGGTCCTGGGCCAGAGATCTACACCACACAGCCAGACGAGTCGTTTGGAGGTATGTCTCAAATGCATGCTCGACACGCCTCTGTCGTGTCAGATATGGGTCAAGCAGATCAATTTCCGGCACCAACCATCAATATTGAACCAGCTCCGGTTTCACGTCAAGCAAGCTTTGAGCCAGAAGCAAATAAATTAGGCGACAACCTGAGTCCACCAACCAGTATGTGACACCATAGATTCCATGTGATGTGTGCTAATCTATCCTCTAGGGGCACGTGGCCGTAGCAAATCTGATCCTCACGTTGGACGATCTGGTTCGAGGCCCGCATCAAGATCCACCTCTCCTGCCGCGCGGCCGCACTCACCCTCACTCAGCACTCTTTCAGACAATGCCTCTGTGTGTTCACTTTCCCCTGGTCTTGGGCCACCATCTCGAGAGTCTTCTCCAGGTCCCGTTTCGGGTCGTGTGGAGAAAAGCCGTCGCCAGTCAACGTCTTCCATCACAACTCGTGATTATATCCTTGATCTGGCTGACCCAAGCCGACCTAATGCCTCTCCTGCTGCCTCGTCTACTCGCATCCAAAAGCATCCTGCGACATTCCAATGCAATCTTTGCCCAAAACGATTTACTCGAGCTTACAATCTACGATCGCACCTCCGCACCCACACGGATGAGCGCCCATTTGTGTGTACGGTGTGTCGCAAAGCCTTTGCACGACAGCACGACAGAAAACGGCATGAGGGGTTGCATTCTGGCGAGAAGAAGTTTGTGTGCAAAGGTGATCTAGGTTCTGGAGGGCAATGGGGCTGTGGTCGTAAATTTGCTCGAGCTGACGCTCTGGGCCGGCATTTCCGATCGGAGGCGGGTAGGATATGCATCAAACCATTGCTTGAGGAAGAGGCGGCAGAAAGAGCTCGACACAGAATGTTGGATGAACAGCAAGTGCATTTTGCTGCAGGCTCTCTTCAGCCTGTGCAACAGCCGATGATGATGAGTATGGACGCACCAGGCGGAGGTGGCTTTGCCTTACCTGCTGCCCTCCTGGCGCAGTATCCGGCCCTGAACAACATCGATTGGTCAGTCATCCCACAAGGCGACGATACCGGTGACCTTAGCGATGTTGGTATGGCCAGGAACAGCTTTGATGCTAGTAGTGGGGCGGACTTTGGATACGATGATAGCGACATTAGTGAAAGCTACGTGGCGAATAATGGATTGAGTTATCCTGCTGGCGGTGGTGGTGGTGGTGGTGGTCAGGGAGGCTGGTGAGGACACATACCCCTGCCAAGACGCTAACGCTTCTTTCAACCTCATTCCTTTTTGGTTACTTTTATCACTCACGTCTTGGTTCAATTTGTTTTGGGCAGCGTTTGAGCAAAGATACCAGGCTGACGGATGAACATTTGAGCCTATTGGGCATGCTACGACACAAACCATAGATCGCGGAGTTTTGATAAGCTGCGGTGGAACATACTTTGCACAGCAGGACACTACCTGAATATATGCTCTTTCTATCTTCCACCATTCTGTTTGTCTGCAAGTTTCGACTACTGTTACTGCTCATCGTTTGTCATTTCAGGTTACGCTCCGCCCGCTCTTCGTTCTTCGGTTCATAAGGCGTTCATGGTGGCGGACGGGCAGTGTTTGGGGCCTCTGAATTAGCAGTTGAATCCAACATTGTACAAGTCTTCCTCCCACCAAGTCTGAAATCCATTCCGCTCAGCAAAGATAGTCTCTGTGTGCATGTGCTGTTATCCAGAAAAAGACAACGGCCCTGCAACGCATCACACAGGGTGCCGCTGGGGGGAAGAAGATGTTGGGAAGCGTTGCATCAACTGCAAAGAGGTGGAAATATGTGATCGCCAGTCTCCATTGACACAGTATTCGCCCGCTTGATCCGGTCTGCAATGTCCACGATCTGCCGGGGTGACCATTGATGATGTCGTTGCCACTGACCATGCCCTAGTCACGATGCCCTAACCACGAAGCTAAACCTCGTTGGCACGATCTCACCGTCGCACTAACCTCTTCCCACAATACTGAACGGCGACTGTGAGCTTCAACTCCCACAATCTCCATCCCCATCACAACCTCGATCTTTTTCATCAACCTCCCTGCTTACTGTCTGGAGCATTCTCCCCCCTCTCCCTTGTCGACTTGTCACAGGAAGACTGCTTCTTTCTCCATCAACCTCCCTGCCGCCTGGAGCATTCTCCCCCTCTCCCTTGTGGACTTGCCACAGGAAGACTGCTTCTTTCTCCATCAACCTCCCTGCCGTCTGGAGCATTATCGTATCTCTATTGTTCACTTGACAGCCACAGGAAATATCTGCCTTCCTGCCTCAACCTTCCTGCCTCAACCTTCCTGCCTCGATCATCCTGCCTCGATCTTCCTGCCTCAACCATCCTGCCTCGACCTTCCTGCCTCGACCTTCCTGCCTCGACCTTCCTGCCTCGACCTTCCTGCCTCGACCTTCCTGCCGTTGGAGCATCGTCACATCTCCCTCGTCGACTTGACAGTCACAGGAAATCTCCTTCTGCTTCTCAAGATGGCTGAAGACCATCCTCCTCGCTGTGAGGTAAGCATTTCTTCTCACAAAGCAAACAAGGATGCTTTATCTGCATCTAACTGATTGGGCACCCTGATATTCCTTGCACATATGCTTACTCACCCTCAGGAGCCTGATGAGGAGAGGATAACGACAGACAATGGATCACAGTCAGACCAGAAACAATCAACAGCACCTGCATCACCAAGCAGTGTTCCTGCTAGCCCTTTAAGAGAGACTGGCAGTGTGGACAACGGAGACTTGGCTCAGTGTTCTTCTACCTCCCAGAGAGACCCATGCCAAGACCCTGATACCACTTTTGCCGTCTCTGCTGCTGCCAGTGGAGCAGGACAGGGAGAAAGTGTTTACTCAAATACCGCTCAGCAACCCGCCTTTCCCACCCTTGCAGCCAGCTCTCAACCTCATCCTTCTCCGCCGATAGCCACCACTACTTTATCAAATTTGCCGCCTTTCCGCTCAAACTTTGCCGTCACCTTTACACCTAATCCTGTCACCGGGATACCCACCGTTACTACCTCAAACCTGCCAGATTTCGACTCAGCCTTTGGTGCCGTAGCAACTGCAAAGTCATTTCCCAACGAGATGGCACGCTTCAGCAAACGAGTATACCGTCAAGCTCATCAGACGATCGAATTCTTTGACCAGCAGCCGACACCCACTCAAGCGTCACCTGATGCAAGACCTACCTCTACCATGATTACAGCTGGTGTGTCAGTCACTGCCCACGGCGCCGGCTCAAGTGCGTTTCCTGGTAAGCCCACAACATTGTCTCTCAACTTGCCCCCGTTGCAAGTCACCATGCATGTACTGTCTGTTGACCATCTAGTAGCAGGTGCTGTTCCCTCCATTTCGAACTCCGCAGAGAAGATCCAAACAAGCACCACTATTCAACTCTCAGATATGCACTATGGCATCACACAAGCAACAAGAAGCTCCGTTGAAGCTGCCACAAAATCCGAGTCAGCCACACCGCTACCTCGACGCTCAACCTTGTCTTGGGGAGAAATGTTTTGTTGTCTCACCCGCCCAGTTGCACGCGAGGCTGCCAGAGACACAATTTTGCACCTTGTTCAGAAGATCGAACAGGACAAAGTCGAGAAAGGCTGCCAGGCAGATTACCTTCCATTTCTGGCGGATTATCAAATCATTCAAATGATCAACAAAGCAAAGGTCAGCTCCGAATGGCTCTCCAACCCTGATGAAGTAGAAGCATCTCGCAAACGGCAAGCATCTTCGACTCGTACAGTGGCTACGCCGCCATCTGCAGTTGATCCGAAGTCATCCAACCCCACAAACAAGACAGCAGGCTCACATGACAAACCCACTAGCCAGGAGACAGATGTTCGCACTCTGCAGGAGGAACAAAACAACATCGAAAGACTGAAGACTTGGGGAGACATACTGATCCGCGAAAACCGCAAGATGAGAAACAAATGGATGTCTGAGACCGAAGCAGAACTTCACCGTCGTGAACAAACCGAGGAAGCTACCGATTCCACCTTTACCAATGACCTCAAGACCCTCCTCGAAGCCGTCAAAGCGGGAGACGAAGAAGACCGACCGCCGACCGCAAGCGCACTGAGAGAGGACGTTTCGATCGCCATGGAGCTCGCCGTCAAGACAGCCATCCCCTCCGAGCCTCCCGTCGCCTACTCCCAAGAGTACGCCGACGTCCTCGCCGCGCCCGGATTCCTCGCCGTCGCCAAAGCCACCCTGATGGCCTGGTGCACCCAAGAACAGATCCACGGCTGGAGTCGCCAGACGGGGAGATACTACCAGAGACTCGTGCGGGCGGCAGGCGACCTCCCAGAGCACGCCTGGGCCTCGTCATCGCCGCCGCTCTGGAAAGCGTTGGCAGGCGAATGGTTCTGGCAGGAGGAGCAAGAGGAGGCCACCACCCCTCTCACCAAGACGCAGAAGCGAGCCAAGGCGCGCAAAGAGGCGCGCAAGGCCAAGCGTGCAGAAGAGGGAGAAGCTGCCGCCGCCACTGCCGCCACCGCCGCCGAAGAGGTCGCCGCCGTCTCCACCGCCAGCCAAGCAATCACGGTGCAGGACGACAACAATTTCCGCCTCTCCTTGTCCGCCGTCCCGCTCCCGCTCCCCCCAACCCCATATCCCGCACCTCCCTCCCCACCCCACAGCAACGCCAACGTGCTCCCGTGGGCCCTCTCCCTCTCCGGCTCCCAGCTCGGCTGGTTGTCCGCCGCCGCCGCAGCAGCAGCAACAGCAACAGCAACAACAGCAACAGCAGCAGCAATAGCAGCAGCGAGGAAAGACAGCCTGCTAGCCCTGCGCGGCCACCACGTCGCTGCCCGTCGTTTCCTGCTCTCCGCCGCCCGCCTCCTGACGCCAGACATGTACGAGCGCGTGGTCGCGCCCGGCGCGCACGTGCTCAGCGCCATCGACCTGCCCGTCGCGCGGTACCGGCTGTTGAGGTGGGGGTTCTTCGGTGCCGGGCCGGCGCGACAGAGCCAGTACGAGGGTGTGGCCGAGATGGTGGCGTGGGCGAGGAGGCAAGGGGGAGAGGAGCTTCTTCGCGGTGCGGAAGAGGCGCGCCTGGCTGCCGGGGCTGGCATGAAGCCGGCGGAGGTGCTGACGCTGGTGCAGCAGGTGCTGGAGGCTGGCGGCGCGGCGGAGGAGGAGGTGCAGAGCCGGGCCGCGGCGGTGTGGCGTTTTTTGCGGCGTTGGCCCCACTTGGAGGGCGTGGTCCTAGGGCGCGAGAGGGCGTATCGGCCTGAGATTGCCTAGTCGGGCAGGACGGGGTGTTTGTTTTGCTTTTTGTTCTTTCTGCAGAAGAGAATTTTTTTGGCCTGATTAGACGCAGATTCGAATGGAGTAGCTTGAAATTGAAATTGAAAAAAATCTTGCCGCAGTTTCTCTGCCTTTTCTTTATATGCCCGGCTGGAGTGCGTCGTGTGATTGAGAGAGCAGAGAAGAAAAAAGGAAAAAGAGGATGGTGAGATTACTTAATACGATAAGTATAAAGGATGTCAATGGGGGTGCTAGAGCGCTTCATATACACGAGGATAGAGATGGCACAAAGTCTTATTCGATTTATCATTTATCTGTGCAATGAGCTAGGGGGCACCATGGTGCTCGGGGCTACAGTCTAGACTTCGATAGGTAGTATTGAATACATGTCACTGTCCTGGATCTGGGCCCAAGAGGAGGGGGGAAGAGAGATGTTGTAGAAGATATTTACTCATTGGTGACATAGGGGAGATATATTGATATTTGATAACAATACTTGAGACTTGAGAGCTGGTTTTGGCGTTTGGGAGTGTAGCGTCAGTAACTCTTTATGCTTGAATGTTAGGGATTCGAGTTCAGGAATAGATTATAGCTGTAGATGTATGCCTTTAGCTGCAAAAGCTGCAGTGTCTACTAGAGTCTGATACAGATTGTACGCAGTGCAAAAGTGCTGGTTCTTTTTAAGATACTGTGGTTTTGATACATGATCCGAATCTGTCATTGGCTCGCTTACGCCGCTAATGGCTAGTGTGGCTTTAATTGCTTTACGGCTAAGTTTCAGGCTTTGTTAAATGGTGGAGCTGGGTATCCGCCTCGCGACCACCAGCCTATGAAGGTCAAAACAGTCATTTCCGAGTAAATTCATCTTCAGCGTCCTTTTTCTCTTAAGCTCCAGCCCCTGCTTCAACGCCTGGATTTCCCGATCAATGCTTGCCCTCCTCTTCTCGTCCATGACACAGACGTCCAGATGTCCAAATCGGAGGTACTTTGTTGCGATTGTTGAGGTACCCGCCTTCAAACGCGACATCCTTACCCATGAGCGACGCCAGGATATCTGGCGATAAGATGGAACCTGCTTGGCCATATCTGAGAGTTTTCTATTTTGACGAATCTGATATCAAGTTTGTTATTTTTTCCATGACGAGCTGCAGGGTGGCATGGGACTGAGCTTCTAATGCCAGGGATGTGATGTGGACGTTTGATCTATAAACACTTGATCAGGCACTGGTGGAAACATCTCCGAGAGCCAGGCGACCAACACGCCTGTTGCCGGGTGTGTCCATTTATCCATGCCTAGGAATACTTGGTCCCAATCCTTGATCTCGTGGATCTTCTTGTTTTGTAGGACCGCTCGGATCTGTTGCGCTTCTGCATCGGCGACGTCCTGGGGCTCCGATAGGGATATGTGGCACTTGGTGATGATGCCAAGTCTCGCTTTTAGAACGACTTTTGTGGATGTTGGAAGGGGGGGAGGTTGGGTACCAGGCTTGAAGCTCTTTCCCGGTAGCTCTTGGTTTGTGAAAGTAAAGGCAGGAGTTTGGAGATACTTCCATTCCTGGCTCCGTAGTTCAGTCATGCCTGCAGTAATTGGTGTTCCGTGATTCTCTACGCCAGGCCCGCTGACCGTGATGAAATTCACTTTTCCACGTGGGTACATCTCTTCAAAGACTGCTGCTATGCTTCTTTCGATCTCCTCCTTTAAAGCAGTGCGTATCGACAGATCGTTCGAAAACCTCAAGTTGCCTATCGGCGACCTCACACTTTCCACTCCTTTCGCATCGATGAATTGTCTTGCAGGACTCCGTAGATAGCTTCCAATACTCTTCAGATTCGGGGAGGAAAACAGCAACGTCCCATGATGCAGTGCACGCCCTCGTATCAATTTATAAGCGCTGCCGCTGACTTTTACCGTGTGCTGCTCATCTAGTGCTAGACCACTTTCTGTGCGAGCAGGCATCACGATATCATGACGCTCATTGACTCTTATCCCTTTTGTAAGATGTGGAGACAGCAATTGTTGCCGATCAAAGGCTGCCGCTGGTGATATCCTTTGGATGGCTTGAACCACCATCTCAGCGTGCTTATCTCGATAGAATGCTTTGTCGTTGGGCACAATGACGCTATAGTTCAGGTTGCCTTCATCATGAAAGACAGTGCCCCCTCCTGATCGCCGTCGCACCAGCAGAACTTCCTGCTTGGAATGCTCATCTTCTGTTATGGACGCAGGAACACCATCTTTCAAAGCGGCTAGGTTGGTCTCCAGCCATGGATTCTGGTTGCGACCGATTACAACACACGGACGATTGACGTAGGTGAAGAGTATATGAGTATTGGGATCAGACGTCCTTAGTAGATGGTCCTCGATTGCTAGGTTGAGGAAGGGATCTGTTGTACGGGATCTAACGACGAATTTCGAGACATTGTCGCGAATGGCGTCGACGGGAACGAGTGTTTTCGGGTGGGAGCCGGTCGATAAACGACAACTTTGCGAGAGAAGAACATGTCTCGAAGTTGACAACCTGGTCAGGAATGACCAAGATCTGGTCATCGATCCATTGTTGTGATGTTGAAAGCTACAGCAGCTACAAAGATGGCGTGGTATGCCAAGGAGTTCTGACAAATTTGATGTGCTTCTTTTCCGCGGGCACTGGTACAAGACATACCCACCTTTTTTGTCACACGCCACTGCTTGATGTTACTAAGTGGCTCTAAAGATTGCTTGAGCAAAGGCTCGTTGAATAAAGAGACCTTGTTCTCTTGTCTTGCTAGGTCTAATTTCAGCTTTCTTCAGAGCTTATATGACTGAGCGAAGACATTTCACAGAATCACTAATATTCTTCACTATTAAACTTTTCACCTCTTAAGTAATTGACTCTCGTAAAAGGCGACTTTCTATCAAGGCAGGCTTGATGAAGAATCTCTCAGACAAAGATTGTTGAACAAGCACCTGCACTGAAACTGAAGAAGCTTTTCATTGCAAGGTTATCCAAGGCGTGAGCCACACCACACAGCAAGATATCTTCTGCCTCGCACCAAAATTACTCCTAGACGTGATTGCACTCGGACTCGGGAAAGGATTGATGATATACTCGACACGCTATCCTCATGGAAAGTCTCCTTTCTGGAAACTCATCGTCAGACATATGGTTCACGACTCTAGGCATGGTAGTCCTGGACGAGCTTGAATATCCCTCCAGAACACTCACAGATATCCTTGGTGGCTCAGGCACTTACAGTAATCCTTTTTCACCCTGGCCATGAGCTCGAATATCTTCAAACTCTTTCAAGCCGTGATACTGATATCACCTTATAGGTACCTTAGGGGCTCGGCTGTTCCGACCATGCGAGCTGTCATCTTCGATTGGATGGCTGATCCGAGTTGGCAATGACTTTCCAAAAGCAACCAAGGCGAAATTAGAGAGCTGGAAATGCTCTCTCTTCATCCTTGCAGACGAAGGCAAACTTTCTACCAGAGGACGCCTCAGCTACAAGGATGAGCTTGGAAGTGGGAAAGCGCTCGCATAACGGTGGCAAAGGCTGACATTCATCCCAGCAAAGACGTTCCAGTACCTTACTCCAATGATGGAAATCCTGCCCGTACACTTGAGTTCCACTCCATTGCTTGCCTCTCGAAGCTTCCATCTTCTTTCAAGCCCCGAAGAGCTGATCGGTCAAGTCCCCTCGCTGATCGAGCTTCGCAGGGAAGCTGGTATTGAACATCGTCCATTAATTGTATGGGAGCCAAGGCCGCCATCCTGCCATTCGGCAAATCTAGAAGCAATGCTAAAGGCTGTCAAATTGGTGGATGTCTTCTCACCAAACCACATTGAATTTGCTCAGATCCTTGGTATACCTCAACCTGAGATCCTGGATCGAGACCTGGTCGAAAAGCATGCATTACTATTCATTGAAGCAGGTATCGGGCCATCCAAGCATGGCAGTCTCCTCTTGAGGGCTGGTGAAGAAGGCTGCATGATAGCATCGCAAAAGCGGACAATCCAATGGATGGAGTCATATTACAAGCCATGCGAACACGAGAAGAACTCTAAAATCATCGATCCAACAGGAGCAGGCAACGCCTTCCTCGGAGCGTTTGCTGTTGGATATCTAGAGACCGAAAGTCTTGCTCTTGCGGCATGTTATGGAAAACGTCGGTGCCAGCTTTGCCATGGAACAAATTGGACTACCACTCATGGCAAACAATGGAGATGGCAAAGAGCTATGGAATGGCGTTGAACCTCGAGAAAGATTGCATGAGTACAAAGCGCGAATAGAACAATGAACCTAACATCCCTCGAGGCACCGCAGCCTACACATTCTTGAGGGTAAATCGTCGTTGGATTGCCGAAAGTGCTGTTGTCTACAATCAGATAGCATTCGAGTGGTCCTATTAGTAGGATACCTGGTTTACTGGCGATTCTTAGGGATCAATTCCAAGTGCTGCAAATCTACTAATGGACGTCGAAGTGCACATCTCGCGGAGCGAAGATATTGCTCAAGAACCTCTGATGTTATGATGGATGTGGGACCGGAAGATGATTGCTTCTGCCCTGGGCCCATCGGCGTTCTTCTAATGGGCCCATGCCCACGCGCGATAGAACGAAGAGGATGCCTCTTACCGTGCTAGGGAAATTTGGAGCACGCAATAGTGTCCTCAATTGATTCCCACAAAATGCGCCGGAGTTCACCTTGATATTCCAACCGTTCTGACCCTCAAAAGAATCCCATAAAAAGTAGCTGCTAAATTATCATGGAGTTGACGCAAAGTGCAGTTCCAGATGTGACACCCGACGATGGAACACTCTTCAATCTAGACGCAGATACCCTCAAGGGTCCGACCAAGCCTCAGTCTTCCTACTTACTGTCTGTCAATTTGTGAATGCAGAACTCTCCGCAGGGTTTAAACGTCTTGGACGCAGTTAGATGTGGAATTTCGGCATGGACACGGACTACTCAAGTCATAGTTCAATTCGCCGACGGCACCGAAAGATCATACTGCTTCAAATGCAAAAAAGTATGATGCAAAGGGAACTCGTAACTATATGCAAATATATGCCCTCTTTCGCTCCAAGCCGTACACTTGGGACAAATTCAGCAAGTCGCCACCGGAGACATATTTTTGCTTATGGAGTATCCGAATGGACATGGTGGCCCGACTTGATTTTGGTTCTCATGTCGCCAAATTGCATCAGATATGCAATTTACCCGAACGCAGGTCTGGCCTCCCCACCACGACACATCATCCCCGGAAGCCGGAAAACACCGGATGGCAGCTCAGCTGGTCAGTCTTCTTCGGTCGTCTTATTGGCCAATCATTGACCCGGATATGCAACAAAATAGACCATATCTGGAATACGAAGAAGCTTTCGGTTTCAAGAGCACATATATCGTCCACGGCATCTTCGACTTCAAGCTGACGGCAATCTCCTTTAGCCATGCCTGGTACATATGATCTTTGGGAAGGCAATGTGGGCACAAATCTGGTGACAGGAGAAACAGTCATATATGACAGTGGCGCCATCGATGACCACAACGAATTGGGGCTTGGATGGGAGGGGCCGACATTATTCGATTCGGCAAGATATACTTCCACCAATACTTGCGTCACCTACCACCACCTGAGCCGATTGAGGAACGGGATGACCGCAATGAACTCTACTCCATCAGGCATTTGCTTTCGCATTGTTTGGGATGGCCTGCAAATGCGCCGCATGAGTGCGAGCTGCAAGTTGTTTTGCTTTGCCCACACTCGAAACCGTACTGACATGCTACCAGCATCTTCGATGACATCCGCTACCTCAATAACAGGCACATGCAAGGTGAATGAGGCTCTCGCTTTCATGTAGTTCGGTGGTGCAGCCATTGCTGTTTCGAGGTGCAACGAAGTGTCTGTGCAAGTCACCACTAGAGCACTATGTGTCCAGCGCCGCAAACCTAATCCTTCATCGCTATCGTTGGTGCTGTGCTGATCGTTGCGTGTAACTGCGTCCCGTTGCTCCCGTGCAAGGTGTGACTTTGTGCGCACAAACAATTGAAAATGGCATGCTGTTGCTTTTCCTCCCATTGTTGTGGCACAAAGCTGTCGTGCATCTCATTGTCTCCCATTCATCTCTTAACAAAGCCACAAACGGTAAGTCTGGTAGAGAAGGAAGCCATTGACGGTATCTTTGTTCGAAACATTCTGAATATGAATGTTCTGTGGCTATAAGCGTATACACTTCTTCCTCAATTTGCATTTGCATCGATTCACCTATCAGGCTACCGTCAACATTGAACCACCACTCTCAGCATGTGTATTACTCTCTCGGGCCGTGCAGCCTACTGCAACTGTGCAAAACTTCTCTCCGACAATACCCTTATCCGTTTGTGCGATGTCGCTCTTACCAACAAGAGAACGCCATGTGAAATGGTGAGCTTCCCTCCACCAGATCAATCCCTCACTGATCTAGCTTGTCTTAGGTGCTCTCAAGCGGGTCATATTACAGTCTTCATCAACCTTTCTGCTACTGGAAAAGCCTCAATGGGCGGACAGGACGAATATCGCATCCGGGATGTCTATGTGGAGGTTGAAGCGCAACTCGTCGCAGCTCTGAATGTTTCATTGCCCTCTGCTTCACCCACGGTCGCTGATGACAAAGTCCTACTTGAAGCCCTAAAGGACGCAACAAGCTTTGTCAGGATCGAACATGAGGATGCAGAAGAACAATTCGACGAAGAGGGTGCGTCAACGCTGGATGGTGAGAGCGATGAAGATATGGACAAGTGCCTGGATCGTTCCCTGTCCCCCGTCAAGCTGAGCACAGAATTTGGTCTCGCGCTTGGGCGCTTATTTTTCGGTAATTAAAGTTCTACTGCAATGTTTTGGTGTTGCAAGATTTGCAAGGTAAGCTGGATATTTCCTCAAGTAAAATATTCGAAGTCACGCGTGTGAATTTCCTGTGTACTACTGTCCACCCCAGGCCTGTTGACCTTTTCGTGCATGGGTCGCTGGCATGATTTCTCGAGCCAAGGCAGCCGCGAAATCTGTCACCTGCTATCTAGTAGCCTTCGGCCTCTGTCATGTTTGTTCTCAGCCAGTTGCTAGCGACTCTCTTCCAGGCATCTTTGTCTTTCACCGGTGACCTTCGTGAGCTTCACTACCGCTATTACAACCCTGCTCTACGCAAGACAAAGGGCTGTCCCTCGAGAAGACCCACGATATCGCAGTCAAATCAGTCTCAAACTCATATGGAAGCAATTTTGAACGCTCAGGACCAGGGGGCTGCACAGCGGCTTTTATCATTGTATGAAGTTCTTACTAAACCAGTCCTGCACTACAAGAGCGTTGAAGATGTCACTCTCATCTCGATGCATCGAGATCAATCTTCCAATTTTCTCTTTTCTCGACCTTTCAGCCTTGACCAAGTGCACGGCAACAGTCGTCACGTCAGATCTTGCTGATCGCATCATGGTACGGTACGGTCAACGGAGCATCAATGATGACTATCATTCGGAAAAAGGAAGTTAGGAGGGCACATGTTGATTGAGACTCTGTTCAGTGCGCTACACTTTCAGCAAGGGAACCGATCCAACGATTTCTGTTTCACGGTTCAACCTCGACACTTGACAACCGCAAGTAACGATGAAGTCGATGACGGCCTGCGCCACGACGCCATCCGCTGGACTTACTTTGCATGTGCGAAGTGCTTGCACCTGGCAACAGATACGAAATCACCGCATGCTGTAAACACGTCTTGATTGGCGAAGTAGTCGGTAGCCTGAGCCATGGCGACGGTGCCTGAACGCGCCCCCAGTCGGAGAGTAGGGGCGTGTTCTCTGTCGCTTCCTGGAGCATGGTTGTGATGTGTTGGAAGAACGATCAGAAGCAGTGTTTCTTGCTTTTATACCTGAGAGCTCAAGAGCCAGCACAAGCTGAGTATTGAGCCTCTTTGTTTACACTCCCTTTATCTTCCTCTCTGCCTTTCATATAAGGTCTTACCTTGGACAAGGATCCTGCTCTGGCCACACAAAGCCGCTTTGTTCAGCTTCCCTAGTTCTTTGTGAAGAGCACAGTGAGATTGTCCGTACGGTAATGAAATCAATTTCACCCGGAGGCCTGTTCGTGCCTCACGAGTAAGGTGATCTGGCGATTGTGAGGAGCCTCCACGTTTTATCTTCCCTAGCTCCATCCCTCTTCCCTTCTCCTTGTATTCAGCATCGGATCCTGCCACCATTCAAGAGACCAGCAAGCATGTTCCCCAATCGCACAGTGACCTTCCACCCCTCGACCAGCCCCCCAGCCGAACACACCCGGATTCGCATCATCCCAGAGACGGAAATCCATCTCCGAAACAGCAAGACCTGGATCCCAGTCCAGATCTTCGACCTCATCACTGACCACCTCATCCATACCCAGACCCAGGCCAGCAGCCGCAACTGCAAACCTCCATACAAAGATCTCATCCACACCCTCTCCTTCATAACATCCTACCCGATAACCAGCGAACTAGTCTCCGAGATCCAAAGCCTACTCCCCCAACTCCACCACAGCAACAAAACCTTCCTCGCCAAAGCCGAAGGAGAAGGAGAAGGAGAAGAAGAAGAAGACAAAAAGGCAGATCTCTGGCGCCACTTCGACGACATGCACAACCAATGGATCACCCTGCAGCGCCAACGCGTCTCCACCGCACAGAAGCTCGCCTGTTCCGCCGACCGAGACGCAGACGCTCTGCTCGGACCGCGCCTGCCGTGCAAACAGCCTCTGCCGGCGGCGCTGCGAGAGCAGAAGAATGCGCGGGCGTTGCTGGATGCGAGGGGGAGGGCGACGCGGGTCGAGGCGGAGGTGGAGGCGGAGGCGGGAAAGGATTTTCGATCGGGCTTCGAGAAGGGGTAAGTTGTAACGAGGAAGAGAAGGAGGAGGAGGAGGAGGTGCAGGAAGGGAGAATTGATGGATCGATTGGTTTTAAATGAGTGACTGATTTAATTCTCTAACCCCTTCCCAGCACCCCCTGTAAAAGGAGCCACTGAGCCAGGAGAGAGGCGGAATGCTCTAGGGGTAAAAGGCCAGCGGGCCCCACCATAATGTATAAACAGAAATAGATATCCGCCGCGCTCTTGCGCCTCTCTCTCACGGAATGACTCGGAGATTCAATGAAAAATAGACAACAATGTGCAAAAGATTGACGCCGGCAGTTCTACGTACCCAGCTCAAAATCTATCGTACACAAAAATAAATACATGCCAACTGCAACCCTCTTCGAAATGCCTTTTGGCATGTGCCTCTCCACCCAAAATTAAAGATAAAAATAAACGATGCTTAAGGACAGATACCCTAGTGGTAGTAGTAGTATTGGGCCAGCTGGCTGGGAAACCAAGGCGACGAAATCCAAAAGACATAAGCTGAGCCAAGAAAAGCCGAGAGCAGAGCAGAAGGCGTACGGATGCACAGGGAAATGGGATATCCCCTCCCGGGAGGAAGGGGGTTTGCAGCGTCTCCATCATCATTATCGTTGTTGTCGTTGTTCTTGTCGTTGTCGTCCAGCTGCTCCACTCAGACCGGTGGGTAAGAACCAGTTTGGCTAGGAGGCAGAAGTAGATCCTGACGTAGATAGGTGGGCAGGTAGACACTGCTTAGGTGGCTTCGTCAGGGAATTACTGGTAGTTCTAGATGTTGTGTGGTGGTGGTGTGGGTACCGGACGTAGGGGAGTCTTCCAGATCTTG
>QQTW01001242.1_pt1 | contig 17590 bp, 18 predicted proteins | sample 1904831 | NCBI WGS metagenome assembly QQTW01 (sample SAMN09435610, study PRJNA476489) | Subsurface metagenome, whole genome shotgun sequencing project. | reverse complement strand
ATTCCGGCTCTATCTAAGCAGAAAAATACGGGCAAGTTTTGAATGCAAACATCGTGAACAATTTGATCGTAGCCGCGCTGCAAGAAAGTAGAATATATTGCTACAACTGGGCGCATTCCTTCGCAAGCCATCCCCGCCGCTAAGGTGACGGCGTGTTGTTCGGCAATACCAACATCAATGTATTGATTGGGTAACTTTGCTTGCAACTTGTCTAAACCCGTACCTGTCGCCATAGCCGCAGTAATCCCGATAATTTTGGGGTTGTTTTCCGCGAGTTTTACTAAGGCGTGAGCAAATACCTTTGAGTAGCCAGGGGGTTTTGGTTTGCCAGAGGGGTTAGCTTTGCCACTGCTAAGATTAAACGGCGATTGAGCGTGATAGCCTACTTGATCTTGCTCGGCGATCGCATATCCTTTACCCTTAACTGTAGCTACATGAACAATTACAGGCCCCGTATGTTGGTGCGCCTGCTGGAATGTAGCGATTAGTTCTTCTAAATTGTGACCGTCTACGGGCCCCATATAAGTAAAGCCTAATTCTTCAAATACTGCGCCGACTTTTGGCACAGCTAGACGCTTCATCCCTTCTCTAAGTCGTCCAAGTTCTGGAGAGAGCGAGTCACCAACAAATGGTAATTGCTTAACTTGTTCTTTGATATTGTCAGAAATAAACTGCACCGGGGGGCTGAGGCGCATTTTATTCAAGTGACGAGAAATTGCGCCCACGTTAGGAGAAATTGACATTTCATTGTCATTTAATACTACAAGCAAATTAGTTTTGGGCAAATGCCCGGCGTGGTTAATAGCTTCTAATGCCATCCCACCTGTCAAAGCGCCATCACCAATTACAGCTACAGTTTTAAACTTTTCGCCCTTAGCATCTCGCGCTAATGCCATCCCCAAAGCTGCGGAGATGCTTGTAGAAGCGTGTCCGGCTCCAAAATGGTCAAATTTGCTTTCACCGCGCTTGAGGTATCCTGCAATGCCGTCTTTTTGCCGCAGAGTGTCAAAGGAATTGTAGCGTCCGGTAATTAGTTTGTGTGGATAAGCCTGATGACCTACATCCCAAACAACTTTATCGTAATCTAGATCCAATGTCTGATAAAGCGCTAGTGTCAGTTCTACCACACCCAAACCTGGTCCAAGATGTCCGCCACTCGTGGCGACAGTTTGCAAATGCTTTTCCCTAATTTCAAGGGCGATTTGCTGCAACTGGCGGATTGATAAACCGTGCAACTGGTTTGGATGGGTGATGTCACTCAGGTGCATAGGGGGGGTACTCTCGCTGATTTTATCTATTGGGTGCGATCGCTATTGAAACTTTATCCGCATAAAATTTGGATAAGGCCGCACCTAGCGATTGTATTTCCATCTTTCACTTTAGAACTTTTTGATGGCTTTGAGTGAAAAGCCGAGCTTTTTTAGTTATCGGCGTGAATTAACACGCTTTAGTATCCAAGCAATACCCTTATATTCAGGAACTTGGGCGATCGCACTTTGTGATATAAATACCCCAAATATTAGCAATATTGCTATACGCAGCTTGCCTAACTTCAGCATATAAGAACCTTGTAGCTGCAATCGTTTGATTGCATTATTTTTGACATATGTAGAGACGGAGCAGCGCTACGTCTCTACATATAAAACATCAAAAAATTTGCTAACTCTAAACATTGAATCTAAATAGCAATACATCACCTTCTTGGACAACGTACTCTTTACCTTCACTACGAACTAAGCCTTTTTCTTTGGCTGCAACCATCGATTTAGTAGCAACTAAATCTTTATAAGCTACCGTTTCTGCGCGAATAAATCCGCGCTCAAAATCAGAATGAATTACTCCGGCGGCTTGGGGTGCAAACATCCCGGCGTTGATAGTCCAAGCGCGAGTTTCTTTTGGGCCAGCAGTGAAATAAGTACGCAATCCTAAAAGTTCGTAGGTAGCCCGAATTAACGATTTCAAACCGCCTTCTTCTACTCCTAACGAAGCTAAAAAATCTGCCCGATCTTCGGCGGGTAATTCGACTAATTCCGCTTCTACTTGTGCCGAAACTATCACAACTTGAGCATTTTCTTTGGCGGCAATTTTTCTGACTTCTTCAACCCATTTATTACCTGTTGCTAGTTCTTCTTCTGATACATTGGCTGCATAAATAATTGGTTTATTAGTTAGCAACCCTAAATCTTTGATTGCTGCCAATTCTTCTTCAGTTAAGCTGACTTGACGCGCTGGTTTACCTTCATTTAAGGCTGCAATTAACTTTTCTAATATTAATACTTCTCCCTGTGCATCTTTATTTGCGCGTGCTTGCTTACGAGTGCGATCGCATTTACGTTCAATTTGGTCTAAATCTGCTAAACCCAATTCTAAATTGATAATTTCGATGTCTCTAGCAGGATCTACCGAGCCACTGACATGAATAATATCATCGTTATCAAAACACCGGACTACATGAACGATCGCATCTACTTCGCGGATATGAGACAAAAATTTGTTGCCTAAGCCTTCATTTTGACTTGCACCTTTAACTAAACCCGCAATATCAACAAATTCTATCCGTGTCGGGACAATTTGCTCGGATTTGGAAATATCAGCCAAAACTTGTAATCGCTCATCGGGAACCGATGCAATCCCTACATTGGGTTCAATTGTGCAGAATGGGAAGTTGGCGGCTTCCGCCTTGGCATTGGCAACCAATGCGTTAAATAAGGTAGATTTTCCGACGTTAGGTAGTCCAACAATTCCGGCTTTGAGCATGATACTTTTTCTTTTGCTTACTATTGCCAGGATATCAAAACTACACGCTACTATATATTTTGCGCGATCTCACTGGGCTGAAAATTAAGATGTTGTTTGACTATATAGGCTGTGTAAATTGCTTTAGTTGGAGATCCCCCCCAACCCACGTCAATAAAGCGGTCAGACTCAGCTACACCGCTTTTTGACTCCCCTTGAAAAAGGGGGGAGAATATCTGAGGTAGGGAAGCTGGGAATTTAAGAAGATAAACTTTTCTTTCTAGCTTTAAGTAGTAGTTACGTTTTTAAAGCATAGACAGCGCGATCGCTGCAACTGGGATAGGATTGTATTTCAATTCTTTTACTGGAATAGTGTTAGATCAGGACAAAACACCTCTTTTAGACGCGCTTAAAAAGTACGCCCGTAACAATCATGCGGCTTTTTATACGCCGGGACACAAGAAAGGACAAGGCATTTCGCCCCAATTAATCGATTGCTTTGGTTCTAAAGTTTTTAAAGTTGATTTGCCAGAATTACCAGAAATAGGCAGCTTATTTGATTCCCAAGGTGTAATTCAATCGGCGCAAGAACACGCCGCCGCAGCCTTTGGAGCAGATTATACTTATTTTTTAGTTAATGGTTCTACTTGCGGGACTATAGCGGCAATTTTAGCTACTTGCGGTGTGGGGGATAAAATAATTTTGCCACGCAACGTGCATCAATCGGCGATCGCTGGCTTGATTCTTTCTGGTGCTACTCCCATTTTTGTTAATCCCGAATACGATCCGGTATTAGATATTGCTCATAGCATCACTGTTGAAGGCGTAAAAGCCGCTTTAAAGCAACATCCGGGTGTAAAAGCGGTGATGATGGTGTACCCGACTTATTTTGGCGTTTGTGGGGATGTAGAAGCCGTCGCCCATTTGACTCACAACTACAATATTCCGCTATTGGTAGACGAAGCACACGGAGCGCATTTTGCTTTTCATCCTAACTTGCCTATTTCAGCATTAAAAGCGGGTGCAGACTTAAGTATTCAATCGATTCATAAAACTCTAGGCGCTTTAACGCAAGCTTCTATGCTGCACGTCCAAGGTGACAGGATTAATAAAGACAGATTAACCAAATCTCTAAAGTTAGTTCAATCTAGCAGCCCTAGTAGTTTACTTTTAGCTTCTTTAGACGCCGCACGTCAGCAGATGGCTGTAAACGGCAAACAATTAATGTCTCGTACCTTGCAATTAGCCGAGAGGGCGAGAAATCAAATTAGCCAAATTCCCGGATTATCGGTTTTAGAACTTAGAATTGCTACACCTGGATTTGTGGCTTTAGATCAAACCCGGCTAACTGTAAACGTTTCCGGCTTGGGATTAACGGGATTTGCAGTTGATGAAATATTAGTTGACGACGATGTAATTGCTGAATTACCTTCGCTGCAAAATCTGACGTTTATTATTAGTTTGGGAAATACTGACGCAGATATAACGCAATTAGTACAAGCTTTAAAAACTCTTGCGAGTAAGCATAAACAAATTTTGGCAATGGAAAGTACGATTGCACCATTTTATCACGAATCAAAATTAGCCCTTACACCACGTCAGGCATTTTACGCAGATACAGAAACTTTACTTATTGAGCAAACGTGCGATAGCGCAAGCTGGAACGGTAACGGGCTTCGCATTTGTGCTGAATTAGTCTGTCCTTATCCCCCAGGAATCCCGGTTTTAATCCCTGGAGAAATAGTTACAACTGAAGCAATTATTTATCTGCAAAAAATTCAAAGTTTGGGTGGATATATTAGCGGATGTGCCGATTCTAGCCTCCAAACTTTAAAAGTAATCTTAGACAAAAGCTAACAAGTTTTCGTCAATTAAAATACTTTCATTGGCTAAATGAGCGATCGCGCTATCAATTATATCTAACCCTTGAGTCACCGTAGTAATTACACTCAATTGTCCACGCAAATCTGCCGCACCGCTAAAACCCTTTGCATACCAAGTCATATGTTTTCGGGCTTGACGCACACCGCGATCGCCCTTATATTCCCATAAAGCTTGTAAGTGTTCTCTAGCGCATTCTAATCGCTCTACCGGAGTCGGAGTCGCCAGCAACTCCCCAGTTTTAAGAAAATGGTCAACTTCCCCTACCAAAAAAGGATAGCCTAAAGTTCCTCTTGAACACATTACCCCATCCGCTCCGGTTTCTTCTAAACACCTTACCGCCGCTTCTACCGTAAAAATATCGCCATTGCCAATTACGGGAATAGTAAGTATTTCTTTAACCTTGCGTATCCACTCCCATTTTGCCGCACCATTATAGCCTTGGGCGCGGGTACGTCCGTGAACGGTAATCATTTGCGCCCCCGCATTTTCCATGCGTTTAGCAAAGTCTAAAATCGTAATTTCTTTGTCACTCCAACCAATGCGAGTTTTGACTGTAACCGGGACATTTACAGCTTTAACTACTGAGCGGACAATTTCCTCAGCTATTTCTGGCTGACGCAGTAAAGAAGAACCACCCCCATTTTTAGTAATTTTATTGACGGGACAACCCATATTAATATCTACCGTGTCTGCACCTTCTGCTACAGCCATTACCGCCGCTTCTGCCAAAAAATCGGGGCGACAATCAAATAGTTGAATGCTAATCGGTCTTTCGCTCTCATCAATCTCCATAATTTTCGGCAATTCTTTGACGTAATGCAACCCCGTAGCATTTACCATTTCGGTGTACATCATCGAATCGGGGGCATAGCGGCGCACTAAACGCCGAAACACTAAATCGGTCACGCCCGACAGTGGCGACTGTAAGACGCGGCTTTTGACTTCTACAGAACCAATTTTTAGCGGGGTAGAGAGCCGAGATTGAAGTAGGGGAGACAAAGAAATCATATAATTTTACCGATCTGCTTCTTTAAAGATAATCATTGTTGCAACCATAGGGATACGAACCGCATTGACAAGAAAATTGCCGAGGGCGATAGCGCCAGCGCGCCCGGTTACGGGCTTCGCTGTTTGTATAAATAAGGTCTAGAAAACTAAGAAGCTGCGATCATAACTACTTGCCCAACTGGGTGTGTTGGTGCGGCTGATTCTATAGTGACAAATAACTGCGATATTTCTGAATCTTCGCCATACACATTAGCAGGAATAGATATTTGATCTAAACTTGTACCACCCGAACCGCTTTTAAACTGTCCGCAACGTATGGTTTGATCACCAACTACAGCCCAAAGCCAGTAAGTTTTACCTGTGGGAGGAGGAGGAACATCTTGCAAAGCAATCACTGCTTTATTTGCCTCAAAATCCATAAATACACTGCCCACAGCCTTTGATTTTGGGTTTTTACTTTTTAAAGAATAAATATGGGTTGTAGCACCTTGCAATACACCAATTACCTGACTAGATTTGCTGTACTGCCGCCGCAAATTGTAGCCGTCTAAACCTAGCGCTAGAGCAAACATTGCCGCAGTTCCAGCAACAATTTTAGCCCAAGGTAAAACTAACGGTTTTGATATGGGCGCAATGTCTAAGGGTTTTTCTATCGCCGCCAAAATAGCATTGCGTAGATGCGCTGGTGGTGCTTGAACTTGAGCATAAGGTAACAGCCCTAATACTTCCTGCCATCGCGCTATATCTTGATGTAACTGAGGATTTTCTGCCAAAAGCTGTCTAAATTCCTCAACTTCATGAGGGGATAGATTGCCGAGGACATAGCCCACAGTTAGGTCTTCTAAATTTTGAGGGGTTGAAGATTCATACATGGGGCAACTATTGAGTGAGATAAAATAAAATTTTTCTAAGTTTTTTTAGGGCTTGACGTGCCGAGGTTTTTACCGTACCAAGAGGTATATTTAAAGTCTTGGCAATTTCTGACTGGCTGAAGTCTTGGTAATATGCCATCTCTAATATTTTACGCTGTTGCTCTGAGAGTTGTGTTAATGCCTCTTGAACGTGCTGAGAAGTATCCCATATATCAACTTGCTCAAAAGCCGATCGCGAAAGTGCTTGAGTTGTTGTATGTCGCCAACGTTCGAGAAACTTACTGCGCGAAGATCGCGATCGCAATTTGTCTAAAGATCGCGATCGCGTCATTACTACTAAATAATTACTTAAAGAGCCACGCGCTGGATTGTAGGTGTTTTTATGCCAAAGACTCACAAAAACTTCTTGAGTCAAATCTTCTGCTTCTTGAGCATTTTTTAAGATTTTTAATGCCAATCCATAAACAACTGAACCATAGCGATCATAAAGCTTACTTAGGGCTGATGGTTGACCTGTTTCAAGTGCTTGGATTAACTCCATATCCTTTTGCTGCAATGAATTTTTTAAGGTGAATTTAAGCGGGTTTAAGTTTATCATGCCTTTTTTGCAGCAAGTCGTTTCAGATACTTTTCTTTGAATTAGATTGAGCCTACAGCTTATAGCTCTAGCTAAATGCCTGCTTCAAAATTCGACTCTTGTACCCATTTATACTAACACTTGAATAAATGTAAACAAATGTAAAGAAAATAAATCCAATTAGCCTTTAATTTGCGTATTCTTATAAATACTTTTGAAGTTGGTGCAACGGTCAAAAGTTAGCAGCCACGATAAAAACGCATGATTAACAAGTACAAACTAAAAACCAGCAAGCATTTTTACAGACAACTTTTAACACCGGATGTCGCAATAGTTAAACCAGAAGATGACGATCTAGATAGTATATTAGTTCTGCATCCAGCCTTGCTGTATCGGCATTATGCGATCGCCAATCATGAGGCTATTGGCTACGTTGCTTACCAAGGTTGGCAAAAAGAGGGACGCGGCTTTGTAGTGCTTACTCCTTTGTGGGAACAAGAAGATCCTAAATTTGTCTTAACGTATGTTAGCAAAGCCAATATTTTAAAACTACCATTGCTAGAACCCTTGATAGGCGACAGTCGGAGGTTTCCCCAGTGGTACGCTAAGTTAGCGGAACTTGTGCGATCGCAAATAGATCGGCGGTTAAATAATTACGATCCCGAATCGGAAGCGATCATTTTGGGACAAGTTGAAAACACTACGCAAGTATTTCCACCAGAGGAAGTGTATCAACAAATTAACAGAATTGAAATATTTAACTTTTCAAGTTTTGAAACGTCTCTGGAAAGCTGTCACGAGCATTTTAAAAATCGCGCTTGCGAGTTTATTTTATAGATTAGTTCTAGGGTTGTGAGTTTTGTAGGGGGTACACGCTAATTTTGTCTTGCTTCGTGCGATTTCATTCGGATTTCATCTTTATATGAAAAGCTAATGATTAGCACCTAAGAAAGCTCAAAAATAACGATGCCTTTTTGAGAATGCTGACATAACTTTGTTCGCTACTTAAGAAGCTTGCCCATGACAATTAGCTTTAATTTTTGCGAATTCTTGCGCCGTATAGTATTTCTGGAGCATTCTTTAGTTTAATTCTCTTAGGTAATCCGGCGGTGTTGGCTCATGGCGGACATGGAAATGAGTTTCAAAGAGGGGGCGAAGCAACCAAGGCGGCGGGATCTATTTCTGTCGCACAAACAGCCAAACGCTTAGGAATTAAAGTATCGCCTGTAAAACAAACCACACTATTGGTAGGAATTAAAACCACCGGACAGATTGAAACTCTACCTAGTAAGAAAGTAGAAGTTACTGCGCCAATTCCGGGAACAGTGGTTGAATTGCTTGTAGAACCTGGTGTAGCCGTCAAAAAAGGTCAACCCGTTGCTGTTTTATCGAGTCCCGAATTAGTAGAATTGCGCGTACAATCCCAGGAAAAACAAGCACAAGCAAAAGCCGATTTACAGCAAGCGCAAGCCGATTTACAATTAGCAGGGCAAAATCTCCAACGTCAGCGTCAAATAGCTATTGCAGAAATTGAACAAACTCGCACCGAACTTAAAGTAGCTCAAGAACAATACGATCGCGATCGCGATTTAGTCAACGTAGTAGGAGCGCTCCCCCGTCGGGGAATGCTCGAATCCCAAGCTCATTTAGCCGCTTGAGCCGCAAGTCCCTATTAGACAAATGCAAATTCAGTTTGACAGAGTGGCGGCGGCTCGTTATGGTTTAACTATTAAAGAATTAGCAGAAACTATCGAAACGGCGCTTAATGGGCGAGTAGTTTCAACAGTATTAGAACAGCAACAAGCCTTTGATTTAGTTGTGTGGTTAAAGGAATCAAATCGCGGCAACTTGGAAACGATTGGTAACTTGTTAATTAATACTCCCACCGATCAAAAAATTCTTTTAGCTCAAGTTGCCAAAATTAGCTACGGTACGAGTTCAAATACAATTAATCGGGAAAATGTTTCGCGGCTAATTGTAGTATCCGCCAATGCTACTGGGCGAGATTTGCGGTCAATAGTTGATGAAATTAGCGTAAAAGTCAAGCAACAACTACAGCTACCTGCGAGTTACTTTATTCAGTACGGCGGTCAATTTGAATCGGAACAACGAGCTATGCAAAATATATTAGCTTTTAGTGCGATCGCATTTGTTTTAATTACTGTATTGATGTATTTAACAGTAAAGTCTATTCCTTCAACTTTAATGATTATGATTAACTTACCTTTAGCATTAGTTGGGGGGGGTAATTTCTGTCGCTTTAACGGGTAGGGTTATTTCTATTGCTTCGCTAGTTGGGTTTATTACATTATTTGGCGTAGTAACTCGAAACGGCTTGTTATTAGTTGATAACTACAATATCAAATTTGCCGAGGGGATAGTTTTTAAGGAAGCAATAATTCTCGGTATCTCGGTATCGGGAGCATCTCATTTAGGTAGTGAGTAAAGATACTCAAAGCCAAGTTAAAGTTAAGTTTAGGCAATCACTGGGACAATGGAGAGGCTGAAGTGTTCTCCTAAAGTATGACTCCAGAAGAAACAAAAGAATTCCCAGCGCATCTTGAAGCGGTAGCAGCAATTTTATTCAAGCATAGGCCAAGGGAGCAATGGCAAGATTTTGAGAGCATTGAGCGTAGCGTTCGCAACCAGTTGTTAGAGCAGGTAAGTCCGCAAATTGGAAATTTTTTTTGCGCTTTCGTCACGCAAACCAATGCGGGACAAAAGCGCCAAGTCCAGAGTTGTTTGGGAGTGCTGACAGTGAGCCCAAAGCAAGGGGACATGGGGTTAAAGGTAAGGGTACCGCAGAGTCCATGGCTGGAGAAAAGCTGTTTATTGTTGAGGGCCAATGTGTCCTAAGAGAATGCTACTAGAGAGCTTGCTCAACTAACCGGAATATCGGTGTCTCACAGTACCCAACAACGTTTGGGACAACCCACGCAGTGGCAGGAGGCACAAGCTTTTAAATCGGTCGAGGCGTTAAGTGTCGATGGTGGAAAAGTTCGACTTGGCACCCCTAAAGGGCAAAAGAGTCAGTGACGCGACTATCTTTGACTGGTTGCTACCGGGATTATCAGGATTAGAACTTTGTAAAAAACTGCGAAGTCCGGTAACGGGCGCGCTTGCGCTATCGCACAAACAAACTCTCCGCGTTTTGATGCTGACAGCTAAAGACAGAATGGAGGATAAAGTTGCAGGTTTAGACGCGGGAGCAGATGATTATTTAGTCAAACCTTTTGGGATGGTGGAATTGCTGGCGCGGTTACGAGCATTACAAAGACGATCGCCCTCTTTTCAACCCCAACAACTGCAAATTGGTAATTTAACTTTAGATTACGCTACTTATACTGTTTATACTCAAAATTTAACGGGCGATCGCCAATTTGTTACCTTAACTAGTAAAGAATTTCAGCTACTAGAATACTTTATGAAGCACCCCAATCGAATTGTTACCCGCGATCAAATTCAAAATCAGCTTTGGGAAATGAGCAATGAACCCCTAAGTTTAGTGGTGGTTCTGGATTAGGACTTGCGATCACATCACTAATTGTCCAAGCTCATAATGGTAGTTTACAGGTACAAAGTCAATTGGGTAAAGGTAGCACTTTTACGGTGCGTTTACCTCTAGCAACCAGTATTTTTCACAAAGATGATAGCAAAGGCAATCGCTCGTTGCAGGATTAGAAGTAAGCAAGTATGACGACTACAGACAAAATTTTCACTGACTATCAAGAACCATTAGCAGTTTTTACGGCTTTATTGCCAGAAATAGGCGAAGTTTTGCAATGCGATCGCATTTTTCTGTATTTACGTAATCCGTCAACACAATTTGGTAAAGTTGTCAACTGTTGGCGACGCACTCTCGAAATTCCTGATGTCGATGACTACCAGTGGAAACAAGAACCCGAATCTTTACCCCAAGAAGATCCTTTATTTGCGGCAGCTTTGCAAACCCAACCATCAGTTTATGTTGAAGATGTTAACACCGCAAGTATTGACATAGTTAACAAAGATTTTGAGCAAAAAACCTTTGGACACCGGGCATTAGTTCATGCTCACTTGTGCAAAGATGGTCAATTGTGGGGAATTTTGCAGCCTTGTGTTTTTGGTAAACCGAGAATTTGGACAAAGAGCGATCGCTCAATTATTAGTCAAATCGAATCTAAACTTATACCTTTAGTAATTAAATACATCAATAATTTAGATAATTAATTTCTTCACTTGCTTTTGTTTCTACTAGAGAAATTGGTATTTTTAAATACATAATTTTAGTCAGTAAACATCTTATATTTTGAAGGTTATGTAGGCGGAAATAGAGGGAGAACGCCTTTAAACTTCTACTTTTATTTCAAGCTAAAACAAAATTAGGTGTGATTAGTGACAAAACTTCTAAAAAACTTATGGCTATGGACAGCTATACCAGTAAGTATTTTATCGAGTGACATTGTTTTAGCTGAAAACTACCCGACAGTAGCAGAAACAAGTAATGATTCCCTAGTACCAAAAAGTTTAGCTCAAGTAACATCTGTGTCTCAGTTATCAGACGTACAGCCTATAGATTGGGCATTTCAAGCCTTACAATCATTGGTAGAACGTTACGGTTGCATTGCCGGATATCCTGATAGCACGTACCGAGGAAACCGCGCCATAACAAGGTATGAATTTGCTGCGGGTTTGAATGCTTGTTCAGATAAAATTAACGAACTGATTGCTTCCTCAACTACTAACTTAGTCACTAAAGAAGACTTAATTAGTTTGCAACAATTACGACAACAATTTGCGACCGAACTTACTATTTTACGAGGTAGAGTTGATGCAATTGAGGTACAAGTAGCAGAATTAGAATCTAACCAATTTTCAACTACAACTAAAATCAACGGTGAAGTAGTTACTTACGTAGGTGACGCTTTTGGCAACAGTGCTGACTCAATTAATAATCCTACTCTTGGTTATCGCATCCGCTTAGACTTTAACACCAGCTTTACAGGTCAAGACCGTTTACGCACTCGGTTACAATCTACTAATTTAAGATTATTTGACACTGGTGCAACCTTTGGCGGAAGTCCTGAAGTAGCAATTGGCGGCGTTTCTAATGAAACTCGTTTTACACCCAGCAGCGTAACTCAAAACGGTGAAATTAGACTTAGCCAGTTAGAATACCGCTTTCCCATCGGCGAAAAGCTCAAAATTTACCTAGAAGCTAATACTATCGATCCTTCTTACGTTACCGACACAATTAGCCCTTTTATCGATACAGCAAACGGAGCAATTTCTAACTTTGGTCAAGTAAATCCTGTATATTTTCCTTTGGGTAATCAAGCAGGTATTGCCGCTAATTACAGCTTAACTAAAACTTTGAGCTTAGACGCGGGCTATTTTGGCGAAGATTCTTCTACAGGCGCACCAAACAACCCCGGTACTGACTCTGGTTTATTTAACGGTGGCTACAGCGCGTTTGGTCAACTGGTATATAGCGGAAGTCGCTTAAAACTTAGTTTCCTTTACCTCAACTCTTACTCGCCTCGTAATAGTGTTGATACTTTAGCTGGAAGTAATGCAGCAAAAATAATTGGATCTGGCCCAGTAATTGGTAATGGCTACGGAATCCAAACTAATTATCGGATGGGTAGCGGCTTTGAATTAGGTGGATGGGTTGGTTATACCGCCGCGCGAAGTCTCGGTACTAAAGGCGATGCTAGTATTTTTAACTATGCCGTAACTTTATCATTCCCAGATTTAGGCAAAAAAGGCAACTTAGGCGGCGTTGTCGTTGGGATGCAACCAAGGCTTACAGACACTAGCAACGATGCTTTAGCAAGCGCCATCGGCTTACCGATTGAAGATGGCATCCAAAGTAGAAGCGATCGCAATAGTGGTTTGCATATAGAAGCTTTTTACAGATACCAGTTAAACGACAATATCTCTGTTACTCCTGGTTTCTTTTGGTTAACTGCACCAAACCATGATTCGCGCAACCCTGATGTAGTTACTGGTGTAATTAGAACTTCATTTATTTTTTAGAATTATTATGATTAACAACAAATTAAATACGTCTTAAGATAGTAGCCAAAGGTTTTACAACTTCCTTTGATTAACTTACTGCCGGTAGCGCGTAATTTTAGTAACAATGACTAGAAAAAAAATAGTAGTTGCCATTACACTTTTTATTGTGGTTGCTCTGGGTATTATTAGTGGAAATAGTCTGATAGAGAAGGCGATCGCACAATCAACTAACCAAAAAGTTGTAATGGTTACGTCTGCTGACTATCCACCTTATGAGTTTCGAGATACAGCTTCCGGCAACAATGAAATCATTGGCTTTGATGTAGATATTGCCAAATACATAACTAAAGAGCTTGGCTTAGAATTATCAATTACAGATACAGATTTTAACGGCATAATTCCGGCTTTGCAATCAAAACGCGCTGACTTTGCCATGGCTGGAATGACACCAACAGCAGAGCGTCGAAAAAATGTTGACTTTAGCAATCTTTATTACGAAGCAAAAAATACAATTGTTAGTTTAAAAGGTAGCAATTTAAAAACACCGGAAGATTTAAGCGGAAAAGAAGTAGGCATACAACTAGGCTCAACTCAAGAAACCGCAGCCAAAGAATTTAAAAATGTCAAACTCAAATCCCTAAACAAAACTTCTGAAATTATCCAAGAAATTAAAGTAAAAAGGATAGACGCGGCAATTATTGAAGATACGATCGCTAAAGGTTTTGTCAACAATAATCCAGACTTAGAATTTACGACTATTCCCAATGCTGGCGAAGCTGGAAGCGCGATCGCTTTTCCCAAAGGATCGGCGCGAGTTGCCGATTTCAACCGCGTTTTGGCGCAAATGAAACAAAGCGGTGAAATTGACAAATTAGTTATAAAATGGTTTGAAAATAATGGTAAACCCGTCGCTGCTGCTACTGAAGCTCCTAGCAATTCTGGCTTTAGTTTTGGCAAAATAGCTCCTAGTATTCCTTACATTATTGACGGGATCAAAATAACTTTATTATTCACCGTAATATCGGCGTTTTTTGGATTCCTTTGGGGCGTGATACTATCTTTATTCAAGATTTCGACACTCAAGCCTTTACAGTGGTTTGCAAACGCTTATACATCGGTTTTTAGAGGTACGCCACTATTATTGCAAATCGCCTTAGTTTATTACGCAACACCACAAATAACAGGCTACAACATTCCGCCTTTACTAGCCGGAGTAGTTACTTTTACTCTCAATTCTGGAGCATATATTTCCGAAACAATTAGAGCAGGAATACTTGCAGTAGATAAAGGACAAAGAGAGGCGGCTTTGTCTTTAGGTATTCCTTATAAACCAATGATGCAAGATATCATTTTGCCGCAAGGATTAAAAAACATTTTGCCAGCTTTGGTAAACGAAAGCATTGCCTTATTAAAAGATTCAGCTTTGGTTTCAACGATTGGTGTAGCCGATTTGCTGCGCCGCGCTCAAATTGTGGGAGCAGAAAAATATATTTATTTTGAACCTCTACTATTTGCAGGCATTGTATATTATTTATTGGTTATGAGCTTAACCTGGGGGGGCTATGCACTCGAACGAAGACTTCAACGGAGTAGTTAGCGATCGCAAATTTAACCGCGATTCTAAGTTAGCAGTTAAAGTAGAAAATTTACACAAATCTTTTGGTAGTCTCAAAGTTTTGCAAGGAATTTCTACAGAAATTCATGCAGGAGAAGTTGTAGCAATTATTGGGCCATCGGGATCGGGAAAATCTACTTTTTTGCGGTGTATGAATCTCCTAGAAGTGCCAACTTCTGGGAAAGTTTACATAAATGATGTTGATTTAACAGCAAAGAAAACTGACATCATGAAAATTCGCCAGAATGTCGGCATGGTGTTTCAACATTTTCATTTATTTCCTCATATGACAGTCCTCAAAAACGTCATGTACGCGCCCTTAAATGTTAAACATCTTTCTCACGAGCAAGCACGGCTTGAAGGCATGGAATTACTCGAAAAAGTAGGTTTGAGCGCAAAAGCTGATGTCTACCCCTCTAAGCTATCTGGAGGACAAAAACAGCGCGTAGCGATCGCCCGATCTTTGGCAATGACACCGGAAGTAATGTTATTTGACGAGCCAACTTCCGCCCTCGATCCTGAGATGGTAAAGGAAGTATTGCAAGTAATGAAAGATTTAACTCAAACGGGGATTACAATGGCGATTGTTACTCACGAAATGGGCTTTGCTAGAGAAGTAAGCGATCGCATTTTATTTCTAGATCAAGGGAGATTAGCAGAAGATGCGACACCTAAAGAGTTTTTCCATAACCCCCAATGCGATCGGGCTAAACAGTTTCTCGAAAAAATGTTGTAATCAATCACTTATAGTGCCATCCGGCATCGTAGCACCTTTTAAATTGGCATCTGTTAAGATAGTGCTGCTCAATTGGAGCCTAACTAAATTGGCATTACTTAAGTTAGCATTAGTGAAATTAGTTCTAGCTACAAAAGCATCAATTAAATAAGCATCGCTCAAATCGGCGTAACTCAAATTTGCTCTACTTAAGTCGATTCTATTTAAACTAGCCTTACTTAAATTTGCTCCTGTCAAATTAGCCCGACTCAATTTACCATCAGGAATTGCCGCCCCACTAAGATTAACATCTGTTAAATTTGTATCAAGCATCGATACTCTTTCGCATCGAGCATTACTTAAGTTTGCCTGATAAAGTATTGCTCCGTCTAAATTGGCATCGTTGAGCAAGGAATAACTCAAATCGGCATTACTCAAGTCAGCGTAGCTAAGATTAGCTCCGCGCAAGTTAACTTCGTTAAAATTGGCATAGCGCAAATCAGCCCGTGATAAATTTGCCCCAGCTAAGTTTGCACCGCGTACATCGGCTTTAAAAAGTGTCGCTCCGCATAAATTGGCAACACAGTTATTTTTTTCTTGGCGAAGATTTGCCCCACGCAAGCATACACCCGTCAAATTTGCCCCACTCAAATTGACATTACGCAAATCTGTATCAAGCATATTTGCATCTAACAAGTTTGCCAAACTCATATCAGCACTACGCAAATCTGCACCTTGTAAAACCGCGCCATGAAGATCAGCATCATGCAATTTAGCCGCCCGTAGGTCAGCTTGAGTGAGATTTGCTCCGCTTAACTTTGCCCCAGTTAAATTAGCTTTGAATAGTTGCGCCCGATTGAGGAAAGCAAAAATCAAGTTTGCCCCGTGTAAATCGGCTTGAATGAGGATAATACTAATTAAATCAGCAGCAAATAAATTAGCACCTCTCAAATTAGCACTGCTAAAATCTATCTCTCCGGCAGCATAACGCTTAAGAAGCTCATCAACATTCATAGTCCTGCACCTTTCGACGACCTACTTAGTATTCCCAAATTTGTTGAAAATGCAGGAAAAAACATTAAAAACTTTTACTTGCTAGGCAACCTCTACGTTTAAGCATAAATTTATAGATAAAAAGGTTTCAAAGACTGGCTAATGACTTTAGCTACTTGGAGATTCTCATCAACTTCTTGCAAAATCCCTGCCGTAAGCTCTAGTTTATGCACAAGTTTGGTGAATGTTGAATAGCTATCTATTAAGCCAGAAATTAATTCGTCAAGCTGCTGCGATTTCAGGCTTGCCCAATCTTGGCTACTAAAAGTAAATTGCTCGTTTAGTGCGGAAAATAACAGGATTTTTGCTCTTAGTGGATTAATCTTACTGATAATTTCTGCCCTGATTTTGTAGAGATCGTCAGGCTTAGTAGTTTCTTGTTGCTTAAATATTTTTTGAGGTGCTACCTCCTCTTGAAACTTAGCTAAACAAGCTTGGGTTTCATCTTCCTCAACATAATATATTTTTTCTAGCTGACTAATAAGTACATCGGCTACTAACAAATATTTCTTGGGCTTAGTAGTGGTTTTAGCCATGCCATAAATATACTTAGTTAGACTTGCAAAAGTTGGTTTTTTATTAATTAATTCTTCGATCAAGCTTTGCCAGTCAGCGTTATCTATTTTTATTTGCTCGTTCTCCCAAACTTGCTGACCAAGATACAATGTGAGCTTTTTTAGCTGTATAGAATCTTCGTGTTGTTTTAAGTTTTGAATAACTTGAGGTAATAAATCCACATTTTCCACAATTTTAAAGCATTATTTATTACCTCGATTGTATTAGCCACTGCTTAATATTAGGTGTAGGAAGTGTGAAGATTTGTGGTTAAAATATCATGGAAACATAAAGAAGTAAGCCTAAAACTCTTTAGAAGTGCGTCAATTTCGTGTAGTAGGATTGATAATCTACGACTTCAAAAATCATGGCGATCGCAGGCTTGGGGGATATGCCCATGATGTAAACCAGAATTGATACTGCTAGTGGGATCGCATTTCCACTTAGTAGGCGCACGTTGTCGAGGATAACTTGAGAATTGCGATCGCCAAATCCTAGCAAATCAAAGTATAGTTTTGCTTCTGTACCTGGAGCAATATTGCTGACATCTACCATAAATGTCATTGGCGATCCTA
>QQTW01001241.1_pt1 | contig 17594 bp, 19 predicted proteins | sample 1904831 | NCBI WGS metagenome assembly QQTW01 (sample SAMN09435610, study PRJNA476489) | Subsurface metagenome, whole genome shotgun sequencing project. | reverse complement strand
TAGAAGCGATCGCAAATTGCTTGGAACAACAGACAGCTTTGCAGCAAGCACTAAAAATTCAAGAATAAGTAATTGTTGGTTATTCTCCGACAACGTTGCTAGGTAAGATTGCATCGGTAAGATTAGCTTGGCTGAGATTGGCTGCATCTAAATTTGTCATACTCAAGTCTGCTCCAGTCAAATTGGCTCCTATCAAGTTGGCTCCTATCAAGTTGGCTCCTGACAAATCTGCGTAGCTCAAATCTGCATAGCTCAAGTCTGCATAGCTCAAATCTGCATTGACCAAATTTGCATCCCGTAAATTGGCATGCTTGAGCTTAGTGCGGATCAATTTTGCTCCGATTAAAATCGCTCCAATTAAGCTTGCCTCATTCAAGTCTGCATCAGTTAAGTCTATCCAACTCCAATTTACTCCGTTAAGATTCATGCGACTCAAGGGTTGCCTCACAAATTTGTTTATGCCTAAATTTGTCTGCGCTCTCACTGCCACTTTTGCAGCTAAAAGCAGATAGACTTGCTATTTTTAAGGAGGTATTAGATCCTATTTGCTATGTTTTGTAATTTTTGTTGTTATTGCCTGGTGCGGGTTATAACTCAAATAACCGCGAATTTATACTTGCCGAGTAAGCCAATAAATATTTAGATATTGGCTGATTTTTTAGTTTCCTATTGTAGGTTTGATGGTGTAATTTCAATATCGCACGCCTACTCTAAGGGCTAATAAAGCTTTTATGAGTATGAATAAGACTTTGATGAGAAGTTTCTCACGATCGCCAGCGATAGCCCATACCTCTAATAGTTTCAATTAGATCGCTGCCTAGCTTCTTACGCAAATACCCAACATACACATCGACAATGTTTGAGCCAGGTTCGTAGTCGTAGCCCCACACTTGGCTAAGAAGTTGCTCTCGGCTCATAACTTGGTAGGGAGAGCGCGCAAAAGTCTCCAAAAGGATAAACTCTCGGTACGATAGCTCAACTTGGCGATCGCCAATCTTGGCTTGATGCGCCTTCAAATCTAAAGTAAGTTCGCCAAGTTGAATCGTCATTTCTTCCTTGGCTGGGGGTGAATGCGACTCGCGTAACTGAACGCGCACGCGGGCTAGCAGTTCTTCTAGGCGAAATGGCTTGGTAATATAGTCATTTGCTCCCCCTTCTAGTCCTGCTACTTTGGCGCGGACATCATCGCTGACTGTGAGGATAATAATGGGCAGCCATTCGCCCCGACCGCGTAATTCTTCTAATACCGCCCAACCATCTTTACTCGGAAGCCCCAAATCTAAAAGTAGCAAGTCAAAATCATGACTGTTCGCCACAGCAACCGCCTCATTGCCATCACTAGCAACTGTAGTGATAAATCCTTTAGCCCGTAGCCCTTTTTCTAAAAAAGCCGCAATCCGAGGTTCATCTTCAGCAATGAGAATGCGACTCATAAAAGAATACCTCTAGGAGTTTTCACCGGAAAAATAATTGTGAAAGTAGAACCATTGCCTAAAGCTGTGTTAAGTTCTATCCTACCGCCATGAGCTTGGGCGATCGCGCTAACAATTGCTAGCCCTAAGCCCGCGCCTTCAGAACGACGGCGATTTGAGCCGCGCGAGAAGCGCTGAAATATCTTCTTGCGGTCAGCTAGGGCAATACCTTCACCAGTATCGCGCACCCAAAAATGAATGTTGCCATCAACTAATGCCGAACCTAAAGCAATTTCTTCTCCTGCTTGAGTATGCTGAGTAGCATTTTGCGCTAGATTGAGCGCTGCTTGAGCAATCCGGTGGCGATCAACGATTATTTTGCCGGAAGCTTTGGCATCTAGTTGCCAATTTCTATTGGCTAAAGCTGAAGCCTTGAGATATATTTCCTCTGTCAGCAAATTGATATCTACAGTTTCTAAATACAAAAAATCGGGTTGCTCTACCTTAGCTAAAAGTAGTAATTCGCTCACAATCCGGCTCATGCGGTCTAGTTCGTCGATCACTAAGTCTAGTGTTTCACATCCTTCTTGTGGCAATTCTTCGTGTAGCAACTCTAGATGACCGCGCACAATTGTAATCGGCGTTTGCAATTCGTGACCTGCATCGTTGATAAAGTTGCGTTGGCTAATAAAAGCTGATTGCAGCCGTTCCAGCATTTCATTAAAGGTGATTGTCAGTTCAGTAATTTCGTCTTTCCCTTGCACTGGAATGCGTTGAGTCAAGTCACTATCGCTAATCGAATGGGCTGTCTTCGTCAGCAAGTGCAGGCGCGTTAGTATCCTTCCGGCTGCTAACCAAGCTAATGACGATGTGAGGGCAATAATTGCCATAACTGCCTCGACAACTCCTACAACGGCTATAGTATGAGCTACTTCGTGGCGCTCATAAACGTCAGTGCTAAGAACTACAAATACGCCAAGATTTTTCCCAGAGGTTTTTACTGGCGCGGCTAAATAGAAGGTAGTTTCGCCATCTGAGGTTAGTTTTGTACCCATTTGAGGCTTGTTTAGTTGCGACCAGCGATTTATTAGGTCTGTACTAGGGTATAAAGATGCTGGCAGGTTTGTAGGACTAGACTTGTAGAGCTTGCCATTTACAAACGTCAGCATAAATTCATCGTCGTTGGGAACGTTACGCCGGAGATATAAATCGAAGATAGCTGCAATATCATTACCGAAAGGTTGCCCAGTTTTGGGGTTACGTCCTTCAACTAAGCGCTGGAACTCATTAACCTCTTGGATTAAAGACCTTTGAGTTTGCTTTTCGTTGTAATCCAGGAGCAGATGACGAATTACAACTAAGGATATGAGGGTAGAAAAGACAATCAAAACGACATGCGAAGCTAATACCCGCGCTCCGGCTCCAAACAGAATTTTGCGATCGCTACGAAATTGTCTTTTGCTCATGCTCTAAAGTTTAGCCACTACTGGTTGAGTAAGTAGCACTACAGAATAACTAGCGTCACAGATTTTATTAATTATTTGCTACTTTTCCAAGTTTGTCACTTTTTCGTCTCCAGATCGTCACTTTTTTAGCTTAGTGTCAATATCAAGTTCAGGAATAAAACTGCAACTTCTAACAATTACCAGGGTGTTTCTACCATTAGTCATTGACTGCTGCAAATTGAATAATTTGAGCGACCGAATAATTGCAAGCTGCTAGATTTAAACTCTATTTCAAGTACAACCTTTCGCAAATAATTAGGAGAAACCGATGTCACCTTTAGAAACTTTTTTCGCTTGCGGTTTTATTTCTACCTTTGCTGTAGCTCTAATATCCACTTGGCTGCGCTATTTGCCAACAATCATTTCTTTATACCGCATTTTTGCAAATGATCTAGAACAACTTAATCCACAAAGAAATATTTTGACTAATTTCAAAGCTTATGATGTAGAGCGTAGGCAAACACAGTTTTAATTGAAGATACACTGCACCAAACTAAGCAAAAAATAATTACTTGGTACGGTTTCTTGTTTCAAAATAATTAAACTTAGTTGGCTAACATATTTCGCTCTAAATAATGTTGTTGTAACTTAGGCAAAATAGCTAATAAAAACTTATAGATTAGTTAATCGGCATTAAATTTGCAATTGATTTATATCTATTGATAGCAATAGACCTCTTGCATGAAACCTGGAAGCCTAGCGAATAGAATTCGCGGCTACACAGACAAAACCTGCCTGCGCAGGTTAAAAATTTAAATTTTTGTTGAAACCCAAGCCTTTCAAAGAGTCTAAACAAGCTTAGTAGTTATTCACGCAAGAAGTCTAATGAAAAAAGTTGTGTTTGTGCTGTCTGTTTTGCTAGTAGCTCTAGCAACAGCCGTCATTTATGTTGCAGGCTTTAAATTAGGCGAACTCCAAATCCCAATACCGAAGCCATCAATAGAAAATCCTGAACATGAAAATATGAATTTTAGAATAATAGTTGTAAATCAATTATATAAAGCTGCGGCAATTACCAAATAATGGTAATAAAATTTAGCTATGAATTTCATTTATTTAATGTTATTGAGTTTTATTGCATGGTTTGTCACTAGTCTAGCTGGAGGTAGCAATAAATTAGTATTAACACCACTAATTGATTCTTTTCTAGGCTCAGAAGCAGTGATACCTGTTGTCACAACTGAAACTTTGCTTAGTAATTTGCACAAAACTTTTCTATCGTGGCAAGCTATTAATTGGGAAGTGTTAAAGTGGTACTTGCCTGGTGCAGGAATAGGAACTTTATTAAGTGTTTATGTATTTGCAGCTAATAAGTTGCAAAGCTTACCAATGTTGCTAGGATTGTATCTTATGACCGCAGCGTTTAGTATTTGCTTGAGGCGTATAAGTAACCAATTTACTGTTAGTTGTTGGCATTTTTTATTTGCTGGCTTTGCTTGTAGTTTTATTTCTAAACTCCTTATTAATACTAGTTTTTTGCTAAACAGTTTTTATCTAAATTATGGCTTAAATAAAGAACAGATGATGGCAACTAAAGCAGCGAATCTACTAGGTATTAATGTAGCAAAAATATGTATGTATGTTGCCTGTGGTGTAGTAAATAAAAGCTATATGGTTTATATAGCGATCGCTATAGTGGCAATCCCAGCAAACTTACTCGCCCAACTAGTCCTGCAAAAAATAGATAGCAAACAATTTAAATACTTAGTTAATGGCTCAACAGCAGTCAGCAGCGCGTATATTCTCTGGCAGCCATAACTATTGTTATAGCTTAGTAAATTATTTATTAACTATCTTTTTAACAACTTCCCAAGTTTGTCACCTTTGATTGCGTACTCTAAACAAAGTGCAGATAAATAAGTTGATACCTTAGCAATTTATCAAACACGTATATTGATATATTCTTACTAAACGAGGCAGATATGAAATACGACTCCCCTCTCAAATGTTCGTTTTGCAATAAATCCCAAGAGCAGGTAACTAAACTAATTGCTGGAGCAGGAGTTTATATTTGCGATCGCTGCATTGACTTGTGCAACAACCTTGTTGATGAGGAGGTAGGTGATAACTCAATGCCCATCCCGCATCAAACATCTAGCCCAGAAAAATCAGCACTTGGGCAAGGTGCATTATCTTTAGGAAAACTGCCCAAGCCTAGAGAAATTAAAAAATATTTAGATGAATATGTTATTGGTCAAGACGAGGCAAAAAAAGTTTTAGCTGTAGCTGTCTACAATCACTACAAACGTTTGTATTTAGCTGAAAACATCAATAAGGAAGAAGATATCGAGCTACAAAAATCTAATATTCTCTTATTAGGGCAGACAGGATGCGGTAAGACACTGCTAGCGCAAACCTTAGCCAGAATCCTCAACGTACCTTTTGCGATCGCCGATGCAACTAATCTAACTGAAGCAGGGTATGTAGGAGAAGATGTCGAAAATATCTTGCTACGACTGCTACAAGTAGCTGATATGGATGTGGATAAAGCGCAGTGGGGCATTATTTACATAGATGAAATCGATAAAATTACTCGTAAAAGTGAAAGCCCTTCTATAACTCGTGACGTTTCTGGAGAAGGCGTACAGCAGACGCTACTAAAGATTATCGAAGGTACAATTGCCAACGTACCACCGCAAGGAGGACGCAAGCATCCCCACGAACAGACTACTCAAATGGATACAAGTAACATCTTATTTATTTGTGGTGGCGCATTTGTGGGCTTAGAGAGAGTAATTGCCCAAAGAACAGGTAAAAAATCAATTGGCTTTGTGCAAGCAGGAAAAACTCAACACCAGCAGCAAGCAAATAATTTCAAGCATTTAGAACCTGAAGATCTAATTAAATTTGGGATGATTCCTGAATTTATTGGGCGAGTACCAGTAGTAGCAGTAGTAGAACCATTAAGCGAAGAAGCATTAATGGCAATTTTGACACAGCCGCGCAATGCCTTAGTCAAGCAGTATCAAAAGCTGCTAGCAATGGATGAAGTGCAGCTAGAATTTACACAGGATGCATTGTGGGCGATCGCTCAAGAAGCCTATCGGCGCAAAACTGGCGCTAGAGCCTTACGGGCAATTGTCGAACAACTTATGCTAGATATGATGTACGAGTTGCCTTCAAGCCAAGATATCCACCGTCACACAATTACTCAAGAGATGGTTGAGAAGCGGATGAAAAAAGAATTACTGGTACATCCTACTATGTTGTCTCAGCCAAAATCAGCTTAGATGATAAGTATTTGAGAATATTTGATATATAGAGGGGCGCAAAATCTTGCGCCCCTCTATTGGACTTTTTGTACAAGAATGGGGCGGTTAGAAACCGCGTCTACACAGACAAAGTCCGCCTGCGCGGACTAAGAAGATTTTTACATAAAACAAATTGGATCTTTAGAGCTTTTGCAAGAAGTCTATTGTTTGCACATATAAAATTGCTAAACAATAGACCTACTTTGACAATAAATTTTTATTCCTGGTTGTGACCACAAATCATGATGTATCTTACAAAAGTTCCTTAGTCCGCGCAGGCGGACTTCGTTTGTGTAGACGCGGTTTCCAACCGCCCCATTCTTTAAATTCTGCAAGGAATCCAATGCAATTTCAGCAGTACCGCGTTATGTCTCTACCGCATTCGTCAGCTAAGTAACATAATGCGCGAAACCTCAGTCCAACCAACTGTTCGTATAGTGGATTTAGCTTACACAAAGGTGGAATGTGAATAACCACAGTGCAACCCCATTTTATATGGCGCTCGAAAGGACATTGAGCAGGAATTAGTTGACATAGCCACTGAGCTAGCCGAGCATTATGAATCTCGACATTATCTAGCCACTGACGTACCGACTTTAGTAAGGAAATGCTGCGGCGAAATTGAGATGATATCATTTTGTACCTCTTTAGTATCTAGCGATCGCCTGCACATCTCGCTATGAACGAGCTATCTTGTCCTAAATATTCGAGAAACTTACAGGCAATAGCAATAAGTCTTGTTTGGCGATAGTTCGCTTTACTATCGAGCGGGTAAATTCCCAAGGGTTTTACTTAGGTTCAAGCTTAAACTTAGGTAAGTGACAAAGTAGGAACAAAATCAGAGTTGGAGAAATAAGCTGAGACTGTAAGGATGCTTGTTTAGCACTTAGTCATATTTTTTGAGCGATCGCTTAACCATTATCCGCAACACGCAAGATCGCCTATGAGAAAATAGGTTTCAACTTTTAGAACTCCTATAATGACGCAATCTACCCGTCGCCTGTCAATTGAGCGGATCGAACAGGCTAATAAGATTATCGATCCAGTATTTCTTAATTCACCGCAGTTTGTGTGCGAACCTCTGAGTGAAGCACTAGGCAAGCGGTTGGCACTCAAAATTGAAACCCTTAATCCGCTCCGTTCGTTCAAGGGACGTGGAGCAGACTTCCTGGTGTCGCAGGTTAAAAACGACGATCGCTTGGTTTGTGCCAGTGCTGGTAATTTTGGACAAGCAATGGCATATGCTTGCCGTAAAAGGGGGTTGAACCTAACTATTTATGCCAGTACCCATGCCAATCCATTAAAAGTTGAACGGATGCGACTTCTAGGAGCAACTGTAATTTTGCAGGGTAAAGATTTTGATGCAGCCAAACAAGAGGCAAAACGCGCTGCATTAGAACAAAATCACCGATTTATTGAGGACAGTCGTGACATTGAGACTGCCGAAGGAGCAGGAACAATTGGTTTGGAATGGTTAAATTTTCCTGAACCGTTGGCTGCTCTACTCATACCACTGGGGAATGGGGCAATGATCAACGGGATTGCAACAGTTATGAAAGCCCGTAGCCCCAAAACTCGAATTATCGCCATCCAAGCGGCGGGCGCACCTGCTATGATTCAGTCTTGGCGTGCCGGACAAGTGATTATTCACGAGCAGATCCACACGATCGCTGATGGGATTGGAGTGCGCGTACCTGTACCGGAAGCACTTGAAGATATGCGCGGCTTGGTTGATGACGCAATTTTAGTGAGTGAGGACGCGATTGTCAAAGCAATGCGTCTACTGCATTGTCATGCTGGAATTGTCGTAGAGCCTTCTGGCGCAGTTGGGGTTGCGGCTATCCTGGAGCAACCGGAACTGTTCGAGCAACAGTGTATAGGCACGATAATATGCGGCAGTAATCTAACTATGGAGCAGATGCAAGCATGGTTGTATTAGACAAGGTAGCTTTCGAGACAATCATTGCTGAGTCCTATTGATTGTATTTTTATCGACACGATGATGAACTTGCCTTTGAGGAGATGCTTGTTTACGGTCGAGCGAGTTGTCGCTTTTGATTGCAGAGTGTAAACATTATCGCCTCAGCAGAAAATTTGGCAACCCGTTTTGGCATTGAGATTCTGGATTGTCTAGTTTTCTTGTGTTTACTGGTGAATTTACCGCAGCATCAGCCTTCGGTGACGCAATAGTTATAACTCCAGTTACAGAATTCGCCCAAATTTTTGCCAATTCCCCAAGTTTGTCACTTTTGCGTTCCCAGTTTGTCACCTTTAGTTGAGTAACCTAACCAATGTAAACAGCTTCCAGTTCACTCTGGGTTGGCTAAGTCACTCCAACTTGCAAGCGCCAGCAAAGCAGCCTTGCATAACTAAAGTAGCTTGCCGTTGTCCGAGATTCAAAACATAGCGAATACATCAATAGGTACTCATCATGAACAACGTCATTGCACTGCACAACATCCATGCTAACGTCCGCGCTTCTTTCAACTTTGAAGAAAAGAACCCACAAATCGATCGCACTGCATATATTCACTCTCTAGCCGCAGTTATTGGCAACGTACATCTCGGTAAGCGGGTAATGGTAGCTCCCGCCGCCTCAGTTCGAGGCGATGAAGGACAGCCAATTTGGGTATGTGACGATGTGAATATTCAAGATTGCGTCGTCCTCCACGCTTTAGAAACCCATGTCAACGGAGAATTAGTCCGCGAGGCTGTCGTTGAAGTAGATGGCGAGTTTTATGGAGTGTATATTAGCGATCGCGTTTCTTTAGCGCATCAGTCTCAAGTACATGGTCCAGCTTTTATTGGTGCTGATACTTTTGTCGGGATGCAAGCATTAGTTTTTCGCGCCACTGTAGGTAGCAACTGCGTAATTGAGCCAAAAGCCTTAGTTATGGGCGTAAATGTTCCTGCTAATCGCTACGTTCCTGCTGGTGCTTTGATTACCACCCAAGAAGCCGCCGACAATCTGCCAGCAATTAGCGAAGACTACCCCCTCAAAGGTTTGAATAAAGCAGTCGTCCACGTCAACACCGAACTCGCTATGGGCTACCAGCAGCAAGACAATGTAATCCCTCTAGCTGCCTAATTGTTACTTATTTGCCCCAAAAACTAGTGCAAATTGGGGCAAACTCCCATCTATAAGTTACACATCTTACTAACAAAACTCATGACACAACTTACAGTAATTTCCGGCGGCAAAAGATCCACACAACCCCAAGTTTTGACTACAGGCGTGCATATTCCTAACAATCGCTACGTACCATTAGGCGCGGTAATTACAACTCAAACTGCTGCTAATCGCTTACCTTTTACCCGCCAGCAACTTCACCTAAGCGTTTCAACAATATCGCATTCCAAATCAGTTCCTTACTTGCAAGCCGTCTAAAGCTTACTGACAATTCTGGTGGTTGTTGCATACAGAATATTTCACCTATCAAACTTCATCGCTTCAAGCCTGGAGATTCTGCGTACACTAACTAAAGTTTTGCCATGACTTCTATCTTGCCCAACAAACAAGTATATCTAGCCACAAAAGCCAAAAATTATTTGCGTTCTGTTAGCCAGCATTTGCTGAGAACGCCGGAGCGATCGCTCGAAATAGCCTATCAAGCTGTATTAAAAATTAAAGCTATTGAAGACGAACACTTTAATAGCAATGCAATCTCAATCGAGTCTAATAATGGTAGTAGTTCGACCTCAGCTTTTTTGCAGGCAAATTTTGCAAAAAACTTAAAAATTGCCAAACTGAGAATAGCAGAATTTAAAGCAAGTTGTTTTCTTCTAGATGCTCGTAACTCTAGCCAATTGACAAAGCTGAAGTTGATAGACGAAATTCTAGATAAATATGTCATAAAAAAAGATTCTTCAGATTTGCTAGCCCTTCCAGGAAGTACAGAGCCGTTACTTGGTAAAAATGAGCGATCGCCTTACTCATCACAATCAACTGCAACAGACAAAAGTCGCATAGCCCCCAAGTCAATTGGCAGAAGTATTAATGACTTCAAAAATAACTTTAATCCTAAAGCAGAACAAGAAGTTATTAGAAAATATCGCAGTTCTAGATCCAAAACAATTACTGCTATTAGATTTTTAGCTACACTAATTATCGTCCCGCTTTTAGTCCAGCAGTTAGCCAAACCTTTTGTAGTAGAGCCAATCGTAGACCAATTTCGTGGTGAAGCTCAACCCCAAATTTTTCTCAACTACGAAATGAAAGAAGAAGCTTTGCAAGAATTACAAAGCTTTGAAGAAGGCTTAAAGTTTGAAAATTTAATTAATGTGGCTGCTCCCTTGGCTCCCGAAGCAATTGAAGAAAGAGTAAAACATAAAGCAGCGGAAATAGCAGAGGAATTTAAACATAAAAGTAGTGGCGCTATTGATAATGTTTTTGCTGATTTGATAGCGATAGTAGCTTTTGGATTAGTTCTGTTAGTCAGTAAAAAAGAAATTGTCATCTTAAAGTCTTTTATGGATGACATGGTAGGCGGAATGAGCGATAGCACCAAAGCTTTTATCATCATTTTGTTTACAGACTTATTTGTAGGTTTCCACTCGCCGCATGGATGGGAAGTAATACTCGAAGGAGTTTCAAGTCACTTAGGAATTCCTGCCAATAGAAACTTAATATTTCTGTTTATCGCTACGGTTCCGGTAATTATGGACACGATATTTAAGTATTGGACTTTCCGTTATTTGACACGAATTTCTCCTTCAGCACTAGCAACATTAAGGAACATGAATGAGTAAATTTACAGCTAAATATGCAGTAGTAAGTCGCTACTCTAGCGCCAAGCCACGCTACATCAGCTTACATATGCGACTACAAGTTCTGCGACTGAATTTTTTACACAAGTACAACTAACACTATTAGACATTTGGCCAAATTAACTTGGCAAGATGTTGGGGAAAGAGTAAAGGAAAATTAGATTTAATAAATTTAAAACTGCTTTGCCTTCTACCTAATTTTTGCAATAATTCTATTATTAAGAGGTTTAAAAATGTCATTGCTGTTCGCTAAAAAGCATCGTCCATCAAAAAGAAATAAGCATAAAAATAATGTTTTAATTGGCAAATTTGGAGAATCACCATCTGTGCCAAAATCAGCGCGCAAACACAAGCATGGAGCAATGCGAAGTCTCAAGGAAAAATTTAAGCTCTACACAGGCGAACAACACCCTTGGCAACACGTAACTTTTCACTTGGCGCACTCAGTTATTGCCGCAATTCTTCCCTGGATACTTTTATGTGGCGGATATGGCTTTCTAGTTTCACTGCTTAATCACTTTGGACATCTATCAGTGGTTAGAGATAGTAAAGTTCTTCCTAACGTTGTTTTGTGTCTAAACATTGTTTTGAGCTTGCTATTAGTTTTTCGTACCAACACAGCACACGATCGCTTCTGGGAAGGACGAAAATTATGGGGTTCGATGGTTAATACTGTGCGCAACTTAGCTAGGGGAATCTGGGTAGTGATCGAAGAAAACGATCCGCAAGATCGAGTAGAAAAAGAAGCAGCACTACGATTAGTAGTAGCATTTGCAGTAGCAATGAAACTACATCTGCGCCGAGATCCGGTAAATCCTGAATTAGCGCCATTGATGCCAGCTTTTGCATATCACAAACTTCCAGAGGCAGATCATCCCCCCTTAGAAATCGCTTTTGCGATCGCAGATTATTTACAGTTTCAGCACGATCGCCAATATGTCAATATCTTTCAGTTGACGGCGTTGCAAAAATTACTTGATGACATGGTCGATATTTTGGGTGGATGCGAACGCATTTTGAAAACACCTGTACCTCTGTTCTACACAATTACGCTCAAGACGTTACTTGTGACATACTTTTTGCTAATTCCTTGGGGTTTAGTTGCTGGCTTAACTTGGTGGACTGGTCCTATACTCGCTTTCATCAGCTTTATACTACTAGGAATTGATGAAATTGGTGCAGAAATTGAAGAACCTTTCGGACACGATCCCAACGATTTGCCCTTAGACTTTATCTGCAACACGATGCTACGCAATGTTGAAAGTTTGATCGCCAATGCTCCTAGCAAGCGCCACTTCTGCGACTATCCGAAGAAAGTTGCTTAATATCTTGGTAATGTCGATTTTTCCGAATTAACTAATTATCGTTACTTTGCCTGTATCCAAGTCGTAGCGCCCACCTACAAGTTTTAGTTTGCCTTCAGCTACTAACTGAGTTAACAGTTTTGACTGATTTAATAGTTCGAGTTGGTACTGCACGTTAGCGGTTACTGCATTGTCAACTATATCCCCATCAACATTTTTTACCCTAGCTACCGCAGGCTTGATGTCTGCAACAAAAGTGCCTATTTCGCCATCAACTGGCGTTTCTCTAACAGCAGCAGTTACCGCCCCACACCTTTCATGACCTAAAATGACAATCAATTGAGAGCCTAATATTTTTGTTGAATACTCCAAACTGCCCATAACTCTTGGGCTAACTACATTACCAGCAATTCTGACTACAAACAAGTCACCCAAACCTACATCAAAAACTATTTCCGCCGGAACTCGCGAATCAGCGCAGCTAAGAATTGATGCAAAAGGATACTGCCCTGTAGCAATTTCTGCCAAACGCAATCGCGATTGATGAGGATTGCGCCGTTTATCTTGCACAAACCTTTGGTTGCCCTCCATAAGCTCTTGGAGAGCAGCAGTTGGACCAACAGGTTGGGGACTGTATTCTTGGGCAAAGGCGGCGGGAACATGCACAAATGGGCTGCTAAAAGCCACAATCGCCCCACTACCTAGCTTGAAGAAATCTCTCCGACCAACATACCCATTAGTCCGACTCATTACTGTACCTTAACGACGTACTCGTTGCAGTTTATCAGCTTGAGCTTGGGTAGTAATTAGCGCATTATCTGGGACATTGTTACACCTACTACTGCAAAAACTTATCCTGGCGGTACTTCGAGCGCGATCGCACCTAGCGCACCTTTACGAAAATCTGTCAATAGCTGCCGTGCCGTGCGTTCCACATCTCCTTTATGGCGCTTTTCGGCTAAGGCGTGAAGATAATCTTCGGCTGTCATAGTTGCAGCGTCAAGTTCGTAGCGAGAGTATAGAGGATTATGGGGCAAAAATTCGGCTGCGGTTTCGCCTAATTTTTGGAGTAAATCGATTAGCGCGATCGCAACTCTTTGATTATCATAAGCAGCATCGCCAATATCATCGCAAATAGCTAATTTAAACGCATTTAATTGATTATTTAATTTAATCGGAATAATCCCAGGAGCATCTAATAATTCTAATTGGTCAGAAATCCTTACCCAGCGCAACTGACGAGTTACACCAGCACGCGCCGCACTCTCCACTACTCGCCGATTCAATAAGCGATTAATTAACGCCGATTTGCCTACATTAGGAAAGCCAATTACCACAGCACGGACAGGACGAGGCAACATCCCGCGCAGTTGTCGCCTTTCATTAACTTGTATCCCTGCCATTTGTGCAGCTTTGGCTACAGCAGTTATCCCTTTACCTGCTTGCGCGTCAGTAAAATATGGATCTTCTCCTTGTTGTCTAAACCACCTCATCCAAGCTTGTTGGGCTGGAGGCAAAATCATATCTACGCGGTTTAGCACCAAAACCCGCGCCTTGTTACCCAACCATTCGTGTACTTGGGGATGGTGAGTCGCTAGAGGAATGCGCGTGTCCCGCACCTCTAAAACTACATCCACAAGCTTTAGCTGCTCTTTAAGCGCCTTTTCCGCCTTAGCGATGTGACCTGGATACCATTGGATGGGAGGAGTTGCCATAAGTAGTTTTGAGTTTTAAGTTTTGAGTTTTGAGTTATAAGTGCTTAGTAGTAAATTTTGAGTTTAGTAAGCATTTATAACTACTGTTGCTCATGACTAATTACGGCACAATCAAAACTGGACAGGGGGAAAGGTTGATTACTCGGTTGGTGACGCTTTCTGATGCGCCTTCTTCTGTTAAGCCTAAGCCGCGACAGCCCATAATGATTAAATTTGCGCTGATTTCGTCTGCAACATCGCAGATTGTGAAAGCAGGCTTGCCTTCTCTTTCAATTACTTCAGCTTGGATTCCTTGTTGACTAAATAAAGATTGGGCAGTTTGGAGTAATTTGGCAACGGCTTCTGGAGATGCCATCACTTCAGCACTTGGCGATTCTTCGGCTGATGGGGATTCTAGCACTGATAGCAAAATTAACCGACTGTTGTACTGGTTGACAACGCTAGCAACTACTTCAACAGCTTCTCGTGCTTCTCGGCTTTGATCGATGGGAAACAAAATAGTCTTAAACATTAACAGACACCTACGATACCTACTCCGGTAAAATGTGGACGGCGCTAAACAGTTGACAAGACTAAAAACGCAATCAGGAGGTTAACGCTGTGTCCAAAAAAACTTTAGCAAATTTATCATCATCAGACTTATCAGGCAAACGCGCTTTAGTACGAGTAGATTTTAATGTGCCTTTAGATGACCAAGGCAACATCACCGATGATACTCGGATTCGGTTTGCTTTACCTACTATTCAAGATTTAACCAAAAAAGGCGCTAAGGTGATCTTAGCAAGTCATTTTGGTCGCCCCAAGGGTGTAGATGAAAAGCTGCGCCTTACCCCAGTTGCTAAACGCTTATCGGAATTACTCGGTCAAGATGTAATTAAGTGCAATGACTGTATTGGCGATGAAGTGGCAGCTAAAGTATCAGCTATGCAAAATGGTCAGGTACTTTTGCTAGAAAATGTCCGCTTCCACCCAGAAGAGGAAAAAAATGACCCCGAATTTGCCAAACAGCTAGCAGCAAATGCCGATTTGTACGTCAATGACGCATTTGGCACAGCACACCGCGCTCATGCTTCTACTGAAGGCGTGACTCACTACCTCAGTCCTTCGGTTGCTGGCTACTTGATTGATAAAGAATTGCAGTACTTGCAAAATGCAATTGATAATCCTCAACGTCCTTTAGCGGCTATTATTGGCGGTTCAAAGGTTTCTAGCAAAATTGGCGTAATTGAAACTCTGCTTGATAAGTGCGACAAGCTACTGCTTGGCGGTGGAATGATCTTTACGTTCTATAAAGCGCGGGGAATGAATGTCGGTAAGTCTTTGGTTGAAGAAGACAAGCTAGAATTAGCTAAGTCTTTAGAAGCCAAGGCAAAAGAGCGCGGTGTTGCCTTTTTATTGCCTACTGATGTAATTGTTGCTGATAAGTTTGCGGCTGATGCCAATGCTCAAACTGTTAGCATTGACAACATCCCTAGTGATGGCATGGGGCTAGATATTGGTCCCGATTCTGTCAAGACTTTCCAAGAGGCGCTAGCTGATTGCAAGAGTGTAATTTGGAACGGTCCTATGGGTGTATTTGAGTTTGATAAGTTCGCTAAAGGAACAGAAGCAGTTGCCTACTCCCTAGCTGAACTAACCAAAAAGGGCGCTACTACTATCATTGGCGGCGGCGACTCAGTAGCCGCAGTCGAAAAGGTAGGACTTGCTGACCAAATGAGCCATATTTCTACTGGCGGTGGTGCTAGTTTGGAACTGCTAGAAGGTAAGGAACTTCCTGGTATTGCTGCTTTAGATGATGCATAAAGCTAGTTAAGTTTATTTAAGCAGTTGTAGCAATTTTTAGCTGCAACTGCTTAATTTTGGCAATATACCCTTCAGGGTAGAAGGCTTGGGGAGCGATCGCCGCGTAGGATGCTTGTCAGATTTAAATAGGTTAAAGGAAAAGACTTCTTTTGCGCCTTTGGCGCTTTCTTGATCCTGAAACCTTAGTTTACAAGCGGTCTATCGCTCTGACTCAATACAAGGAGTAAGTATATATGCGGCGGATTTTATCAGTTTTAGGTCAAGCTTTCCGGCAAGTTTTAGTAATTTTGCTAATTGGCTTTATTGGTCTATCTAGTTTATTTGTTGTTAGTAGTCAAGCTAGTTTCGCTGCTACTCCCAATCAAAAACTAATTCAGCAGGAAAATTTGGATAAACAAAGCCAAAATGTCAGCGATCGCGAACAAGCTTATGAGGAGCAAATCAAGGCTGCTGAAGACCCAGATAAAGTTTTTAGTGAAAATCTCAAAGAGTACCGAAAAGAAAATCCTGGTGAAAATGTCTTAGAAAAAGCCGCAGAAGGCGCAGAAAAAATAGTCGATAAAGTCACTGGCAAAAAATAATCTACTTACGGTTATACTTTGCTAACAAAGCTAGTTTTTAAACAGCTAATAGGGTGAACTTTTGTTCGCCCTTAATTATTTCTCTATTGATAGCGGTTTTCAACAGCTATTGAGATTTGTGTCATTCACTAATATCGCATTATTCGATAACCTTACCTTTGTTTGCCTTAATTTGTCCTCGTTTGCTTTTGCTATCAAGCCGCTTCAATTGAGAACTGCGCGATGGCTTACTGAGGTTGCGTTTTTTGGGGATGACAATGGCACTTTTAATCAACTGTTGCAGTCGTTATAGTGCTTCTTGACGGTTTTGCTCTTGGCTGCGGTGTTCCTGTGCCTTAATGATAATTACCCCTTCCTTCGTGATGCGCCGATCGCTCAACTGTAATATTCGCTCTTTGTAGATATCAGGTAGGGAGGAAGCCCTAATATCAAAGCGCAGATGGATTGCGCTCTCCACTTTACTTACATTTTGACCTCCTGCCCCTCCAGAGCGAATGGCGCGATCGTTCAATCTCGCTTTCGGGGATAGTAACTGTCTTAGTAATTTGCAGCATATTTCTATGATTCCACTAATACCTTGGGACGCAACCTGGTGGAATGGAATTATAGATCGAATTATTAAGTGTCAGAAAGACAAAAATCCTAAATGCACTCTCTGGATTTTGCCGCCACCGGAGCAGAGGAAGTAATAAGGTTGGGTGCGTTTAGGTCGTATGAATTGTTGGTCTAGGTATAGCGGGCGGCAAACAGAAACGCTACACTGCCTGAAGTTGACAATATCTCCGCCAGCGCTCAAGAGCTAGAAAAACTTAGCTTCCTGGTTTCCTGCTGCAATTTTAAGCAGTTGCCTGGGAAGACTAAGAAAGTAAATCTAGCCGGAGTCCGAATAATGCTAATAAAACGCAAGCCAAAGTTGCAGCTTGTGTGTACTGCTATAGTTTCGTTTTTCTTAGTCAATGCAGTAGATGTTCATCTGACACCGAATAGCAATCAAGTAGCGCTGAACATTGGTCAACAAGCGCAGGCTAAACGTAGTGGAGGACGCAGCGGCGGTGGTTCTTTTAGGTCTTCACGTTCAAGATCGAGTTCGCCAAGTCGTAGCAGTCGTTCTCAAGATTCCAACTACAGTGGCGGTAGTTATTCATCACGCAGGGATGTGTATGTTGTGTCCGGAGGAAATGCCTACTATTATTCCCCCATGCCTGTAATTGTATTGATGATAATTTTAGGAATAATAATATTCGCCCTTATATCGG
>QQTW01001240.1_pt1 | contig 17602 bp, 16 predicted proteins | sample 1904831 | NCBI WGS metagenome assembly QQTW01 (sample SAMN09435610, study PRJNA476489) | Subsurface metagenome, whole genome shotgun sequencing project. | reverse complement strand
AGCCTGAACGATTGCTTTGCGGAAATTTTTCTGTTCACGGTAAGCTGGACGGTTTGTCGTGTCTTTTCCATCTGCCTGCTAATTAAAATGTAACGAGTGTCACGCTCTCTCCGTCGTCTCCCTCCACCTCGAATTTAGTTTCGATGTCGTTTCCGGTCGAGTCTATAAACGTCGCATAATACAATCCTCGTTGCAAACTCAAGGGCCAATCTGCGTTCATGGTATCATTCACGGCAATGCGTTTTCGGTCATCCTCAAAATGCCTGAATACCCGGCCCCGGCCCGTTTGTCCGTCGGGGGGCCGAATAACCACTCGAAACGACGACATCGGAACGGTTGTGATAACAATGTCTTTACCTTCTTTCTCGTTGGGCCAATAATTGATATCGGTCTTTGGTATATCCACAGAACTGCCGGTATCCGGCGAATTCATCACCGAATCGTCAGCAGAAGCAAAAGTATTCAGAACTGTTTTGATTTGATTATGGATGAATCCTTTTAACGAAGACACAGTGATGGTGCCTTGCGCTGGATTGTCGAGGTCGGCAATAGCGGCTCCGCCCGACAAACCCATCAGCAGCGTTTTGGTGAATACCCCACGTACGGCCCCACCTTCGTCGCGCATCGGTTTTTCGCGGGCATTTTGCCCCCATGTCGTACCGAACGCATAGCATCGTTTGGCTACATTAGATGTCCCTTCGGGCGGCAGAAAAATATTTATCCCTGGCACCCATTCTGCTCCCCGGCAACAATCCATGAACAGAAAAATTTCCGCAAAGCAATCGTTCAGGCTAAACCAGGTCGCCGTATATGCCCCCGGTATCTGGTAGGAAGGTCCGAACGCAGAAGGATCGACATTGGCCATCAGCAAGGCTGATTCTTGTTGATTGACTGACCCCGACGAAGTAGGCGCAATACCATGCCCAGCCATATAGATATACAGCCGACGACCAATCCGGGGGCCTACACCGCGGTCTATATTATCCAAATGAATTCTACGTAATCTCCGAAATGCATTTTCTATTTCGCTCGCTACTGGTTTAGCATCTTCCATCGACTGGAAGGGCAGTGGATTATCGCTGGATAAAATAATTCGAAGATGAGTGGAATCGTTGGGGACACCGCCCCCCGTTGGCGACACCGCCCAATCGCGGAAAGCACGGGCATCGTTTTCCGGCCCGTCAAGATCGTTTATGCCAGGGTAGTTCTGCAAGCCAATAATGATAGCGTAGTCTTCAGGATTCTTGGGCTTCTCAGGATTCATGGAGTAGCGTAGTGAAAATGGTGCTTTATCGACGCGGGTATTGTTTGCGGATAAACGTTTTATCGGTGTCCGACAGAGTGGAGTTGGTGCCGACACTGAACCCGTTGGTTGTCCACTTGGCCGGAATGGGGTACATCATAATCGACTTAGGATCTAAGGCCGTAAAATTGGTTTCGGATTTCTCAAACTGCCGGAACATATTGTTCTCGATCTGAGCCAGCGTCCAATTATTGGGTGGCCCCGAGAGATCTCCGATTACCTGCTCCCGATTCCAGGAAATGCCCCCGGCGGGACTCATGTGTTCGTGGGTCAGGCCCAGGGCGTGGCCAAACTCATGCAGCACCACGCGGGCCACCTGCTCGTCGGTCGATTGTTCGGTCAGCCATCCGAAGTTCATGGTCGGGCGGGTTTTGTCGGTAATGTTCCGGCAGGATGTTCCGATGGTTGACCACGACCCTCTTTCTTTAAATGAAATTCGGATGTCAGCGGTGTTGGTATCCGGCTGAAAAATTAGTCTTAGATTCGCCAGACCGGGGCCTGTCCATCCCGTTGCCACCCGTCGCACCCGTTCCTGAACCTGGGGAATACCGTCCAGAAACGCCACTTTTATTTGTTGTCCGGCTTTCCACTGGAATTTCTTTAACAGCACCCCCCGGTCCTTACCTTCTTGAGGAAGGTCATCGGGCATCCAGGCAAAGCACCACTGCTGATCGTTGACATCGGGTTGAGCGTCTGCGGCAACCGGGGTTGGCCGGTCGCTGGCCATTTCGGGTAACTCCTGTTTGGTTTCCATATCTGTATGAGGGAAAGGGTAAGTACTTACTGAAATTTAGTTTAGATTATTGTGATTTTGTCTTGCGGGACAAGTCAATACACCTTTACTGAATGAAAACGAAGAGGCTGAATTAGGCAAGTAATTCCGTAGCAACAAAAGCCATGCAGTTCGCATACGTTGCCAATTGGTTATTGAGCGAGCAGCCGTTGAGCATCAGCTTTGCCTTCCAAGTTCCTGCTAACCACGTCCTCAAGCAACTTTTTGGCCTGGCTTTTATCCATCGGTCGGTTTCGCTGCAACAGGGCAATGGCTTCGAGGAAGGTGCCGGGGTTGTAGGTTAAGTCAGTGCGCTGACTCAGGCGGTGGAAGCGGTCGATAGCTACGTCGTATTTTTTCTGACGAAGGGCAACAACACCCGCAAATTTTAAAGCACGGTCGTTATCCGGTTGCTGCGTTAGTAGGTCCTGAAAAACAGCTTCGGCTTCGGCAAACTTCCGGTCGTTGTATAACCCAATGCCCAGCGTCAGGCTATCCCTATCGGCGGAACCACCCATGTTGGTCGTCAACTGATCGAAGTTGCGGGTGATGTAGGCATCGGCCAGTTGGGTAGCGTCCGGGGAGCCGGTTGTGTCGCGTAGAAAGAACCAGCCTAAACCCAACAATAACACGACGCTGGCGGCAGCGGCCCACCGCATCGGAGCAGCCCATTGCAACCGGGTCGGTTGTCGGCGCAGGGCATCGAGTTCAGCTTTGCGCTGGACATAGGCATCGGCTTTGGCGGTGTGTTTGGCCAGCGCGTAAAAGGCCAGCGCATCGGCTACGGCCGGGTCTGTACGGAGCGTGGCCTCAAATCGCGTTCGCTCTTCGGCAGAAAGCTGGCCAGTTAGGTAATTTTCGATTGTTTCCAGATCGTTGTTCATAGGTTGTCGCGGTAACGTTCACGAAGTTTGTCCAAGCAGCGCAGGCGACTGGTCTTGGCCACGGCGGCCGAATTGTAGGCCATCGTCTGCGCAATTTCGTCGTCCGAATACCCCTCGCCCCACATCAGAATCATCGTGCGGCATTTGTCGCCAATCTCGTTTAGCTGACGGTGCAGGTTTTCCACCTCGCTTTGCGCAATGAGGGCCTGCACAACCGACCGAGCCGCATCGGGCAACTGCATCAACGAGTCGTCGAGCGAGAAAGCATCGTGGACACTACTTCGATTAGTCGTCTTTTTTCGGATAGCGTCAACACATTTGTTCGTAAATATTTGGTACAGGTACGTCTTCAGCCCCGAACGCTCTTCAAAGCGATCACTGCGGATGTGTTCAAAAACGGTTAGAATCGTATCAGAATACGCGCTGGCGCAGTCATCTTCAGCCAAGCGGTGCTTACGAACCCCGTCGGTAATGAAATAATCGTATTTCTCGTACAACTTATTTTCGCAGAGCCGACGCTGAGCACCACCCGCCCGGATACCCGCCATCAGTTCGGCATCGGTGAGTTGCCGGGAAAATAGTCCCATAGGATAACGGATTGATTAGGTGGCGGTAAGGTAGGAAAAAACCGCTTGACGGGCAATCCGTGCGCAGAGACTGTTTGTTAAGAAATCAGGAACGGCTTGGGACTAAAGCACAGCACAAACACAACCAGCGCCAACCAGCCCAGCAGTTTTCGCTGCATACTCAACGGCTCGTCCAGCTCCGTTTCGGGGTGGTAGATGCCTAAAAAGCGACCCAGCACAAACACAAAAACCAGAAAGCCGGAGTAGCCCTCCCAGTTGGGCCGCAGCCACGAAAACAGCAGTTGCATCGCCACCACGCTGAGCGTGATGAGCCAGACCGTCGTTCGGTTTTCGCTGATGCGGGAAAAGGCCAGCGAGAGGAAGAAAATATACAGCACAAAATAACCCAACTGCCCGTAAAACTCTTCGTTGGACGGCACAGCAAAGTCGGCGGGTTTAAAAACACCTAACCCGGCATAGAACGCAAAAACGATGAACAAAGCCGGGGCTACCCATCCAAACCGCTCCCGACCGATGAGCGCGTAGAGAATGTGCCCCCCATCCAACTGCCCAATAGGAATCAGGTTGAGCGACGTAAAAAACAAGGCTAAGTATCCCGCCAGCAGGTAAGGATAGTGAATCATTTCGTTCGGGTGGGGCAGCCGCGCCGGGTCGGCCACGTAGGTCTTGAAGAAGGTAAACAGCAGATTGTCGCCCACCCCCACTCCCCCGCCCGGCGGCAGATTCTGGTAAGCGTACCGACCGTAGTCGAGTCCCCACTTCTGGTATTCGGGGTGAATGGTGAAAATAAACTCCGGGGGCGGCAGGTGCGTGAAGCCGTACCACAGCAGCACCAAGGCCAGCACAAACCCCGCCAGCGGCCCGGCAATACCAATGTCGAAGTATTTTTGACGGCTGTTAATCAGGTCTTTGATCCGGATGAACGCGCCTAACGTCCCGATGCTCTGCCCCACGCCGAGCCAGAGCGGAATGTAGTAGGGCAGCGTTACACGAACCTGATTGGCGCGGGCCACAAAATAATGCCCGAACTCATGCACGGTCAGGATGGCCAGGAACGGCACCGAGAACTGCAATCCGTCTACGAACTCCGACCAGCCGAGGGTTTTCATGCCCTCGACGGGAATAAACAGTCGCCCAAACATCCATTCGGCCCCAGCCATCGTGGTCGTAATCAGCGTGAGCAAAAAAAGACCTCCGTGGAGGAGGTACGTGCGGGTACTTGAATTCATGTATCGTTGATGTATGATGTATGATATATGTCGTTCGGGCAAAACATATATCATACATCATAATCCTTTAAGTAGTCGAGAATTGTCAGGGGCGGCTGAACGTGCACCGCCTGAATACCTAACCCGGCAGCGGCCTGGATGTTCGCGACATTGTCATCGAAAAAGGCGGTTTCTTGGGCTACCAGACCCGCTTGGGTCAGCACATGGTGGTAAATATCGGGCGAGGGCTTGGCCATGCGCACCTCGTAGGAATAAAACACCCGCTCAAACAGTTGTTCCAGCGTGGGCTGGTTTAGCTGCGTCAGCACCTTGTTCACCTGCCGGATGTGAATGGGGCTGGTGTTGCTCAGCAAAAATAGCCGGTAGTTAGGAGCCAACTCCTTGATGCGCTCAATGCGCTCAACGGGCAGATCGAGCAGCACCGTGTTCCAGGCCGTGTCGATCACCTCATCCGCCCAGTTATTCGGTAGGTCGTTGCGATTGAGCAACTGTCGAACGTGCCCCCGGAACGCGTCGTCGTCAATCAGGCCCGTTTCGTACTGATTGAGCAGATCATGTTCTGTCCAGATAGCCCGCACCTCGTCTTCGGGCATATTAGCCAGCATCGCGAAGTTGCGGACGGGGGCGGTAAGGTCGATCGGAATGATAACGTCGCCAAGATCGAAGATGAGGTTTTTGAGCGCGGATGGGTTGAGCGTGGAATTCATGTACGGCCGGGTTGGTGAACCGGAAGCCAAAGTTAGCGTTAGATTTGCAGACAAACCGCGAGCGTATCATGGCAAAGTTGACCGTAAAGAACGTCGGCCCGATTCGGGAAGCTGAATTGGAGGTGAAGAAGCACACCGTGTTCATCGGCCCGCAGGGGTCGGGCAAGAGCACGCTGGCGAAGCTGATTGCGATTGGGGGAGATGGAGATATTGTCCAGAACATGGATGTTAATCAACATATTTTAGAAAAATACGCTATTCATAGATATATTACGAACAGTTCATATTTCCAATTCATAACAAACACTCACGGAATTACTCTCACAGACTCCAATTTTGAATTTTCGTATCAAGACGATCAGAATCAACCTGTTCTTGGTAGGGACACTTTTATTAGTTTTCTTGAAGAGACACGAAAAAAGCTCATTAAAAGAGTTGATGTCGACTTAAAAGATAAAACAGCTTTCGAGCAACTGCTGACAAAATTTGTAGTCGAGAAAAGAATATTGTCTATTACATCCAGTTACATACCAGCAGAGCGCACGTTATTAGCAACCTTGAACGAAGCAGTATGGAGTTTAATATACTCGAATGTTGACTTTCCAAAGTCTATAATTTCATTTGCTCGAAATTATGAGAACGCTCGCATTTCAACAAACACCCTTCACATAGCATTTTTGAATATACATTATAGAAATCAACAAGGTCTTGATCAAATATATGTTTCAGACAAATATGAAGTTGATTTATCGCAGAGTGCTACGGGTTATCAGTCCATCATTCCAATGTTAGTTGTTATTGAGCAGCAACGTCAACAGTACACTCATCGCTTCGTCATCGAAGAACCCGAACTCAACCTCTACCCCACTGCGCAGAAGGACCTCATTTACGCGCTCATGAGCGGTTTGGACCCTAATGTTGAATATCAGGAGGCTGAATGGGTTATTACGACGCATAGTCCCTATGTGCTGAGTTCGTTCAATACGCTCATGCTGGCCTATAAAGTGGCGCAACGTAGCGACGAATTGCGGGCTGAAGTTGAGAAGATTATTCCGGCGCGGTGCTGGATTAACCCAGATGAGTTTGCCGCTTACTACGTCGACAACGGCACGGTTCGGAGCATTATAAGTGAAAAAACGGGACTAATTGCCGACAATGAACTCGATGATGTATCGGACGATTTAGGCGACGAGCAAGACAAATTATTCTCCCTTAGCCGTAGCGTAGCTCGTGCTTAATGCTATCAAAGCTGCCTTTCCTCAAATAGAGGTTAACGCTTGCCTGCAAATCCTAACTGACTCCGAGTTTCATATTTACGATCATGAAATCGAGAAACGCTGTTACGTACAAATAGATTGGGAAGGTATTAGGCATTTTATAGTTAAAAACGCCGATGGTCGTTCCGTCCACTTCTTCGCCATTGACAAATGCCTGTTGATGGACGACGAATTAACACAACGTTGCGACTGCGCCGTATTTGATGACCACACGTTTTGCTTCATTGAAATCAAGACAACGTCGTCAATGAGCCAACGAAAGAAGTTACGTCGAGAAGCAAAAAATCAGTTAAAAGCAACAATTGCGTTCTTTCGAAACAAAGTAGCATTCGATTCAATCCGTATTGAAGCGTACGTCAGCCTACTAACCAGTCTGGAAACACGGCCACTCAATCGGGCAAGTCTTCTGGAGGAAACTGAGGAATTTGACGAAATTGGCGTGACTCTATTCCACGACAATTGGAAGCAATTCGGTTAATCGTAGCTCCGTGATGTGCGTATCCTGGACGGCCACGTCCGGGCGAAAATAGACCTTACCTCACCCGGACGTGGCCGTCCAGGATACGCACATCACGGAGTTGATACACAAAAAAGGGTCGCTGAAAACGTTTTCAGCGACCCTTTTTGGAAAATGCACAAATCCCTACTCCAGCACAACGCCCATGTTGCAGAATTTCTCAATTCGCTGCTCAATGCGGGTTTGCGGGTCGATGGCGCTGAGTTCACTTAGGGCATCGAGAATGACGGTTTTGAGGTGATGCGCCATTTCGAGGTGGTCGTTGTGGGCGCCACCCAGGGGTTCGTCAACGATGCCGTCGACCAAACCAACTACCTGCATGTCGCGGGCGGTGAGTTTGAGGGCTTCGGCGGCCTGCTCCTTAAAATCCCAGCTCCGCCACAGAATCGATGAACATGATTCGGGCGAAATAACGGAGTACCAGGTGTTTTCGAGCATCAGCACCCGGTCGCCGATGGCAATGCCCAACGCTCCACCCGATGCCCCTTCGCCGATGATGACGCAGATGACCGGCACCGTCAGCATGAACATTTCCTTCAGGTTGCGGGCAATGGCCTCACCCTGTCCCCGCTCCTCGGCTTCGAGACCCGGAAACGCCCCCGGCGTGTCGATGAGGGTGATGATCGGCTTATTGAATTTCTCGGCTAACTTCATAAGCCGCAAGGCTTTGCGGTAGCCTTCGGGATTCGCCATGCCGAAATTCCGCTGTTGCCGCTGCTTGGTATTACGGCCCTTCTGCTGCCCGATAATCATCACTGTCTGACCCGGTCCGCCGTGGTCCGGCCGGTTCGCCGGAGCGATTCCTGTGCGGCCCAATTCGCAGAAGCCCCCCACCATCGCCGGATCGTCGCGGACGGTGCGGTCACCGTGCAGTTCGATAAACTGGTCGCACATGAGCGAGATGTAGTCGAGCGTATATGGTCGGTCGGGGTGACGCGACAACTGCACCCGCTGCCACCGGGTCAGGTTTCTGAATATCTCCTGGCGCAGCTTGTCAATGCTCTGCTCCAGTACCGTAACCGCTTCGCTGACATCGACGTTGCTGGTCTGGGCCAATCGTTTGGTCTCTTCCAGCCGCGCTTCAAGGTCGGCAATGGGTTTTTCAAAGTCGAGGTACGTTCTCATTTAGTTAAGTTAGAGAGTTGTAAGGTTGTGGGGTTGTAAAGTTCACGGCACACAAGTCCTGACAGGGAACCACAACTTTACAACTGTATGACTCTACAACTCAAACGATTCGCCTTTCTTGGGAATGACAACCTGCGGATATCCGGCTTCGGCGAGCGTCGTCTTGAAAGACTCCATACTCTCATATTCGCCGTGAACGAGAAAGATATTCTTCAGGGTTTCGGGCGACTGCATGCCCACGAATTCCATTAGGTCGTCGCGGTCGCCGTGGCCGCTAAACACGTCAATGCGCTCAATATTGGCCAACACCGCGTGGTCTGTTCCCTTAATACTCAGCGTAGACTGGCCGTTGAGCAACCGCCAGCCGAGGGTTCCTTCGGCGCAGTAGCCAATAATGAGAATGGTTGAGTACGGATTGCTGATGTTCTCGGCAACGTGGTATTCGACCCGCCCCCCCTGCACCATGCCCGACGATGAAATGATGATGCACGGCTCTCCGTAATTGGAAACGGCTTTGCTGGCCTTCGACGACTCCAGGAACTGGAAATTCTCGAAGTCGAACAGGGTTTCGTTTTCTTTATAAAATTCTTTGGCTTCGCCGACATTATTCAACGAACCTGCATCGAGGCGGAAAGTCGCGTTCGGTATAAAGCCGGTTGAGGGTGTAGAGCAGCGCCTGAGTCCGGCCAACGCTGAACGAGGGAATAATAAGTCGCCCCGGAATGTCGATGCAGGTTCGTTGAATAATGTCGGCGAGCGCATCCTCGGGCGACATCTGATTCTCGTGAAGCCGGTTGCCGTAGGTGCTTTCGCAGATCAGGTAATCGACCTTTGGCACGGGAGCAGGGTCCACTAAAAGCGGGTAGTTTTTGCGGCCAATATCGCCCGAAAAACAAATGCTTTTTCGTTCGCCGTTTTCTTCTACCTCAATAACAATGTGAGCTGCGCCGAGCAGGTGCCCCGCCGGAATGAAGGTGACATCGACCCCGTCGGCCACCCTGAACTTTCGGTTGAAGGCAATGGGCACTACGCTTTCAATTGTTTCACGAACCTGTTTATCGAGAAACAAATCTTTCTGTAGTTGCACCTGACGATCTTTGACGCGCTGTTTTTTGCTGGCGTTCAGTTCGTTGATGCGCTTCTGGTTCAGCGAGGCCGAATCCTTGAGCAGTACGTTGGTGAGAGCCAGTGTAGGTTCGGTGCACAGAATCTGCCCTTCGTATCCTTCACGGAACAGATGGGGCAGGTTACCCGAATGGTCCATGTGCGCGTGCGTAAGCAGCACTAAATTGATACTGGAAGCCTCAAATGGGAAAAACCCCGGTTGAGGACTGGTTGGGGTGGTTGTCTGACCGTTGGCGCTCGAGCGTTCCATGTCAGATCCACAATCTATCAGGATGCGGTAGTCATCCAGTTCCAGCAGGTACATACTACCTGTCACCTGCCGGGCCGCCCCCAGAAACGATAATTTCATGCGTACAGCTTAAGTTCTGAAAAGCGTTTTTTGTTAATCAATCGTGTTGTGGTCAACGCAATTGAGATGGAGTGAATTCCGTAGGTTTGCAAAAGTACGAAACTAAGGCTTAATCCCCTAACCGTTCCCAGACGCGCCGTATGCCCCCTTTTTTACAACTCCTGTTCTCACTTGTGTCGCTGTTTTCAACTGGCCGCTCTGCCCCGACAACCGTTTTTGGTACGGACAAAAAGCCCGCCGACTCCGTCTTAATTGGGCAATTAGTCCGGCGGATCGACGCCTTTCAGGCCAGCCCGGTCGCCCGGTTTGGCACCGTAGCCCTGTCGGTTCGGCGCGTGCGCGATGGTCAGGAGTTGATCGGCTACAATGCCCGCCTAAGCCTGCCGTCGGCGTCGACGCTGAAGCTCATCACCACCGCGACGGCCCTGTCGGTACTGGGGCCGGGCTATACCTACACGACCACGCTCGAATACGACGGCACCATCCAGGACAGCGTTCTGACCGGTAGCCTCTACATCCGGGGCACGGGCGACCCGTCGCTGGGCGCGGGGCGTTTTCCCAGCTACCCTAACCTGCCCGTGTTGCTTAAAAGCTGGTCGACAGCGGTGCGGGCGGCTGGCATTCGCCGGATTCAGGGAACCGTTGTGGGCGATGCCAGCCTGTACGACGACCTGACTACGCCGGACACCTGGACCTACGGCGACCTGGGCAATTATTACGGCGCCAGCCTGAGCGCACTCAACATCAACGAGAATTTGTACCGGGTATTTTTCAAACCGGGCGGATCAGTGGGTTCAGCAGCCAGCGTGTCGCGCTTTGATCCAGCCGTACCGTACCTGAGCTTTCGCAACACGGTCACGACCGACGCGGCCAACACCGGCGATCAGGTCGTGATTTACGGCGCTCCGTTCCAGAACCAGCAGTGGCTGACAGGCAAGGTGCCTCTCGGTAATGAGTTCAGCGTGAAAGGTGCCCTGCCTGATCCGGCCTATTATGCCGCCTATTCGCTTCAGCAGCAACTGGTTCAGGACAATGTGCCAATTGACAATCCGCCCGTTTCGGTTGGTGGCGGTTTGCCCCCGGCCAGTAACCTGACAACCAAGCGTATACTGCTGACCCAGTACAAATCGCCGACACTGGTTGAGTTGGTGCGGGAAACAAACTTCCAGAGTATCAACCTCTATGCCGAAGCCCTGCTCCGGACCACGGCGCTGCGGTTGAACGGTACCGTGCGCTCCACCGATGCCAGCCTCGACGCGGTCCGTGCGTTCTGGACCAGCAAAGGTGTCAGTCTGGACGGTTTCCGAATCAAAGATGGCAGTGGCCTGTCGGTGGTGGGGGCGCTCACGGCCGACAACATGACGGGTATCCTGAGCGCGGTGGGCCGTGAGCCAGGGTTTCCGGCGTTTTACGGAACGATTCCGGTGGTCGGGCAAACGGGCACGGTCCGCAATTTAGCGAGAGGAACGGCCGCAGCGGGCAACATTCGGGCCAAAAGCGGCTCCATTGAGGGGGTGCGGGCCTACGCAGGCTACTTCAGAGCCGCCGACGGCGAACCGATGAGCTTCTGCCTGCTGATCAACAAATTCACGCCCGGTCAGAACCGGGCCGTCACCGCCGAACTGGAGCAGATCTTTGTGAGATTGGTGGGGTTGGCGGGGAAGTGAGAAGTGGATTTATTGTTCGTGGTTTGTCGTTAGCTGACGCGTCCCGCTCACGGCGACGACAAACCACGAATTCAGTTTTTACTCGGTTTCGCCGGGTTCGCAGGCCGTCACGACGGTGAACCAGTACTGGCCAATCGCTTTTGTTACTTCGCTGAGCCGCTGAAACGTAGGCGGTTTGGTAATAAAGCTGTTTGCACCGTTGTAGTAAGAGGTTTCAATATCGTCCTTAGCGTCGGAGGTCGTCAGCACGATGATGGGAATGTGACGAAACTGATCGCTGGTTTTGATGTCACGCAACACCTCCCGGCCGTCTTTGCGGGGCATGTTCAGGTCGAGCAGGATTAGACCAGGCAGGGGGTGTTCTGCTCCCACGTGGCGCCCCCGGTAATGGAGAAAATCCAGCAGGTCTTCGCCATCCTCGGCGAACGAAATACAGCTTTTGGGGTAATGCTGATGGAAGGCTTCACGGGTCAGGTAGCGGTCGTCCTCGTCATCATCAACCAGCAGAATATGAATGGATTTCTGTTGAGTTTGATCGGTCATAATCTTGATTTGATTGACTCTGGGGCAACACAACCACAAAGGTAGTCCCCTGATTAGGCTGGCTATGGGCAGTTATGAGGCCATGGTGGTAAACAACGACCCGCTTACAAATAGCCAGTCCGATACCCGTCCCTTCAAATTCACTCTTGCCATGTAGCCGTTGAAATACTTTAAAAATGTGATCTAAATATTTCTCATCGAAGCCGATGCCGTTATCTTCCACGGTAATTTCGACGTAGGGACGTCCTTCGATCAGTTCGGGATAATCCCGGCCGTTAACGGACTTTGCCCCAATGCGCAGCACGGGCTGCACCCCCGGCCGCAGAAATTTCAACGCGTTCGAGATCAGGTTAGCGAACAGATGCTCCAACTGACTCGACACGGCCTGGATTGTCGGCAACGGGCCAACCTCCACGCGAACGTCCAGTCCTTTGATACGCAGTTCCTGATCATCCAAAATACGTTGTACGACGGCTGCCAGATTTACGGCTACAAAATCCTCACGGTTGCTCGACATTCGTGAAAAGTTCAGCAGGTCCTTGATGAGTTTCGACATTCGCTCCGCTGAATGAATGATTTTACTCATGAAAAGCTGGCTCTCATCACTGAACAGATTCCCGTAACGGTCGGTCACCAGCGTGGCAAAGGACTGAATTTTACGGAGCGGCTCCTGCAAATCGTGGCTGGCTACAAACGCAAACCGCTCCAATTCCTCGTTGGAGGCTTCCAACTGCCGAATCTGTTCCCGCAGCCGAACTTCGTACCCACGGAGTTGGTCTTCGGTCTCCTGCCGACGCTCCAGTTCCTGCTTCAACTGACGGTACGAAACGATCAGCGCCAGAAACGTCAGCAGTGACAGCGCAAAGATGATGGTAAGCGTATTCCGGAATGAACGATCCACCTGCCGGTTGTTAACTTCCATCAGGCTTCGTTCAGTAGCAACCATCACGGCAACGTGCTGCCGGACCGCATCCATCCGCCGTTTACTTTCCCGGAACAGAATCAATCCATCCTGTTTCTCTTTGGCAGAAGTGCCAAGTCGAAACGGGATAACCTCCCGTTGTGCCTGGATGAGTTGAACGAGTTTAGCTACGCGCTGGGACTGAACTTTGCGGTTGTTGGTCAGGATACGAAGTCGGGTTAGCTGGTCGGGCAACAACCGGACGGCTATGCGGTATGGCTCCAGAAACGACGAATCGTTGGTGACTAAAAAACCCCGTGCGCCAACCTGCGTATCCTTCACCAACGACAGCGTATTGTCGAGCGTGTTGATGACTTCGTAGGTATGACGGACGCGCTCACTATCCCGGTTGTATTGACTGTAGCTGTAAAGCGAGATAGCAAAACCCGACGCAATCAGCACCATAGCCACTAAGAATCCGAGCGCAATACGCCGGTTCATAAGCCTTGATGCCAATTGGTTGACTACCTTCATAACGATGATTGACGGAAATTGTAAAGGTAAGAAAAACGACCCGCAAACGAATAAACCGCGACTGACTTAACGAAATACAAGGTTACTTACGAAATTCTATAACGTTTCAACCATCAGATTATGATTTGTATAGATGCACACGTCGGCGGCAATGTGCAGGCTTTCCCGAACCATCTCTTCGGCCGTCAAATCGGGCGCGTGTTTTTTTAGGGCAACAGCCGCCGACTGCGCATACATGCCGCCTGACCCGATGGCGGCCACATCGAAGTCGGGTTCAATCACGTCGCCCGTGCCCGATACCAGCAGCAAATCGTCTTTGGTTGCCACAATCAGCATGGCCTCCAATTTGCGCAGGTAGCGGTCGGTGCGCCAGTCTTTAGCCAGTTCAATGGCCGCCCGTTTGAGGTTCCCGCCGTAGGCATTGAGTTTCTCTTCAAATCGCTCGATCAGCGTAAACGCGTCGGCGGTGGAACCGGCGAAGCCCGCCAGCACTTTGCCGCCCATCAGGACCCGAACCTTACGGACGTTGCTTTTAGCGACGGTATTACCCATGGTAGCCTGGCCGTCGGCGCCAAGCGCGACGTGGCCGTTGTGGCGGATACCGACAACGGTAGTGGCGTGAATGATTGGTTGCATAGTATGCACTGTGGTAGTTGAGTGAGTATGTGTTTGAGGGTTTCCGTGTGTATCAGTTCATGCCCGACCAATCAAACACATACACACCTAAACACAGAAACGCCCTATTTTATTCCCCGAACGGAATCGGTCGATTCACGCTTTCTTCGAGCGAAATGAACGTTTCGGTCCGCTGAATGCCGCTCACCTTCTGAATTTTATCGTGCAATACCTCGCGCAGGTGGCCCGTGTCGCGGCAAACGATTTTGGCGAAGATGCTGTAAATGCCCGTTGTGTAGTGGATGTTGACAACCTCCGGGATGCGCTCCAACTGGCGCGACACCTCTTCGTACAACGAGCTTTTATCCAAGTAAATACCCAGAAACGCGCTGATGTCCCAGCCGAGTTTGGCATGGTCGATGACCAACTGCGATCCACGCACGATACCCATCTGCCGGAGTTTATTCATTCTTACGTGGACCGTACCACCCGATACGAAGATTCGTTTGCCAATCTCGGTGTAGGCCATCGTAGCATCCTGCATTAATAAACTCAGAATTTTCAGATCAGTATTATCAATTTCTAAATTCTTCTCGGTCATGTCGCCAAGTTTTTTACTAAATGACAACAAAAGTACTTTTATTTTACGACATCTGTATATTTTTGCCAATATCTATGTAAAATTTGCAACAGTTAACTCAATCCTGGTATCTTTGTCATGTCAAGTTGATCGAGCGGGGTCACACGCCGGTCTTCTTGATATTTAGTTTGTTACTCACCCTGTAGGATGTCGAAATTGGCAGACGTGCCCTCCTGTCTCGGGGGTGGTGATAAGGGATAAACGCAGCATAATGCCGCCGAAAGGCGACTGGGGTTGACCACCAGATTTGTACTGTAGCTAACCGCACCGTGGGTGGTTCGAGTCCCCCTCCTACAGCTTTAGTTTGTTGATGAAGTGTAATCAAACACGCCGGACTCCGCGATGAGTTCGGCGTTTGTTTTTTGGGCTGATTTAGCACTGAACTCGTTTAAGCAACACCATTTGAAGGCAACCGGGCTACAGGGCGGGCTAACGGACTTTTTTGCGTATTTTTGCGGTTTATTCGTAAAGACTCCTCCGGTATTCCAACGTGAAACATATCCGTAATTTTTGCATCATTGCCCACATCGACCACGGCAAAAGTACCCTCGCCGACCGATTACTGGAGTTCACCAAAACCGTCGGTGCCCGCGACATGCAGGCGCAATTGTTGGACGATATGGACCTGGAGCGGGAGCGCGGCATTACCATCAAGAGTCACGCTATCCAGATGAATTACACTTATCAGGGCGAGACCTACACCCTTAACCTGATCGACACACCGGGTCACGTTGATTTTTCCTACGAAGTATCCCGTTCAATTGCCGCCTGCGAGGGGGCGTTGCTGCTCGTTGATGCCTCGCAGGGAATTGAAGCCCAGACGATTTCGAACCTGTATTTAGCCATGAATAGTGACTTGGTCATTATTCCGGTGCTGAACAAGATTGACCTGCCGGGCTCAATGCCCGAAGAAGTAAAAGACGAGATGGTTGATCTGCTCGGTTGCGACCGTGACGACATCATCCCAGCGAGTGGCAAAGAAGGAATCGGCGTACCAGAGATTCTGGCGGCCATCGTCGAGCGGATTCCGGCTCCCGAAGGCGACCCAACCGGCTCCTTGCAGGCTCTGATCTTCGACTCGCATTTTAATTCCTACCGGGGCATCGAAGTTATTTTCCGGGTTCAGAACGGCCGCATCCGCAAGGGCGACCGCGTTAAGTTCATGAACACCGGCAAGGAATACAACGCCGACGAAGTAGGTACGCTTGGCTTGGTGCAGGTGCCAAAAGACGTGATCGAGTGTGGCGACGTGGGTTACCTGATTTCGGGAATCAAAGTGGCCAAAGAAGTCAAAGTCGGCGACACCATCACGACCCTTGACCGCCCGGCAAAAGCCGCCATTCAGGGATTTGCCGAAGTGAAACCGATGGTGTTCGCCGGTATCTATCCCGTAGAGACGAGCGAATTTGAGGACCTGCGCGACGCCATGGAAAAACTTCAGCTCAACGACGCGGCTCTGATTTGGGAACCCGAAACGTCAGCGGCTTTGGGCTTCGGATTCCGTTGCGGCTTTCTCGGCATGCTCCACATGGAAATTGTGCAGGAGCGGCTCGAACGCGAATTTGACATGACCGTGATCACGACGGTACCCTCGGTACGGTTCGAGGTGATGACCACCAAAGGCGTTAATCTACAGGTGTCGGCCCCGGCCGAAATGCCCGATCCCAGCACTATCGACTGGATTGAGGAGCCGTTCATTAAAGCACAAATTATTAGCAAGTCCGAATACGTCGGGGCCATCATCGGCCTGTGCATGGACAAGCGCAGCCTGCTCAAAAATCAGGTCTACCTGACGCAGGACCGCGTAGAATTACAGTTCGAGATGCCGCTTGCTGAGGTTGTCTTCGACTTTTTCGACAAGCTCAAAACGATTTCGCGCGGCTATGCTTCGCTCGACTACGAGTTCATGGGCAACCGCGAATCGACGATGGTGAAACTCGATGTCATGCTCAACGGTGAAGTCGTTGATGCGCTATCAGCCATCGTTCACCGCGACAAGGCATATGACTGGGGCAAGAAACTTTGTGAGAAACTCCGTGAGTTGCTGCCGCGTCAGCAGTTTGAGATTGCGATTCAGGCCGCCATTGGTCAGAAGATCATTGCCCGCGAAACGGTAAAAGCCCTCCGCAAAGACGTACTGGCCAAGTGCTACGGCGGTGATATTTCCCGCAAGCGCAAACTATTGGACAAACAAAAAAAGGGTAAGAAACGGATGCGGCAAGTCGGCAACGTCGAAATCCCGCAGGAAGCATTTATGGCGGTTTTGAAGATTAATTAGAGTGCAAAAGCCAGTTCGGAAACGGACTGGCTCTTTGTTTACCATCCGCCGAGTCTGGCCGTAGGCGCACCAGAAATTATTCAAATTAAAGCCATAGGGCTGTTATGAACCGCGCAGCCATTTAATAGCAAAGCTTCTTCCGTGCCTCATTGACAGAGGCACGATACCGCCCCAACACGCTCTCCAAAAACCGGCACTTTATTTGCGGCCTTTACGGTAACCCATCTACTGTATCGCCATGCGTTTTGTACTCCTGATTTTCATTTCCCTGATTAGTTCGTATGGCGTTTTTGGTCAGAAAACCCTGTCCGAAAAACCAACCCGCACGGCTTTCTCCATCAAAGCCGTTGACGATGGCACGTCGGCCGAGCTGCCCGCGCAGTTCACGATTCAGGCTCAGTTAGCCAAGAAAAACTTTGTCGGACGGAGCCAGCCCGGTAAGTCGTTTGATTTTGTGCTGACCCGTACCGATACGCTCAACGTGGTAGCGAAAGCGCCGGGCTACGCCGAAATTGAAGAACTGATGGTGGTCTCGTGCGATACGTGCGC
>QQTW01001239.1_pt1 | contig 17603 bp, 14 predicted proteins | sample 1904831 | NCBI WGS metagenome assembly QQTW01 (sample SAMN09435610, study PRJNA476489) | Subsurface metagenome, whole genome shotgun sequencing project. | reverse complement strand
CTCAATCAACGTCTAGCATATTCACGACTTGTGGTATCAGCCCTTGATTCGTTCTGCCGGCATCAATGCAACGGAGCAATCACTGGCTATAGCAGTCCCGAACAGACTTCGGGAAAGCGCATTCTCGCCGTGACATTAGTATATGTCTTTACTACACGAAATGACTATAAGCGCAATCCTTTTTGGGACGACTTTCATAGCATAACTACCTTACATATCAGGCATGTCGGCCATGACGATGCTCAGGCGGATGTGCTGGAGCAAGGCACAACTGCACGATATAGCGTCGCAGAGGTATCCTTCATGCTCCACAGGGTCGGACGCACGCGCATCGATGCGCATCGCGCATTTCGGCCTAGCCATAAGTCGCATCGAAAGACGCGTCCTCCCCAACCACAATCTTGTACGTCGTTCGCGCATACTCTACCGCACGCTTGGCATCCTCCGAAGCCTTCATGGCTGCAAAGGCATCCCGTGCTCTCAGAAACGCGCTGACTAGATGGTCCACGATGAAGCCCCACTTGATGACTCTGAATCGTGTTGATGAAGAGTCTGCACCGACAACAGTAAAACCAAGCAGCGTGAGGGTCTTTCCAACTGCTTCCAGGCTCTTGTTCATTTCACGCCGTGCAAAGTACGCATGTGCGAGCGCCAATTGAGGATCCCAGAGCAAGAAGCGAGGGACCTCATGTGCAGGCCGAACGTAAGTCTTTTTTAGAGCGTCGAGAAGACGCTCGACTTGACCCGTCTGCTGGAGGATGGGAATGGTTGACTCAAATATTCGCTTCATTTTGAGGAACAGTCTCTGCCTCGCGGTGATGACGGAAGCGTGCGTGGCCTTGATGTCTTCGCAGATAGTACAGTCACATCGAAAACCCCACTGCTGGAATATCTTCTGTGGAACCTCATCGCTGGGATTGTAGTACCAAAATGTGATCTCGGCGCCGGCCTTAAGATCACGGGCTGCACGCACGATCATCATGTCGCCAATGAATGCGCGTCGGGCGGTGCTGGTACAACTGTGATTGATATAGGATGCCTGGGTCCAAATGCCACACGAATCATAAGCTTTTGGCTCCTTTCTCTTATTATTTATGACATCTCGGTGAGAGTTCAGGCTCGAGTCAGGACAGCCAAAAACGTTCAGAGACATGATTCGATCAACGAGGAACCTGATATATAGATGTCAGCATCATGCATATAATTTGCGGAATTATTCTGGGTGCAATCACGTGTCAACAATTGCCTGTTGATCAACAACAGGTGTGCTGACGCCTTCGTAATTTCCGTGATGTAACTTGGTGAAACTCGGAGCGAGAGATGGGTTGCGATGAAGCTTGTGCACAACGATACGAATGAGGTCTGCCTGTGTCCCCATGAAGGCCCGGTTCGTCTCAGTATTCATCAGCAGATTGGTGCTGGGGCTTGCCTCGTTTGCAAAAGCATGACTGAATGCTTTCTCGCAAAGGAGCAAGTCTCCCGCCTTGACAGCCTCAGTAACAAATAGGCCGCGGCCTTTCGACTCTGTCTGCTGTATCCTGATAGGACCGAGGTAGGTAGCGTGATCCAAGTGCGGTGGTCGGAGCGACCTTGCCTGTGCTTGGAGGTGCTTGAAGTTGTACACTCCACTCTTTTGCTCCTGGCATCGATCTCGAGCACGATCGAGAACCACCAAAGCTTGTTTGTTATCTGGATAGATGCGCCGAAGCAACTCGAGCACCTCATAGCATTTTTCGAATCGTCCAAGCCAATAAAGGGCTTGTGCAGCACGAAACAGCGCCTTGTCTGAAGCTGGAGAGCCAAAGTGGGGAAAGCCCGTGTCATTGAGCGCGGCATCGAAGTGCTTGGTGTTCAGATAAGCTAGCGACCTGTTGCGTTTGAGGATCTCAATATGATTCTCTGTAGTGGATATGCGGAGTGCTTGCGAATAACTGCAGATGTTCAATTACGAGCGAGACTCTCTTCGACTGGAATGCTTACTCCGTAATAGCGTCCCAATATCTGCCTTCGCCGACAGCGAGGTTGCCCCTAGCCTTCAATGACTCGGAAGTGATTTCTGCATCAGTGATTCGCGGCCGCCATTTGTTCGGAACCTTTTCATCGTCCCAGTCGACACGGATGAAATCAGAGATATGGTCGACGCGCACACCATATTGACCGTCTGCCATGACCTTGAAGTAGGGCTCCTTCACCAGCAAGATTGTCCCGACATTGACAATGTCGACGGCTTTACGAGATTCCTCGTTCTCCTGCTGATATAGCTGTAGCACAACAACTTCGCCATCCTCGTCCTCCGCGATTGCCATAACAGCTGTCATACGGCTAGGTGGCGTGATGGATCGTAGAAGGAGATATGTGCCTCGATGGTGTATCTCAAGCTGGAGATCTCTAATGGCGATGCGTGTCAACTCGGCGACAGGCTTGGTGCATGGGAGATATGCCGGCGGAATGAATGAAGAGTGGACCAGTTTGCCTTCCGGATTTTGCTGGAGGTGCTGCGTTCTTGCCCTGCATACCACGAGGTTGAGCATAAAACCAGTGTATGAAGTCTCTCTGGATGGTCGATCATGAGGTCGTTGACCTTGACGCAACTTCGCTGACTGTAGCGTCTGTTTCTGCTGGCTAAGAAACTGAGCGTAGTCGTCGGTCACATCGTAAATCTCCATTGTGAGCTCTATAAACCGTGCAGGGTGGACCAGCGGCACCAGGGTGAGATGAGAGCTTGATCACAGAAGGCTGAGTGAGTGAAGGAGATTTCAGCTGCTGAAGTCGCGATCCAACAGCCAGGAGATGAGATTCGTTTGCAACCCATAACTAGATATGCATTCACCCGCGTTGATTGTCCCAGAAATAGCTCAAACATTCCAACGAAATGAGCATGTAGTGAAAACTAGTCCAATCAAGAAGCTTCCAGGTTTCTCCAAATGCCATTTCGCAGGCATTATCAAGACTATAAGCTTTTCAGTCCTTTAAGCAGAACGACTGCTATCCACAACATCGGCCAAATGTGGCAGCATTGTTTGTCAGCCCAATGCTGTTTTGAGAGAACCTTGAAAACGAAGACCTAGGGACCAAGCCATGAACCGCACAGGAAATAAATAGATGCTCGCTGACGATGTGTTCACAGCACAATCTGGCGACAGGCATGATGAATCCATTCTCATCCTCGGTGCATGGATGGTGCTTAGCAAATTGTGCACAGTTTGGACATTTGGCTCCAATCGTCTTCCACGCAGAAACCGTAGGCAAACTCAGATGAGAGCTGTCAACGGCGTAGCTGATGGCCATATTTGCTGTCTCACGAGCGCGGCCAACTTCGCCGTTGCGGATATTGTGGTAGTCCGGCCAGTCGTCCGTCTGTACTTTTGTACAGGGCAGCTTATCCCCTTTTGGTTAGCTGACTGCCAATATAAGATAGAAACAGTATCCACCTCTCAGCCAATCACAGTGCGGCCGCATTCCGACCTCTCGCGCTTCTCATACCTGATTTGATGCTGAACATAAACTGTGAAGAGCCTCAATGCACGAGGAAGAGAGCCTAGCACGGCGTACTTCGCAGCTGTTAATTGCGTTGCTATAGCACCACACATACCCTTTTGACGCGCCATTTGAGTCGTAATCGTTCTGTCATCCTTGCCTATCAACACACTGGTTAGCTGGTAAGGTCCAGTCTCACAGCTCCATTATTTGCGAAGCTTACTTGACTACTAGTTCTATTCACTCATGCATTGACGCCCTAAACGTTCAATGGCCTCCGCCGTCGCGACTCGTCCTGCAACGGATAGCACATCCGCTTCCTCCTCGAGTGCTCAGCAGAATCAGTCCTTCTCCTCGTTCCCTCACTCCCGCTCGCACTCATCCCAATCGCTGCGGACTGGCAAGCCCGGTCGCCCTCCAAATCCGCAGCCTGTGGGCCACTCGGATGCCTCGTCGCTCTCTTCCAAGGCGCGTTCTCAGCAATCAAGCATATCTGGGCCGACACGGGCTCTTACCGATGTCGCGCGCAAACCAACCAAGTTACGGTCTCAGTATCCTGCAGACTCGGCGGAGAATCATGTCGAGTACATCTTAGTTGCCTCCTTTGACATTGACCGCGGGTCAATCATGGAACACCAGTATCCAGGCCCCATCAGCGGCGACGAGCACATGCTGGCGGAGCTGATGCTGCCGGATCAGGCCCACGTGCGCAGCCAAGATTGGACCATATTCTTCCTGCACAAAGACACTTCTGCCGACGACCAGGCGAAAGCGGAGCGCAAAGCGAACCGAAAGAGGAGGAACAGGACTCATGGGAAAGATGCGAGTAAGGCGGCCGCAGACGCAGACGTGGACTTTTTCCCTGAGGGGCCAGACGGCAGTGATGATGAGATGGCATCGACGAGTGGCTCAGATAGTGAGGACCAAGATAACCCGGACGGACCTCCGCTCATATATGTGCTGAACCTTGTCAATACGAAACGGCACACTGAAGCCAAACGGTAAGCCTCAAACGCTATCCTCGCCCCGTAGATGTTAATACTCCAGTAGAGGCGCAATTGTAAAAGCCATGGCAATATGTACGCGGCACTCTTTTCTACACATATACAAGGTAGGCTCGGCTCGTCTCATGTCATGAGCTTGCTGAGAGCTTCGTTGTGCTGATTTGCCGCAAGCCACTACTCCTTCTCGCCCTCGAAGCGTACTTTAAACTCCCACATCCCGAAACTTTGGCCTCATTATTCCACGCCGTCAACTCGATGGACCTCTCTTTAATGCCTCGCCTGTCACCAGCCGAGCGCTTTCTATTGCAGCATTGTGATTCAAAAGACATGTTTGTGGAAAAATTCGAGGAGCTCATCCAGCAAAGGATGTTTCAGGATGCCCAACGACTCTCTCTCACGGCCAGCCAGCCTGGATCACGACCTCGTTATGGGCTTCCGCGCGATACACACGAGTTTGAGTCACGTGTGGTGTACAATAGTATCCCTGTTCCTGTCAAAGTTCCAACGGCCATCAGCCCGGAGATGGTGGGCGACTTTTCCCTCATTAAGCTTATTCAGACCTTCTCAACGCCCCACTCCTCATCTCCCCAGCCGTTCTCTCTTCACCCCCATCTCACAACGAGCGGCGCCTTTACGCACCCTATCATAGTCCTCGTCAACGCTCTACTCACCCAGAAACGCATCATTTTTCTAGGACACAACCGACCTTCTGGCGAAGTCGCAGAGGTAGTGCTTGCTGCTTGCGCTCTTGCATCCGGAGGCCTCCTGCGCGGCTTCACCCGACACGCGTTCCCATACACTGACTTGACGAAAATCAACGACCTGCTGAAAGTTCCCGGATTTATCGCAGGTGTTACGAATCCAGCATTCGCGCACAAACCGGAATGGTGGGATCTCTTGTGCGACGTCTCGACTGGACGAATGAAAATCAGCAACAGCATCGAGGGTGCCGCTGCCGCCGAAGGTCTGCTCCTCTTCCAACAGCAACAGGCATACCTTCCCACCCCAGCTTTCGGCCCTAGTAGCCTCAGCGCGCAGATGGGCCTTGCCGCCTCAGGCGGCATGAGCCTCACGAGCAGCGGACAGGACGCAACCGGCGACAACGCGTTCATGGAATCGCTACTCCAGAGCATCGCTAATCGACATGGCGAAGCCGCCATCCGGTCCAAGTGGCGAGACTGGATCTCCAAGTTCACCCGCATCGCTGCCGCGTTCGAAGAAGCCGTCTACGGGGCGTCGGCCCTGTACATCGGCGCTTCCGAGACGGACGCCGGCGCATTCGGCGTCTCGGGCCACGGTTACGTCTGGCCGGACGAGATCAGCCGGATGCGCGAGCTGGCCGGCAACGCGAGCAGAGTCGAGGGCTGGCGCACCACCCGCAGCTACTACTCGTATGTGCAGGACCTTGCCCGGCTCTGGACGAAGAAGCCGATCAAGGACCTCGACTTCATGCACCAACATGACCGGCTCTCGAAGCTGCGGCTCACGCACGACCAGAGCGCTGCCATTTACTTGGCTTTTGCTGCGGCGGTCGAGTCCGGCGCGCCCAGCGACGAGGACGCCGGTGGTGGTGCTGGTCCGACTTTCGACATTGTGAACACGGGCAACACAACGCATGGGCCCGGGTCTGGCGCTGGACGCGGGGAGAAGAGGCACAGCCAGTACGACATCATCAATCAAGTGCTATGTGTTCTCCCCGAATCCAACACAGGTCTGTTCTACATTTCGCTCGGTATGTTCCACCCGCGGGTGGAGGTACGAGCGGCAATCGTGGGTCTGCTGGACAAGATCCTCGAGCATCCGGCTGGCCGGCACTTCTGGGCCAGCCTGGGAAAATTCATGAAGCTGGCTTTTTTTCGGATCAAGAGGGAGCATGAGACTGGCGGACGATCGTAGCAGCCGTGTAGAGTCTCTGGAAGCATTATTTCTTACCTTGCAGCTGCGACCGCATTATCGAGTTTGGACCGAGTATATTGCATCAATGGGGGTGGGGCTTTTTGCAATGAGCACACGACAACTTATTGGTTCCACGCTGCATCTGGGTATTTGACCAGTTGCGTAGCAACTTAGCCAAGCCATATATTGAAGACTTTTCTGCCTCGGAGCATCATAATTCTGCCATCAGCAATGTCCTGTTGCACCTGAGCTTACGCAGCCATTCTCATGCCTTTCTCACTTGATCAGGTTCCTTCGCCGTCAGAAGCCTGCTTCTCCTCTCCACGTGCTCCCATCCTCAGCTCCTTCAACAGCTCATTCACCCCCTTCGTTTGCACTCCATCATCCGTCTCCTCCTCTATCCTCTCAATAACCACCTTCCCTCGCTTTTCGTCAGCCTCTTTATCCCTCACAAACTGCATCACCGCCCACCGATGGCCCAAGCTGTCCTTCCACGCCTTCTCCTCACGCTCCCGCATCTTTACGCCTCCGTCCCGCCTTTTGACCGACCACTTCTGATGCAGCATGCGCACCAGCGCCGCGCTGTGTGGCGCCAGCATCTCAATCGCTGACACAGCGTACCAACCAGAGAAGCGGAAAACCCGGCCTGTTTGGGGAGTACGTGAGAGCTGCTCAAAGGCTGGGATTGGCGGAGATGGAAGTCGTGTAGTATTTGGGGCAGGAGTAGCAGACGGCGTTGGTGGTGGTGGTGGTGGCGGCGGCGGTATCGGTGCTGGTTCTTTTCCATCAGACGGTGTCGCTGTTGCTAGTTCCTCGTTGTCTTTTGAATGCAGAATGTGCTCATCGAGTGTATTCAGCTCCTCCACTTGCCCTTCGAACTGCTTGAGGTCCTTCTTGGGCATATCTTGATTGATGGCATCCTGGCTCTGCAGGTCCACACTTTCAACCCCGCCGTCCTCCATGTCGACGAAACGTTCAAGCAAGGCCAAATTCGACTTGGCGTATATAATCCCGTCATCCTTCCAGCGCGGATTCGCTCCCGCAAACAAAATGACATAGCCGAGCTCGCCAGGCACTGCAGCGGTACCGTTCAAGGTGCCAGCATTTGACACTCGACCACTTTTGGGCCGCTCAGGGTCCTGGTCTGAGCCATCTTGGGCACTTTCGGGCCAGAAATGAGCGTGGATCTCATCCACTGTGTAAAGTGTCTCTGAGGAGTCTGATGACGAGCCCGTCACACGCTTGCAGCTCGAGGAAGGCTTGTTGGACTCTTCCGGCTTGTCTGATGAAGTGTTCTCGTTTGCAACGGCTTTGCCTCGCAGAGCGGGAGGTACGTATCGAGCAGCCATCGTTGTCGATCAGTGGCTTTGCGCTAGGGACGGTGATAGAAAAGGGGAGAAATCCCCTGCGGCTGCTAAGGCAATCCTCAGGCTGAAGAGATGGTGCTCTTGAGATGACAGATAAGCAAGACTCTTCGGAAACTAGCTTTATGCACATGTGTCTCAGTTCATATGGAATATCCCGTGGAAGAAACTGGCAGATTTCCACTAGGTCTCAATTCGCATATCGTCGTCGGCTGGTCGCATCATGAAAGCATGCCTCAACTACCCATCACATCACGAAGAATCTAAGAACAAGTACACTGATAAATACTACGCTCGGATAGAACAAATGACTGAGAAGATACTCGGGGGAAGCCTTACTGGAGTCTAATGAATAGTCGCATAATCACACAGTTTTCCTCTGCGTTCTTCGAATAACCCCACATCCATCACTCCCGTTGAGATGCGCTTAGCGAGTCGCGGTTTGACGAGGACCTCCAAAGCAGTCGATACATACCACCATCAATGTTGGACAAATCCATTACGAGTCTGACAAGATTGGACCTTACAAGATTGTGGAAGCGCGTTGTTATGTCTCTCAACCCGCTTCACGAGTCTCAGTCGCAACATTCAAGGCAGGGAGGAACTACAAAAGGAGATTTAATTGCGGCCCCGACATTGACACCTGGCCGAACGACATTTGGAGGAGCACGACTACATCACCAACCTGACTCGTGTTCGAACTCTATCACCCAGACGGGCATCTGCGCGGCATACACAGCTTCCAGAACAGGCTGATGTTCTCAAACGCGTCCAAGTAGGCGAGCATCCTCGATCGACGCGCGCCAGAAGTAGAATGATCGGTCAAACCAAGACGGGCGCGGGTATCACCAACGCGAAAGTCGGGTCTCACCTCCTCATCGTGGGCTCTTTGCTGTCAATCCAGAATGCTTGACGTACCAGCCACACCTTAATCACCTCTTCGGAGCTTCGTCTAGACTCCATCCCTTGTGCGGTGTGAACCCATTCAAGCTGAGCTGCTTCCAGATGTGGCCGGCGAGAGAGAGAAGAGTGAAGATAATCGCGGCGCTGCCACAGCTGGAATAGAGAGAGTGCGACGACGAGAAGGATCGTCTACGCAATTTTCTGACAGCCGAGTGACTATATAATGTACAGCTATGGTCTGCATGACAGTCTCCCATCATCAATTCAATTGAGAACACTTCTGGTCATTGGATCTCATCGTTCGTTTTCTCAGTCGCATACCAACTATCTTCACTTCAGTCACTATGAAGCTCTCTTTGACTCTCCTTGTTGCCGCCTTGGCCGCCGCCGTTGTTGCTGAGCCTATTCCTCAAGCATACTCTTCAGCCACGGACGATCAGAACCCCAAGTCCTGCACATTCTGCATGCCGCTCACGGCAAACATACTCCATCTCCCCAGGGATCAATGGCCACGCGACTTTATGCAAAGGATCAACCTGAACTGCGTCAAGTGCCTCGAAGAAGAGGGCCAAACCCTTGCGGTATGTTCATGTCCTTCTGAGACCATCCATGGATGCCAGAGTCCTCAGAGCGGGTTTCCGTTGCCACAACACATGCTAACGACCGAGCTACAGCAAAAGGCAGTATGTCTGACGACTCGCGGGAACAGAGGATGTCAAGCGTGGCGAGGCGGATGCGGTCGAGTGAGGCCAGAGGACCAGTATCGGTATGAGGTCCGGACTCTTGGGGTTGGGTGGCCGGGGGCGCAGTGCTAGATGTATTGCAAGTCGATTTAGTGGACTGGAAATCCTTCCATCAACAGGCAAATGATTAATCTATTTCTTGTCTGGCATGTACAAACACAAATATAATCTGCATGTGCGCTACATCAACCAACTAATCGAAGAGAAGACCTGTACAGGAGTTCTGCAAACATGAACTGACCGAAGCTTGTGTTACGCATATATGAACAGCGTGCTATAGCCTTCTTGAATGAAGAACTGAGCGGATACAAGCATCACAGCACCATACGATGGAATGATTGATCAGTTTCCAATCGGACTCCTCTTGGATTGTCCGTATAAACATACGTCATACGCAACGCCGACTCAAGGGTGGCTTCATCAGTCAGGTGCATCACGGGTCCCGGGCGACGCCTCCGCATTTATAAATCTGCTGACACGTGACTATCAGCCCTAGTAACAAATCGCTTTCCTCCAGCCGTGACTACTGGCTCTATTTCTATACAAAACGGCGATTTGCGTTGTCTTGGAGGTCGTCGAATTGTTTGGATATTATAGAGAGCCAAAAGCTTCTGACGATACCGCATGTCAAGACCATAGGCGGTCGGGAGGTCGCAGTCACATCGGCCGGATGCTGCGACTAGTAGAGCTTCGTGGTAACAACCGCGCTCTTCTGATGTGCAGTTAAAGTGGCTCCGCTTGAGATACATCAGTAAGAGTCGTCGTTATGAGATCCAGTTTGTGCTTACGAAATAATCCTTCCCGTTCGCGAACAACCCTCTTTCGGTAGCGCGGTTCCACGCTTATCATCTCAACCTGTTCCGGGTGAGAGTTGGTGTATGTACAAGTACTCTATTTGCGCTTAAGAGTGCCGCCATTCGAGCGGTAATGAGCGTCTACGTTGTGGTGATGGTGCTCGGCGCCGTTGCCGTTGGTATGAGCGTGCTCATGATACTCTGGATCCGGGCTTGACCTGGGACTGACGTCTGGTCCGATGAATTCATCCGCAAAATCTTGCTCTGGGGTTTCGCTGGCGACAAACCGTATCTTGACCCGCTTGACGCCTCGAACTTTTGCTCCGATCTGCTCCCGAATGACATTTTCGGCATCGTGCATGCGGTTGAGGGACCAGTCACCAGGCACCGATATCTCCACTTCCATCAGGTAGTTCTGACCGGACTTGAGTCCCTGGACCTGCCGGACTTCAAGTCCTGACGTACTGGAGTCCACGGGAATGTCCTCAAAAGCTTTGCTTGCAACGCGCCGGACGTTGGCTTTCATCTCCTCCTCGACTCCTACGTCCGCAAGCTCGAGGAGCGCCGTCCTTGTGTTTCCCCATCCTGCCTGTATGACCATCATCGAGATGACAAGCCCACCGACCGGGTCCAGCCACTGCGCATTGGTCAAGACGTTGGAGCCTCCGATAGTCAGGAGCGCGACAAATGCAGTCAGGGAGTCGACGCGGTGGTGGTAAGCGTTAGATGCGAGCACGGACGATTTGCGTTCTTTGGCAACTTTGAGAGCTATGGCAGAGAATTTCAGTATAGTCCATCAACACCAGAGAAGCACACGGAGCCATACTGGCACGGTACAGCCACTCCTTGATCAGAATTGAGCCTCCGGCCAGCCACGCAGCATTGATGTTCGGCCCCAAATCGCTGTGGCTGTGACCATGACCATGGCCCCAGACGCCCCATTCAGCTGCAAGCTCAGCGAGGTCAGGATAAAACTGCTGGAGCAATGCCATCAAGGCCGTCCAGCCCATCATAAAGCCGCCTCCCAACAGCAGTCCGCTGACCCCCAATGACCCAAGACTCTCGACCTTGCCGTAGCCGCTGGGAAACTTTTGAGTTGGTGGCTTCAATGACCACGATACCGTTGCCAGAGTCATGACATCGCTGACCAGGTCGGAAAGACTGTGTATTGCGTCCGCTATCAATGCTGTGACGACAGTATATCAGGAGCTGAACCTCGTCAAATCACCAGCAACGGACGCACCTTGGCTGTGAAACACCACGCCGCCAACCCCTTTCCCAATGGCCATCCCTATATTGACAAAGAGTCCAATGCGTGTGATTCGGACGCCCGCGTCCTTCTTGTTGGCCGACGTGAGGTAGGTGTTGTCGTGATGGTGATGGTGGCCAGAGTGAGCTCGCGTGACCGTCTGGGAGCCGCAGGCGGAGGCCATGGCAGTTGCTGGAAGCTGCCGACGCGCTTGTTGAAGAGAATTGAATTGGTATAACGCGAATCCGGACCCAGTTCGTGGTCGTGAATGAGAGTTACAAGGAAGTCGGAAACTATAAGATCGGACGCTGTACCGTGGCTTGACCACCCAACCGATTTCTTTTTTTAGCTCACCCCTGAGAGGGAAGCGCACCAGGAGAAGGCGCCGACCTCTCCCATGGTGAGCCAGCATGAAGACACTCGGCGCCGAACGCAGCGGATTGCGTATCACTGGCGCTGCTAACAAATCGTCAATGTCGGCATAGGTTTCCAAAAGGTGATGTACAGAATAAAGTCTGGAATGCTCTGAATCTCCACAACACTTGGCTACTGCGCCGGCTGCCTTTTTGGGTAATTTTCTCTACTTTGCATTGCGTCACTGACTCCGGTTCTCTTAGCGCATCAACCTACATATATGGGCATTATAAATCGCCTGCCCATAAAACATAGGTCATTCAAATTGTCGTTGAAGATTACATAGGTAGTTGAGTGGTCAAGAATAACTCAAAATTGAGTAAGAATATTGATGGACTGCTATCTCTTCGACTAAGCCAGTACAATCATGCTTTGCAGACCTGTAAAAGACTGCATGGACAACAACTCCAACCCATGCATACGTGATCAGGGTATCATCAAGATCGAATTGCGCCTTCGAATGCTAAACATCAGCAACGCTCCGAGAGGAACACTGGAATGCCATATACGACCGGCGCCGCTCCATTCAGATAACGCAAGTAGCACGCGTCCCGGCTCCTAGCCACCGCTTCTACCAGACTCTGCTGTGATCTCGAAGCCCCTTCTTCTGTCCTGCGCGCATTTCCTGCAAGCTTTGTCGGATCCGGGTTGCCGGAAACGTGGGCAGCACCGTCATCACTGGATGGAGCTCGATCAGTTCGCGCTCGCTCTTTCCCCTTCTTCGAGCCTCGCTTTGACGTCTTTGGTGGTTCTGCTAGGTGTGACACGCCGTCCCATAGGCCCCACTCTTCACCGCATTTCAGTGCGAATCTGTCGCAGTCTTTGTCTGTGACATCCCATAGCATAGCCACCACGGCAGGCGCTCCTGCTACCAGATGGGCCAAGACGGTGCCGTCTGGCTCGTACTCGCCGTTTTCGACGATCGCGCCGCTGGAGCAGCCCATCAACCAACTCACGGCACACTTGTCGAGCCGCTTGATGCTCCGTTGGGAGACATATTGAGCACCGCTGCCATGCCCAAAGTACAGCAAGAGCGCTTCGTTGGTAAGAGCGCTCGAAAATTGGGATCCCGAGGGCTTTTGACCTATTATCTTGGTCCAGCCGTTCAAGAACGCGGCCGCGGCAGGCTCGAAAACTTCCTGTGTGTGACGTAGATCTCCAGAAGGGTTTAGGATGACAGTGCCGGCAGCTTTGGAGATATAATGGCCCTCCCTACCACATCCAGACTGCTGGTCCGATTCCGAGGCCTTGACTTTGAGTATGCGGGACCGGAGAGCGGCGAGCGAGGGCAACCGTGAAACAGAGACACCGCTGAGACACGGTAGACACTCCCACGGAAAAGCGTGAAGTCTTTTATCCAAAACGAGAATAGTATGCTTTGACGTCGTTGTGGCAGCAGCCGTGTCATGATAAGAGCGTAATGCATCTGTCGTCTCGATTGTTATCTACATCCAGTCAGTCGGCTTTCGGCATGCATGTTCAGTGAACTTTACCGAGTCAAAGTCAATCTCGTCATAAGCATTCCGCTCTCCATTGAATTGCAGAATGTCCACAACAAAGTAGAGCAGATCTGCCAACGGTTCATCAAGATCCACACCGTCGCCACCAGGATTGCCCAACCCGACAAAGAGCTCAAATATGCGAGGATCAAAGTTCACTTGCTTCAAATGGCCCCTGGCACCTCGTCTCGAAGGAAGATGTCTGTTCAAGATGTCTTCGAAAGATTTTTGGAACCGGCTCAACAGGTCCGGCTGCCGCGTGGGCTGAGAAAATATGCCTCGGAATCCGCCGAGCCAGATATTTTCAATGTTAACAAGGAGCCCACGCAGCCGCGAGTCAAGCGCTTCCCGTTCGGCCCACCAAGCTGTCTTGGCTCCTTTGACGCTCATGTCGATAGAACCGCGGAGGGTTGCATTCGATTTTGCAATGATGTCCAGAAGCTCAGCCTTGCCTTCATCGAACCCAAACACATCCTCATCCATGTCACGCGAGTTTTGACGCGCCAAAGGCAGCCTCAATATGAATGGATTCTGCCCGGGGTAGTAGCGCGTGAGATACAGCTCATCATGCGTGTCGCTCAAACTAATCGAGATAGTGGACCAGGAATGAGGAATGATGTCAATGAAGTCTTTCTGAAACTCTTTGGCGGTCAAGGCATGTGAGTCGGTTGTTTCACCAGCAAAGACTGGCCATCGTGTCTCGGTTGCCCTAAGGTTGTCAGATTGTATTGAGCATTGCTCCCTGTGAAATGCAAGAGTTTTCGGTAACTCTGAGTATGGTTAGCAAAGATGAGGCTTGCAAAGGAGGCTTACTGACCCATAGAGAAAGAGGTGAAGAGCGGCTTGATGTTGGGCGTGGCGTCGGGTGTCATTACTGAGAGCAGTATCGTCAACTGGCTTAGATGGTTGCAAAGCTGGCTGATGAGTGATGTTGAACAGGAATGTATGGCAGCTGACTGCACTTCACGGAGACCATCGCGAGCCTTTCGCAGCGTTGCCGCAAAGTCCTCGCGAATCATCTCCTTTGTCCGCTTAGTTTTTCGGGGCGGCAAACGAGCAGTAGAGTCACTTTTGCCCGAAATTGGAGCCTTGTTCGTTGCCGGCAAAGGCTCCGGCATTTGGCCTTCGAGCGCTGACACTGCGGGAAAGGAAATGGTGGACTCGGGGAGGACATTGTAAGTGAAATCTGCTGCCATAGCTTGCAGCCCTTGCAATGCCAACGTTTGATGCGTCAGAACCTGCTGATGGATCTCGCTCGAGCGACTTCCTAGCAGTCCTCCCGCAATCTCGAGTAACTGTGAGGCTGCTGTTATCTCGCCTCGCGAGAGGACCGAGACGGCTTGCGACCACAATAGCTCTTTCCTCATGGTCACAAGGGGCGCACATTCTTCTGCAGGATTGCGAGCTTTCGTTTCTTCACTCCTTCCGTGTGCACTCTTTGGTTTTGGCAAGGGGGGCTTCTTCGGAGCGGTTTTGGTAGTCCGCGTTGCGCGCACAGTCTTGCGCGTTGCCGGAACAGGATCAAGTCGAAGTCCGGCCATGAGTCCAGTCACATCAACTTCTGTCGTACCGAACTTGTCGGTGGAGCTTATCCATTGGGGGAGGGTCAACTCCTCCAACACCAGAGCAGCACGGTGATGAGCCTGACGTTCCTCCTCCCAGCTTCCCTCCATTCCATGTACCTGAGCGACGCATGAGTGATATGTCACCACATCCATGGATGTCTCCAGTCCCTTGGCATGGGGGGTCGCCTTGTCAACATATTCTTTTGCCGTCTCGATTTTGCCACTCTGGGCCCAATATCTCGCCATGAGGCACGAAGCTCTCACGATCAGATGTTTAGCCTGCACAGCATCGGCAATACTTCTCGCCCTTTGAACATAGTGCAGAGCTTCCTGAAATAATCCCTGAAGCGCGAGGATTCTCGACAGCAAACATAGTCCTCTGAAGAGACTCGGAACAATGCTCCAGAAGTGAGCTCCATTCAAGACCGCCAAGTCTGGTCCTTTTGGATTCGATGTAGTTTTTGCCGAAGCTCTTCCGTTGTCGAGGGCTGGTGCATCTGGGTCTGCTTCCGGGTTGCCGATTTCAGCCTTCGTCGTGCCTGTCTTGACACGCTTCTCTAAGATGCTCCAAGCTTGCTGAATCAGGGCGACACTGATTTTGGCGTATTTCAGGGCGCTCTCTGGGGAATCATGCTCGAGGTAGAGCGAGGAGTATGTGAGGAATGCGTTTGCAAGTATCACACTGGATTTGATGCGCCCGGACATGGCCGCTCGAAGAGCCGACGAAGCAGTCAGGTCTCTTACAGTCGATGCCACCTCTTCCGCAGAAGTCAGGGAAGCAAAACTACTTTGGTCAGCCTTGCACTTTGACGAGCGTGACAACTTACCTTTTCTCCTTGTGACCTATCGAGCCGAGATACTCCGCGTAACTCATATTCCAATGAATCTGGGCCTCAGCAGTCACATTAGGATGTTTCAATAGACTTCGTGCTCTTGCCAGAACCAGTCCTGCCTTTCCCGAGTATCCAAGCCGAAGATATTGCAAGCCCAGATTCGACATAGTTTCAACCCGAAGGGGAACGTCTGGACCGTCCTGGAGATCGAGTATCCTGGATATTAGGTTGATCGTAGGAAGACGCAATTGGTCCAAGCCTTGCATGTCTAAAAATTCCGATATCAGGTTCAGCTGGGCTATCAAGGCAGGAATATTATCCACTCGACGGCTCAGTTGGCTACCGGTCCGGACCTCATCCACTATCCGTTGCAATTGAAACAAAGACCTTTTCAGAGTTTCGATTGCTGGCGGCGTTTGACGAAAGGCATCGTAAATACCCATGATCGCTGCAAGATGGTCTTGAAACCTATGCAGCTCAACATCTTGTGCTAGGTGACCGCATTTGCGGTTACTTGCTATGGCAATAGCGAGTAATCTTTCATCCAAGTTATGCGTGCTTTCTCCAGCAAGGCGCAGGAGGTGAACTGCAACCCGGCGATGTCGTAATGGAAATTCTTGCTCGGAATACAGCTCAAACAAAGTCCGCGTTATTGTTTCAGCAGCAGAATGCATGAGGTCATGTCCATGGCTTAGACCGACGGCCTTGCGCGAAAGATAGTCGAGTTGCCACTCAAGGAGTATTCCCCGCTCCGGGAGGGCGAGCGCTTCATCGTCATAGAAGAGCGGCAGTTCTTTGTTCAGCTCGTAGGCGTTGATCGAGACTTTATTGAAAGCTGTGAGGTTGCGACCGACTGTCTTTGCCGCTTCGCTTGACTCGAAAGCCTCTTGCAGTGATGATCGGGACGCACTCTCTCTCAAAGCGGACAGAGCTCCAGTACTGAACAAGACGTCGATAGTCTGCTGGAAGGCATGCCTTGATTGAATCGGTTGGCCAGCAGACTCATAGGCGTGCCCCAACCTTTCCAATTTTGCGGCTAACGACCCCCATTCTTGGATCTGTGGAGTACAGTCTCGAATGATGTCTATGGCGCGGCAAAGACAGTTGATGTAAACCTGAGCAGGGAGTTCCTCTTGTTTTTTCAAGAGCGACGAACAGGACCAATAGATATTCGAGATTTTGAGGAATAGGGATTCAGAATTGGACATTCCGGTGGCGCTATCCACTTCACTGAGTCTGGACAGAATAGTGCAGCAATCTCGCAGGGCCGCATCAAGGGTATCATAGCGCACATTGCCAGCTTCTATCCAAGCTCTGCTACAAAACACCACCGAATCGATGAAGGAGGGCGCAACTCTGACAGCTCTGTCACGTCTGTCACTGGACTGAAGAGAGTTTTGCGCTGACGGGGTGTCTGGGTGTGATATCCCAATGTATTTCAAAAGGAAATGAGTACACGCATTGACGATGGAGCAGCAGAGCGTAATGGGAGAAGATGCTGACAACTCCAGAGTGAGGGAGGTGGATGGAGGTTGGTTGACCGCCAGTTTCATCGCTGTCTTGCAGAGGGTTGTGACGTCTCCAAGAAGAGCATCCAGGTCCGCAGCTTGGCCTCTGATGTTTCCGCGTAGAGCTTGAAGCGCCTCCCGGACCGTTTCTTCGACTTTATGATTGACGAGGCCGGAAGACACAGACTCCAGCTGGATGACTGCGATCCTAACACGACAACCAGCAATTCTAGCTTCTGAGGCAGAAACTCGCTTGTAGAGAGACCACAGCCCTTCAATCCATGTCAGTGCTGCTTCAGACAAATGAGCGGCTTGCGCAATTGCACCGAGCGTCTTGTAAGTGTCGGCCAGGCC
>QQTW01001238.1_pt1 | contig 17608 bp, 15 predicted proteins | sample 1904831 | NCBI WGS metagenome assembly QQTW01 (sample SAMN09435610, study PRJNA476489) | Subsurface metagenome, whole genome shotgun sequencing project. | reverse complement strand
TTTCTCTCGAATTGCATAAATTTCAATCAGTCATTCCTATTAAATATTCAAGCTAAACGCATCCGAGATTCAAATCAAACTTTCCAAGAGTAAAATCATGTTCAACTTTAACAAACAACTGGCTGCTTTAACACTTTTAACAGTGACTTCGGTAAGTGGAACAATGTTAACAGTATTTCGAGGTAAACACGTTTCAATGCATTGAGCTTAAAGATAGAGCTAGTAAGGATTTGAGACATCGGAACCATAATGTTGCCGCTTATTCAATTGTCAGGATAAGCACCGTTTTGCGGCAATTTTATCGTTCCACCGACATTATTAATGTAATACTGCTTAACCCAGTTTTCTGTTCCGATGCTACTAATACCCGATAATAATAAGGAGGGCGTTGATGACGGACGAACAAGCGTTAGCTTTGATCTACAAATGTTTCCCGCAACAGCAGCTTAATCATGTTCAGGAAATAGTGTTTCGTGCTTCCTTGCAAGGGCAGTCTTATGCGGAGTGTGCAAAAATACATGATTACAGTCCTGAATACATAAAGGCAGTTGGCTACAAACTCTGGCATTTACTTTCTTTGACATTTAAAGAACGAGTTACCAAAAATAATTTTCAATCCATCCTGAGACAGCATTTACTTACCCATACTGAACTTGAAAATACCCAAGTTAAGAGCGCTACTGAGGAGTTAACTAAGTTACAAAAAGCTTCTTGGCAAACAGTGCATAAGCCACCCATTGTTAAAAGCAGTCAAAATTGGGGAGAAGCGGTAGATATTTCCGTGTTTTATGGACGTAGTGAAGAATTGCTAACCCTGGAAAGGTGGATTGAACAGGAGCGCTGTCGGCTGATCGGTATATTTGGAATGGGGGGGATTGGCAAGACGGCTTTGACTTGTAAGTTAGCCAAACAAATTCAGGGGAAGTTTGATTTCCTCTGGTGGCGATCGCTATCTGATGCCCCACCTATCGAAGACTTCCTGTTTGACCTCATTTTCTTCCTATCCAAAGGGCAAGAAACTAAAGCTGATTTACCCAAGAGTGTAGAAGGTCAGATTTCGCTACTAATTGATTATTTACGCTCCTCACGCGCAATTGTGATTCTAGATAATGTGGAGACGATTTTAGGCAGCGGCAACCACGCTTGTGCCTATCGGCAAGGATATGAGGAGTATGGTGTACTGTGGAAACAAGTAGGAGAATTAGACCATCAAAGCACCATTGTACTGATTTCTCGAGAAAAACCGAGAGAAGTTGAGTTAATAGAAGGAGAAAGGTTGCCAGTTCGCTCTTTGAAGTTGTGCGGATTTCAGGAACCAGAAGGGCGAGCAATATTTGAGAAAAAGGGTTCTTTTTCTAGCGATGAAAAGGAGTGGAAGTTACTCATGCAACTTTATGCTGGTAATCCACTTTTTCTCAAGATAGTTGCCTCAGTAGTTGAGAATTTGTTTGATAGTAATCTTGGGGAATTTATTAATTTATGTAAACAAGGTTGGCTAGTTTTTGATGAAATCTATAACCTTTTGAATTGTCAGTTCAATCGCTTATCAGATTTAGAAAAGTCGGTAATGTATTGGTTGGCAATTAATCGAGAACCAGTTTCGCTTCAAGAACTTCGAGACGATATTTTCTTACCACAAGAGAAACAAAAGCTACCAGATGTGCTTAGGTCTTTGGAGAGGCGATCGCTGATTGAAAAAAGTTTAACAAATTTTACATTGTCACCTGTAGTAATGGAGTACGTTACTCAATACTTCATTGAACAGGTTTGCGATCAAATCGAGGCGGAAGAGATTACCTTGCTCATGAGTCATGCCTTAATCAAAGCCCAAAGCAAAGACTCTGTTAAAGAAAGTCAAAATCGCGCGATTGTGATTCCCATTGCAAAGCTTGTGTTAAGTCTCGGCAAAAGCCATCAGGATATTGAATCTAAGCTAAATTTAATTTTCTTAAAAATTCGAGAAAAACTTGATGGCTCACCAGGTTATGCAATTGGAAATTTTAATAACTTATCTCTTCAACTTAACATTATTTCAAGTGACTGTGTCTCAGTTCATAAGCTGGGTTCAAAAGTTACAGGGTGTAGATCGATCGAGTTTGAGTCAAGATTCATATCTTCCGTTCAAAACTGATGAAGCCTGTTCTTGCTCTTTGAAATATCAACAAGCTGACAAATAACAGAGTCTGTAACCTGAAGTTACGTGATATCACTATTTCATACCTCAAATTATCACTTTTTATGCCATTTACAACGTTATAGATGCTAAAGAAAATGATAAGTTGGGACTAAAGTAAGTAAGTGGGCGAGAATAAACATGTTACAACTCGTAAACGCGGTTCAAACCCTTACCAATGACTAATGACAAACGACAAAGGACAACCCTCACAAGGCACGCTTTATTTGTACCGACCTACTTAGTCAAGAATTCTGCTATTTCATCCTAGTAAAACTGTTTTAGTTTTGAACTCATTGCATTCGTTAAAGATTGACAACGGAAATACTCACTATGGCAAAAATTGTCTCTATTCATTCCTATCGAGGTGGCACAGGTAAGTCAAACTTAATAGCTAATATTGCTACAGCGATTGCCCGTCAAGGCAATCGGGTTGGCATTGTTGACACTGACTTTCCATCACCAGGCATTCACATTCTGTTCGGCTTGGAAGAAAAACAGATAGAACTTACCCTTAATGAGTTCCTGTGGGGTAACTGTGCAATTACCGATGCCGTCTATAATGTTACATCTGTACTCAAAAACCAGACGAATCCCCGTAGTAGTATCTACTTGGTTCCTTCAAGTATTAAAGTGAACGATATTTCCCGCATGTTACGCGAGCGATTCGACGTTGAACTGCTGCTCAAAGGCTTTAAAGACTTAATCGAAAACCTCAAACTCGACTACTTGTTTATCGACACCCACCCCGGTCTCAACCAAGAAACCCTAATATCGCTAACAACTTCTCACATCCTCTTGTTAGTACTCCGACCCGACCAACAAGATTTTCAGGGTACTGCTGTAACTGTAGATGTAGCACTCAAGCTGCAAGTACCCAAGTTATTACTGATAATTAATAAAGCGCTGAAAGACTACGACTTTGAGGATCTGCAAAAAAAAGTGGAAAACATTTATCAAACCTCAGTTGTCGGTATCATTCCTGAGTCAGAAGACCTGCTTCGGTTTGCTAGTGGCGGTATTTTTTGCCTCAACTACCCCAATGACCCTGTAAGCCTAATTTTAGAGAGAGTAGCAACAAAAATTATCGGTTAAGAGAACTAAGTAGGTAGGTGCTAAGAAAACGAGGTATGTAACGAAACGTAAAATCACCAAAACCCTCTTCCCTACTCCTGACGATAATTTTTCCCACCCACCTACTTACAGTTCAGATTTACTATCTTTCTGTTGTCACTCTAGCAGAATAAAAATAGAAATATTCCTCACTTACTGTTGCGAACAATAAGTTTCAGCTTGCTCACATGACGAGCATTACAAAGAGTTATTTATCTAATGCACAATATTCTACATGTTTAAAAGAATTTCCGCAAAAGTAAATAATTTTAAATTAGCTAGAAAGTTCACCATGATACTACTCGTAATATTTCTGGGGGGAATTACCTTGAGTGGAATAACTTTGGCTAATATTCTGAATTACAAAGCTCAAGAAGAAATCACTTCAAAGGCTTGGTTGCTGATGGAAACCCTGAACTCTGTCCGGTTTTACACAAATACCGAAGTGACTCCGCAGTTGGAGTCTCGTTTGGTAACTGATGAATTTTCACCACAGGTTATCCCTTCTTACTCGGTACGGAAAGTCTTTGAAAAGCTAAAAAAAACTAACAATTTGTACATGAACTTTATTTATAAGCAAGCAATGCTTAATCCCAGTAATCTTAAAGATAAGGCGGATAAATTTGAGACAGCACTTGTGGAACGCTTCCGTAAAAACAAGAACCTCAACCAACAAGAGACAGGTTATCGTTTTAACGGAAAATACTTTTATATTGCTCGTCCGTTAGCTATAACTGATTCTAGTTGCCTTAAATGTCACAGCACACCAAATGTTGCTCCCAAGAACATGATTAAGATTTATGGGTCATTAAATGGGTTTGGGTGGAAATTGAATGACATTAATGGTGCTCAGATTATTCTTACCCCAGCCAGTGAAGTTTTCCATAATACTTTTAAATCGTTTGTTTTAGTTATGGGAATTATAGCTATGTTTTTTGTGGGTGCCATATTCATGGCTAATTTATGGCTTAAGCGATATATTCTTCTACCAATCAAGCGGGTAGTCCAAGTTGCAGAAGCTGTAAGTACGGGTGATATGGATGCCGAGTTTGAGAAAGTATCCAACGATGAAGTAGGCAGTTTAGTGGAAGCCTTTACACGCATGAAGCTGAGTTTAGGATTGGCAATCAAAAGGGTAGAGCAGTACCGTATAAAACCTCGTCAACCCGATAATAGATAAAAGCTGAACTGCACGTTCATTAAAGCTAATGGCAACTTTACTTTAACAATCTAAGCATATGACAGAGGTTCTACTCCAACAGTTGAGTAACAGTGATATTAACTGGATAAAAGCCAATGGTCGTCAACAGCAAGTCGCCCCAGGCACCGTATTGATCCAGCAGCAGAGCAATGTTGACTATTTATATATAGTTCTTGAAGGTGCTTTAAGTGCTAGTATCACAACAAACAAAGATAGTGCTTTGGCTGACATTTTTGCCACCCTTGAGGATGACCAAGAGCTAGAGCAAGAAATTACTCGCTTCGCCCGTGGTGAGGTACTAGGTGAAATATCCTTTTTAAATTTTAGTCCCTCAGCAATTACAGTAAAGGCTGAAGAACATTCAGTTGTTCTGGCTTTACCCAGCGATAAACTGCTAGCGATACTCCGGCAAGACGTGGGATTTGCTAACCGATTTTACCGTGCGATCGCAATTTTGCTCTTAGACCGCTTTGAACGTCTGGTCAAAAAGTTTACACATCGCCAAAATTTGAAAATTCCCCCACTGCAAGACGTTCCTCTGCTATTTGGTGAACTAAGCGACAGCGATGTTGACTGGTTGATACAAAGCAGTCACAGTCACGTTCAAGTAATTTCCCCAGGCACTGTGTTGAGCCAAGCTGGTAGACCATTAGAATATATCTACGTTGTATTACGAGGGAAGTTGTCAATGTTTGCACAAGATGCAGGCAACTCTTTGACTGATGTTTTTAAAATTTTGGAAGATTACGACCAAAGCGATTCTTCGCCCCTAATCGAGATAGGCTCCTCTTTAAGTGGTGAAATTATTGGCGAAACGGCTTTGATTGATGCCCGGTTGCCAACCTATACCTTTAAAGCCGCAGAAAATTCTCAAGTGCTAGCGATTAAAAAGCAACAACTAACGATCAAACTTCAGCAAAACCCAGGTATGGGCGCTCGTTTCTACCGAGTAATAGCTATGCTGCTTTCGGCTAGACTTCAAGGACTAATTAGCCGCCTAGGATACGGTAGAAGCTCATATCGAGTAGGGCAGGCACTATCCGAAGATTTTAAATATGAAGATGAAATCGATCTTCAGGCGATGGACAACATTTTTCTCGGCGGTGCCAGATTTCACTGGATGCTCAAACGCTTGAAAGTGCTGTCTTAAGTAGGTATGCAAAATTACTTATATATCTTTTTTTCCTATTCGCTTTACTGAATACAGGATACAGAATTCAGGAATGTATAATTAATTTTGCATAGGTACTTACAATTATCGAAGTGACACAAGCAGATGTGACCGTCCCTGCCGCTTGCCCACTACCCACATCGTTTTTAACGGCGGACTGAAAGGACAGACCCATGAATTTACAAAATAAAGTTGCCATTATCACCGGAGCAAGTGGTGGTATCGGCGAGGCCGTCGCCAAAAATCTAGATGCAGCAGGTATGAGTCTGGTGCTTACGGCGCGATCGCAAGACAAACTCGAACGCCTCGCGTCGAATCTACAACACGCCAAAGTCGTTCCTAGTGAGATCACAGACTCGGAATTGCCACAAAAATTGGTAGACTTTGCCATCCAAACTTTTGGCCGACTTGATGTGGTCTTCAACAACGCAGGTGTCATGACAGTAGGGTCGATTGAAAGTGTCGATATTGAAGCAATCTGCCAAATGGTTAGGATCAACGTAGAATCTGCCTATAGAATGGCCTATACGGCGCTGCGGCACTTCAAGCAATCCGGTAACGGCTTTTTAATCAATACTTCAAGTATCGCTGGGCTGAAAACAACTCCGCAACTCGGTGCGTACTGCGGAACTAAATTTGCCATTGAGGCGTTTACAGATTCGCTGCGGATGGAACTCGCTGGAACTGACATTCGCGTTGCGTCCATCGCCCCAGGCAGTGTGGATACAGGCTTGTATGACCACTGGGGTCAGGATCAAAAAGAGTTCATCGCTTCTGGAGGTCTACTGCAACCGCAGGACATCGCCTGTTGCGTTCGTTTCATCTTAGAGCAGCCTGCTCACGTCCTCATTCCAAGGCTTTTGATTGTACCAGCCGCTCAGCCCGTGTAAAGTCATGGTAAGTCTATTTTAATTTACAATCTCGACAAATGACGCAAAGGACATTAATCATGAATACTGAAAAAAGAGTTGCAGTTGTTACAGGAAGCTACAAAGGTCTTGGTTTTGAAATTGCTAGTAAACTGGCAAAGCTTGACAACATTCAAGTGATTATATCAGGTCGGGACAAAGCAAAGGGATTAGAAGCTCGCGAAAAATTAGCACAGCAAGGTCTTGAAGTGGACTTTCTACCTCTCGACGTTACTGATGATAAAAGCGTTGAAAACTTTGTAAGCGTGTTACGCGAACAGTACGCGAAAGTAGACATATTAGTCAATAACGCAGGGGTAAACCCTGCAAAAGAAGCTGAGGAAGGCAGTGTCCTTACTGCTAAATTGGATACAGTTATTTCAACATTTGCGGTGAATTCAGTGGGTCCCTTACGTATTTGTCAAGCACTGATTCCCATGATGAAAGAGCGTAATTATGGGCGCATTGTTAATGTATCTACTGAAATGGCATCCTTAAATTTTATAGCTAATGATTTTTATCCCATTGCTCCCTCATATCGGTTGTCAAAAATTGCTTTAAATGGAGTTGCTTCTTTGTTAGCGAGGGAGTTGAAGGGTACTAATATCCTAATCAATAACTATTCTCCAGGATGGATGAAAACGGATATTGGAGGAGCACAGGCCCCGCTGACCGCTGAGGAAGGTGCAGAAACAGCTGTCTATTTAGCTACACTGCCAGACGGTGGTCCTCAAGGAGGGTTTTTTGCAGAGATGAGAAAATTTGGTGGACCTTTTGCCTTGCCTTGGTGAACAAGTATTGCAAACGTATTGTGGGACAATATCCCATTGGGCATTGACGCTCCCTGACTTTAAAAGTCGGGGATTCCCAAGAGATTAACACTAGGGTGTTGATTTTGTAGATAAATCTTCAAAAAAACTTCAAGCTTTTGTTCAATTATTGCTCCTCAGGGCGAACACATCTAAAAATTAAGCTGGGTGCGGTGTAGCCGTACCCGTGCGGATGTGCGATAAGCGAAGCTTAACCCCAAGGGCCTATCGCAAAAAATATGTTTGTGACTCATAACTAGTTACTGGAGTTTAGACTAATTTGCCCAAACCCTTACCCAGATAGGCTTTAATTGACCAATTTGCGTTCAGTTCAACATGGCTGACCGTTTTTTCTTTTCAGGGACTTTTTCCCTGACCAACAATGTCAATTTTTTACTGAAGAAAGGCAGAGGGCAGGAGGCAGAAGGCAGAAGGCAGAAGGAATAAAATACATTTTTTGCCCTCTGCCACAGGGTTTAAAGCCCAGCCCTTTCAATGCGTTCATATGTACGTACTATCAAAATCGAGGCTGAAACCCGCTTGATTGCGTTACCGTCAAATTAAGTTTTTAAGTTATCCATACAAATTTACGCGATTCGCACATCAAAAACGGTCAATATTCCACCACTGGAAACGATCATTTTTTGAAGGATATCCCGCAAGTCTTATTGTTACGAGGTTAATTGAACATGTATTTTTGGTAAAAAGTTTAGTACGAATGTTCGCATTGAAAGGGCTGGAGGGGGTCTCAAAACCACATTATCTGCCAAGAACCCACATTATAGCAACCGCCAAGGCGGTTAAGACGCAAAACGCAACACATCCTCAATCGCATCTCGTAAACAATCAAACTGATCAAGTTTTTTACGGATTTGACTCTTTAACCAAGACGGGTCTTGTCAACTTTTGGTGATCGCGTTAGAAACGTTTTTGGCAGAAGGCAGATGGCAGACGGCAGAGGGAAGGAATAAGGATGAAGGAAAAATTAGTGTATAATTTTTTATATTAAAATAAAAAACAATAAATATTTCTACTGTATCCAGCTAAATTTTCTTATAGTATGCAGTTACTATCAAGTCTATTGCCAGATAAAAATCTTCTCCAATTTAAAAGTTGTAATGTTGACGAGGAAAAAACTGCGATAATCGTGCTTGTTTCTTCGATGCAAACATTAGTTAAATGTCCAGTCTGCAATTCTCCAACACATAAAATTCATAGTCACTATGAGCGTAAAATAGCTGATTTATCATGGGCTAATTATGGTACTTTACTTCAACTGCGTGTAAGGAATTTTTTTTGTATCAATAATGAATGTAAAAGACGAATATTTACTGAAAGATTTACAGATATTGTGGCTCCGTGGGCACGTCTAACTATGAGATTAGCGTCTCGATTAACTGCGATAGGTCTAGCATCAGGTGGTGCAGCAGGATTCAGATTATCACAAAAATTAGGCTTAAACACAAGTAGTAATACGCTATTAAATTTAGTTCGTAGAATACCTTTACCATCACCTGATTCTCTAAAAATTATAGGGGTAGATGATTTTTGTTTTCGTAAATGCAAAACTTACGGTACTATCGTTGTTAATTTAGAAAATAATCAACCTGTTACATTACTAAAAGACCGTTCATCTGAAACCTTAAGCTCATGGTTAAAAGAGCATCCTGGCATTAAAATCGTTTCACGAGACAGAGCGAAAGCTTATGAAAAAGGAATTAAAGAAGGCGCACCCGATGCAATTCAAGTTGCAGACCGTTTTCACTTACTACAAAATTTAGCTCAAACGCTTTATGAAGTGTTTGGGATATATAGTAAAGACTTGAAAGAAGTCGAACAATTTCAAAATCAAGATTCTGTAATTAGGGATGAAGAAAACATCGTTGTTGTAACTTCTCCAACCGAAGCACCACCACCAGTTAAACAAAAACAAAAAGCAGAACAACGTCGTGCCAAAAGAAAAGAAAATCATCAAAAAACCTGGGAGCTACATAGTCAAGGAATGAATGCAGGAGTTATTGCTCAAAGGCTTGGTATTAGTCGCACAACAGTTTTCCGTAATCTCCGTAATCCGACTTTTGTAGAGCGTCGAGGGCGTAGTGATAAAGGTCGAGGTTTAGTAAAGCCTTATCAAGATTACATCATAAAACGATGGAATGAAGGCTGTCGTGAAACTAAAATAATATTTGAGGAAATTAAACAACAGGGATATGTTGGTAGCTATGCTACTTTAACTCGTTACACCGCACGTTTACGCGAATGCCAAGCCTTAAAAAAACGGCAGAGATACTCAACTGTACGCCTACCAAAAATTGTTAAACCATCAAGAAAACCTCTCACGCCTTATAGCGTAACATGGCTAATTTTAGGTAGTTCAGATTCTGGTGTTTCAGAATCTGAGCGAGAAGAATTAATCATGTCTTTAAAAGCACAAAATCAAAATTTAAGAGAAGGAATTGAACTGGCAGAAAATTTTATATCTCTTGTGAATCAACGACAAAAATCAGAATTAGATTCTTGGCTAAATGAAGCTTACAACAGTATTTTATCACCTTTCCATCGCTTTGCCAAAAGCTTGCTTGAAGATTACAACGCGGTCAAAGCTGCTTTAACAATGCCTTGGAGTAATGGACCTGTCGAAGGACAAATTAATCGACTTAAAATGCTGAAAAGGCAAATGTATGGTCGTGCAAAACTAGACTTGCTAACTAGACGATTTTTGTTACAAATCTAAATTGAAATGGACTCGATTTGCTCGGTAAAAATATATTTTTGTAAATGTTATTTACCAAATAATAACAATCATTAATTAATTCAAGTTAGTGAAGACAAACTTAAGTATAGAAAACATATAACTAGTTCTACTTCAAATCTTCAAATCTTCTGCTTTCAAACTTAACTATGAGTTATCGAAACCAATTTGTATGGAAAAGAGCAGTACAACTAGCTATCCATTGCTATAAGTTTACTCAAGCATTTCCAAAACATGAATTATATGGTTTGACAAGTCAAATACGGCGTTCAGCAGTATCAGTCGCATCTAATATTGCAGAAGGTTATGGTAGGCAGTCAAGGCAAGAATATATAAAATTTTTGTACATTGCTTTGGGTTCATTACGTGAATTAGATACCCAGTTTATTATTGCTCAGGAGGTAGATTTACTTGAGAATAAAAGAGTTTTTACTCCAATTGTAAATGAGGTAGAAGAAATGCAAAGTATATTAGTTGCAACCTTAAATAAACTAACTGCAAAAGCTACAAAATAGTTTGAGAACCAAGCATACTTTAATAGTGTTGGTTAATGACAGTTAACTGCACTTCTGTCACTAGCTAACACATTTCACTCTTAAGGCGATACATTTTGTTTGTGTAATGTGGTTATTGATAAAACAATTAAATTATAAATTTCAATTTAATTCATATTTGATTTTCATTAACAAATATCAATAAAATTTAAAACGAAAAATTTATACAGTCAAAATTCTTCACCCTTACCCCTTCCTTCTGCCATCTGCCATCTGCCTTCTGCCAAAAACGTTTCTAACGCGATCACCAAAAGTTGACAAGACCCCACATTGACTGCAAATAGCCTGAAAGCTTTGCAGAGAGGTTTTTTTGTTTTTGAGCGTCAAAACTGTCCAATTTATACGAACTTTTTAACCGGACACATGTGTCCATTTATCTATATATATACTGGACAACAATAAAACAAAAAAATCTGGATGGAGTATTCTCCGTTTTTTACAAGCTTTATAACTAGGGGTAGATGTAGCGAAGACACAGAAGCGCGAAATATTTCTTCACATTAAAAAGCTGTCGGTGGAAGGATAATATTGCCGCTTTGGCACGGTTATGCTTCGCTCTTCAATTTGGCAAAGTTATGCTTCCATTTTTTAAGTACGCAATTCCGTTCTATTTCTTGGGATTTTGTGGTCAATTAAATGCATAAAGCGCAATTTGTGAGACTTTCAAGTGTGGGAATTTTTGGCAAGCTTATGATTCCATTTTTGACTTTCGGCAATCCGCATGGTTCCAATCCTTCAAAAATAGATGCTCTAGCATTACGAAAGAATGAACATTACAGCCTCAGTTGCGGCAACCGGACTGCTTCCAGTCGCGGCAATGTTATGGTTCCAACGACAGCAGCCTAACTTTGGGGGAGATTTTCAAGTCAGTATCCTCGCTACTTTTACCCCAACTACGCTCCCACAATTAACCTAAGCAGCATAACGGACCGAGGTTCAGCGGCCGGACGGGCATCGACCGCTACTCGAAGGACCGGGAGGGCGTGTGGTTATGCGGCGGCGGCTGGCCGCCTACAGGATACTGGTTCACGCAGCTTCCAGGAGTTTGATCATTTTTTCGGCAACGCCTTTAGCGGAAGCGGGATTCTGGCCGGTGACGAGATTCCCGTCGGCAATACTGTATGCCTGCCAAGGCGCGGTCTTGTGGAAGATGGCGCCTTGCTTCGTGAGGGCTGTCTCCAGCTCGAAAGGCACATCCGCTTTGGCAAAGTTTTCTTCTTCGTCGTTTGTAAATGAACTGATATTTTTCCCGGCCAGTAAAAACGTCCTGTTACTCAACTTGACGTTCAGCAACGATACCGGGCCATGACAAACGGCTCCGACGACCGCCTTTCGCTCGTACGTCTCTTTGACGACCTGCTTCAGTAGCGGGTGCTCAGGCATATCAACCATCGGTGCCAAACCGCCAGGCATGAAGATGGCGTCATACTGACTGACATCCACGTCTGACAGTTTTCTGGCCTTCTGCATTGAGGCCCATCCATTTCCCACCAAAAAGGCCAGATTGTCCGGATCGTCCGCTAGATTGAGCGCGTCCAGAAACGGCGTATCTCCGGTAAGACTTGCAAAGTCAATTTGGTATCTTGCCCGGTCGAACTCGGCAAAAGGATGCGCGACCTCTGGCAGAAAATTACCCGTCCTTCTATTGCGCGGACCAATAACGTAAGCGTTTGATACGATGAACAATACTTTCTTCGACATAATCGCTCCTTGCGCGGTCGTTTGTGATATTTGGTTTGGACAGCAGGCTTAAACGAGTTTCTTTACTAATAGAACCTCGCGGACTTCGAGATGTGGGATGACTTCGTTCACGACGATTCTCTTGTAGTGTTCCGATTGCCTATGCGTTTCTGCAGCAGCGACGTCGACATAATGCTCGTGAAGGATGAGTTCATGAGGATCGTTCTCCGACTGATAGATCGTGTAGGAAATATTGCCGTTCTCGCTTCTGGTCTTTTCAGCCAACTCCGGCAGCATTTTCAGAATCCGCGATGCCTCCGATTCTTTGATTTTCCATTTCGCGATGACGATCTTTTCCATTGGCATTTGCCTCTTCGAGGTTCCACCTCGGTTATTCAGATTTAAGTGATGCCATATCGATACAGAAGCGATACTTCACATTGGACTTGAGCAGTCGCTCGTAGGCTTCGTTGACCTTCTGGATGGGGATGACTTCGACGTCCGCGGTGATGTTGTGCTTGCCGCAAAAGTCGAGCATCTCCTGGGTTTCCGCGATGCCGCCGATGTTAGAGCCGGAGATACTGCGGCGGCCCAGGATCAGGCTGAATGCCGCGACTTCCAGGGGCTTCTCAGGTACGCCGACAAGAGTGATGTTACCGTCGAGACGCAGCAGGTTAAGATAGGCGTTAATGTCGTGCTGGGCGGAGACGGTGTCGAGGATGAAATCGAAGCTGCCAGCGTGCTGCTGCATTTCGTCGGCATTGCGGGAGACAACGACTTCGTCAGCCCCGAGGCGGAGTGCGTCTTCCGTCTTGTCAGGCGAGGTGGTGAAGACGACGACGTGAGCACCGAAGGCACGGGCGAACTTCACGCCCATGTGTCCCAATCCCCCAAGACCAACCACGCCAACTTTCTTACCCTCGGTGACGCCCCGGTGGCGCATGGGTGAATAGGTTGTAATTCCAGCACAAAGGAGCGGTGCAGCCCCGGCGAGATCGAGGTTCGAGGGGACACGCAGAACGAAGCGTTCATCGACGACAATGCTATCGGAGTAGCCACCATAGGTGACGCCTCCAAGGTGCTTGTCCGGGGAGTTGAAGGTGATGGTCTGGTTCGGGCAGTACTGCTCAAGGTCAGCTTTGCACTGGGGGCAGGTTCCGTCCGAATCGACCAGGAAGCCGACTGCGGCGAGATCACCGGGCTTGTACTTTGTCACTGCCGCGCCAACCTGGGTGACACGTCCCACGATCTCATGACCGGGCACAATTGGATAGGTAGTGGGCATAATGCCGCTCCACTCGTTACGCACCAAATGGAGGTCGGAGTGGCAGATGCCACAGAAGAGGATTTCGATCTGCACGTCGTGTTCCGTAGGATCGCGCCGTGCGATCGTGTCGGCAGCCATCGGTGATGTTGCACTGGCTGCGGAATAAGCTTTCGTGTTGTACATAAATTGATGCTCCTATTTGTTTACTTTTGGCGACTGGTATTGTTCGTAGCTGACCTTCCCCAGTCGTTATCCAGCACACTCAGATCGCTGTGGCAAATGCCACAGTACTCGACTTGAATTTCTACATCCTGAGTGCCAGTTCGTACTCGAAAGGCTTTAATTCTCCACCGGGCTCATGGGCTGCATACGCTCTAATCATTGGCTTCCTATCCTTCTTCACAAAATGTCTTCATCGATTGAACGGGAATTCGCAAGTAGCTCACACGTTTAAATAGACCAGTCTGCTCAAAAAAACAAAAAGTTGCACTTGGAGCCAAAGAATTATTTCAGTCTAGTTCTTCAGCACAGTTCCAAACGTCAGCCTCATGAATGCCTTCAAGGGAATAACACTTTTGGTAATCTTCATCTGCAGAAGTGTTCCTTCCCAGCTATTGAGGCAGTACTCCGCCAACTCACGAGCATCCCATTGCGGTGAGATCTCGCCAGCTTCCTGAGCTTGCTCCAAACAATCAGCAAAGCGGTCACGCCACCCAGCAAACACTTCTTGCAACCTAGCTCGGAAGGTTTCATTTTGGTCAGCCATTTCTTGACCCAAGTTTCCCAGCAGGCAGCCCTCACGGTACTGTAAAGACTCGAACTCCTGGCATTTCTCTTCAAAATATCGCTGCAGACGAGCTAAAGGAGTCAGAGTTTTGTCTCCTAAATATTGCTCTAAAACCATATCGTGCGCTTTGGCGTCATGATTGATGATCTCAAGACCAAAGTCTTCTTTACTGCTAAAGAAGTGATAGAACGACCCTTTCGGCACACCAACAGTTTGCAGCACTTCTTGGATTCCGGTGTGGTTGTAACCTTTCTCGACAATAATGCGCCTACCTGCCTTGATGAGTCCTATCCTAGTCGTGTCTTTGATACTAACCTTCATGACTTTAAGTAGACCAGTCACTTCTAAACATGAATCTATAGTAGACCACTCGTCTCTAACTGTCAAGCACTCTTTGATTTAAAACCAACATCGCTGTTACCAATAGCATTTTTTGACCGTCTAACTCAGTTTAGTTGCAAATCTCTCCCCACTTCCTGAGTTTCAACCTACTCAAGCTTTCAAATCCTCAACCTTTATGAGATAGCGCGTGTCTTAGTGCCATTCTTTTGTAATGCTTGTATTGTACATACTACAAACTTAATATTACTTTCTGTTCCAATGCTACGGAAACCCCTATTGCCGAAAGTCAAAAATGGAATCATAAGCTTGCCAAAAATTCCCACACTTGAAAGTCTCACAAATTGCGCTTTATGCATTTAACCCACATTCCGCACCCTAGTTTGTAGCACTCGGTTATCATTGAACTACATTGGATTAAAAAGAGTAAAATAATACTTTTGGCGTTGCATAAATGCGGGATGAATCAGCTAAATACAGGTATTTCTCTATACTTCAAGTAATGTAGTAACAATCGAACTGAGTGTTTAAGCATATCTACTGATTTGGAATAACACAATGTTTTTCGATGCAAGCGCGCGAGATAATGACGTAAACGTGTATTTTCCCCTTCGATTCTGGTCATATATGTTTTACTTATAATATGGTCTCCTGGGTCGATAAAACTGGCATAAACAGGCCATCCATCAGTTACATAAAAATAGCATCCCCAAAGTCTAACAATATCCCACAAAGGTTTAAAGGTTTCCGCACTATGGTCTCCGATTACCCAAGCTAAAATTCCTTCACAGAAGTGATCTAATGCCGTCCATATCCAAATTTTGTTTTTTTTTACCAACAAACGTTTCTAGTTCATCCATCTCTCCAACGGTTGGGATTTTATCAATAGTCGGCGCCTGTGGTAGTTTTTCGCTAATTTGTTTTACCCAGTTGATTATAGTTGTGTGATGAACTCCTGTTTGTCGTTCAATCGCTCTAAAACCTGCGCCATTAATGTATGCATTTAAACATTCTAGTTTTTTCTCGTCTGGGTAGCCTTTTGGAGGACTATAGGTATCTATAAATTGGCGGCTGCAATTAGTACAGACGTGATTTTGTTTACCTCGACACTTACCATTTTTCTAATCTCAGTAGACTCGCAGTGTGGACAATGCATGGTAGAACACCTCAATTCCTCCCTATATTATGCAACGCCCTTTTTTTTAAATATTAAAAAATGGCAGGCTGGGTGCTGCCTTTCAAGTAGATGACATCAAATATCAATAAGCAAAAATGAATAGTAATTAAGATTCAAATAAGTATTTATATCTAAAACATAGATAAATTTTATGTTTACTTCTTGATTTTGTGGATAGCACTGATATTTAAAACAATAAAAATACGAAAATAAACATGAGAATTAAGAGCTATAAGCAAGAATTAGATAGCTATAAAAAATAAATTTATTAATATTTATTGTTAATGAATCAAGCTAACATCGATAGTACTGGTAACATTCATTTGGGAAAAAAGTGAGTATAAATTGCCTGTAGTCCGTCAGATTAGATATTTCTTTCTCATCATTTAAAGCTATTAGGTGGATAGATTGAAAACATTGGAATATCCATCTTAATGTGGGACGGGGAGTAGCCTGACCTAATTGGTTTTTAATTGTCGATTTTGATAATAAGAGAGCCGCACGCATTTGTCGTTGTGCGAGAGTATAAACTAACAAACAGGCCGGCCATTATCATCGCAAGAGCTTCTATTCTCTTTGGGGTTTTAAGAAAAATACTGTCTGCGAAGAATAAAGGGTCTTTAAGAAAGCCAAACCCTCTTTGCCGAAGCGGCACGCTACGCGAACACAGCACTGTTGCGCCTTATATTCGGAAATTATTTCTGAGTTGCTGAGTATGTTTTCATCTAAAATATTTGTAGCAAGAATGAAACGTCCAGCACTTTGAATTTCTGAGTTAATAGCTGCTTCATTTTTTGATAACGTTGCTGATACTTTATAAAAACATTCTTGGTTTTCAGTTTGACAGCATAATATTGTTTCGTTAACAGAAATGTTATCTAGATTATAATATTTAAATTGTTTAGATAATTTAAATGCTGCTTTCATTGCATCTTGATGGCAATTGAACTGTTCTCTTTGTAATTTTTTTAATTGTGAAATTGCACTAATTTCTAATTTTTGGATTCTTTTTCCTAATTGACGTAGATCAGATTTTTTTCTTGCCTCACTTTCGACTACTAACCATCTTTGTTCAACAAAAGTGTAACTACTTGTTTTAACAGCATATGAATAGCCATTTATTTGACTTTTTACCAATTCTGAATTATCTATGCCTGAAACCAATCTTTTAGCTTCAGCTAGCGATAGCGGTACACGAGATAACCATTTAATTTCAGATAATAATTGTATATTTGCCGCAGTATACAAGGCACTATCTGCTACCATTAAACTATCAACTTCTATTCGTTTTTTAAAATCCACTAGTATTTTTTCAAAACTCGCAGAATCCGATTCATTTCCAGACGCTGATTTGAAAAAAATTGGTATATCTCCATCTCCAGAACATATTAAATCAACAATAAATTGTTTTAAATCTGGTCTGTGGTTACGAGAGTAACCGTATGTAATTTTAATCTCTTGTGTCTCTGGAACTTCTACTATTTCTGTCGCATTTACGTCATTTCCACCTGGATTACTAGTAATTATATCTGTTGAATTAGGTGTATATTCGCCATGTAGATGAAAGGATGAAAAATCAAGATGGTTAGATAATAGTGATACTTCAAACTTTTTAACTACATTAGACATCTCCAAAATAGTATATTTTATGGTAGAAGAATATTACAGATGTTTTTT
>QQTW01001237.1_pt1 | contig 17608 bp, 19 predicted proteins | sample 1904831 | NCBI WGS metagenome assembly QQTW01 (sample SAMN09435610, study PRJNA476489) | Subsurface metagenome, whole genome shotgun sequencing project. | reverse complement strand
TCAACTCGTGCTCGGGAACCGGCAACTCCTGCACAAACTCCTCGTCGGGCCCGAGAACCGGCGAGAACGCTTCCACTTCTTCAAACTCGTCCTCCTCCTCTTCCTCGATGATCTCCCCGCTGCGACGGCCCTGCATGCTCTCGCTCCTGCTGCCCCCGCTTTCGGACGCGCCCCTGCTGTGCGGCATCATAAGCATCGGCCCCTTGAACGGGCTGCGCCTCCGCTTCGCAAAGACAAGGCCCGGTGACGGTGGAGCCAGCCCGCCGAACGCGGCCCGCGACTCGCTCGCCGACCCGGACGTCCGCACCACGCGGATGTTGGACGGGAACACGTTGGCCACGGGCGTGGCCGGCAGCACTTTGACCGACGTGGGCGGGCTGCGCGTTGTCCGGCCGGTCGCCGATGCCGACGGCGACGCGAGCGACGCGGATGCGGAGGATGTTGAAGACGCCTTCGAGTGGGTGTGGTGATGGTGGTGGATGCTGCGGATCGACGAGACTGAGGACGAGGTCGACTTGCGCCCGCGTAACCCGGTCGAACTGCGCCGATACGACGACCGCGGCGTCACAGGGGAAGGCGACAGTGAGGGCCGTTTGGCTGAGCCTCCGCTCGCCGTGGTGGAAACCCTCGGCCGCAGCGGAAGTGAGGGGAAGGAGATGCCGGCTTGAAGCGCCACTCCGCCCGTCTGCTTTCCGCCGGCTTGCCCACTCTTCGATGACCGTCGGTCACCAGTCGAGCTTACCGATCCCTGGCCGGCTTTAGGCGACGTCGACGCCGTGCTCTTCGAGTGGGGCGACCTCGCCCGCTTCGCGGACTCCTTGAACCAGTGTTTCAGCGACGCCAGCTGGTTGAGGATGGGTTGCTGGTACTTTCGCCGCTTCTTCGGGACGAAGCCGTTGGGACTCAGGAGCTCCCGGTTGGTGGAGACATGCTGTAACATGCTGCTCCTGGATCTTCGAGCCTCCTTGGGCGGCAGCGGAGGCCTGTGCCGAGACGAGCTGTCGGACCTTACAGAGTCCTTCTCGATCGGCGGCGGTGGAGTCGCCTGGTCCGGCGTCTTCGGCTCGACATACTTGGGCAGCTCCGGGAGCGCGCGGTTCTGCAGGTCGCCGCTGCTGTCCCGCCACCTTCTTACGCCCGTGCTATTGATTGACGCGCCGCTGAGACGATTCATGTTCCTTCCTCGGCTCTTCGGAGGGTCTCCAAGGCTTGTCGAGCGATGGTTCTCGGCGTCCGTCTCTCTGATTGTGGGCGCCAGCCGCTCGAGTCTGCTGCTCGCCGCGCTGAGCCGACGAGCGCTCTTGCTTTCCGCCTCTCTCTCCTTTCGTTTCCGCTGTCGCCGCTTCTCCTTGCGCTCTTCCTTCTCCAACAGCAGCGCCCACCATCCAGCCAGAGCATCACAGCGCTGCGCCAGCACATTCTCGATCAGCTGGTCGATGTCTACTCCAGCGCTGCGCATCCGCTGCAGAGTGTCTTTCTCCAACTCGGTCGTGAAGGGTGCCGGCTGCTGCAGCTTCAGGATCGCTTGCTGTTGGGGAGCGTGGTCCGCGAGCCAGGGGTTGGTGAGTATGTCCGACAAGGTTGGGCGTACGAGCGGCCTCTTCGAGAGAAGTGATACAATGAGATCCTTCGCCCCCTGAGGCATGTGCTCGGGATATTTGGGTTCCTCTTTCAGGATCTTGGCTTTGGTTGCCGCCTCTTCGTCGTCATCAAAGGGCAGCTCTCCGCACAAGAGTGCGTACAGTATGATGCCCAGACTCCAGACATCCACCTTCTCACCCGCGTACTTCTCGCCTTTGATCATCTCTGGAGCGCTGTAACAGATGGTTCCGCACCAGGTCTGCAAGTAGCTAGCTTTGCCCTCATACTCCCGTGTAAACCCAAAGTCCACCAGCTTAACATTTTCGTGTTTGTCGAGGAGGATGTTCTCGAGCTTGAGATCTCGGTGCACGCATGATTTGCTGTGCACATAGGAAACAGCTCCTACCAACTGCGTGAATATTTTTTGAACCTTGGGCGGTTCGAGCGGTCCGCTCTGTAGGAGGTGGTGGTAAAGTTCATCGCCTGTTTCCCAAGGCTTTTGCATCAGCTTGCGTTCATCGACAGCATCTCCGTACTTGCCAGGACAATATTCCAAAACCAGCCAGACCAGCGTCTCCGTGACTATGACCTCGTACAGCCTGGCAATGTGCGGATGCAGGAACTGTCTATGGTGGTGTATCTCCCGGGCAAGATTCGCGTCATCCTTGTGTGCCGACTTGAGCACCACCTGCCACACCGTCAGCTTACACAGCCTTCCTCCGTTGAGAATGTAAACCAGAACCTTGGAGCCATTCGTGAATTTGTGGGTAGCAAGATAGACCTTTCCAAACGAGCCCTTTCCGATCAAGCGCCCAAGAGTGTAGTTGCCAACCGATCGTAACTCCTCGGAAGCAAATTCGCTACCTAGAGCATGAGCTGCGTCGCGATTCCGGAGCCTTTGCAGAGGCGAACTCGTGAAGCTTACTTTAGGAGCTCACTGTAGGAATGCGCGAGCTAGAGCACAGTGTCAGCGTGAGGCGCTTCACGTCCAGCATCTAGACTCGAGCGCACTTTTGTCCTTTGAGAAAGCAGTTCCACCTGGGTTCTGGGATTGTTCTGCAACATGTGTTGCGGAGCTTGTGCGTCCTTGGCTTACGAAGAGCTCCGGCATGAAGGGGGAATGTTCAGTCGGCTCGGCATCAGACAGGAAGTCGATATTGCAAACGATAGAGTACGGAGCGCTCATGGGACATATAATGGAGGTAGTAATCGTGTCGCGTTTGGTCACAACAAGGCTGGGGAAATCTGCTGATGCTAAGGATGAAACCAATGTTCGGTAGGAAGAAAAAGTACTGCGTACGGTTAATCTCCTCGACCTAATAAGGCTGGTTCTGGCAAATTGCGCTCCTCCGAGGTTCTCCAGGGCTGGGCGGCGAGAACCGGCGCATCGGCTCACAATGATGCTATCCAGTAATCGATCGCACATCACTACGGCGAGGTTTTGAAGAGATAGATCACTACAGTTAAGAATGGAGCATTCAGAGAGACCCCTCTCACAGGCGTATCGGGCAGCCTGCCATGTTACGGCATTGACCTAGCCACCTAGCATAACTTCTCTCTTGTGCACGCAAAGAACCTCAGATCGGACTCTCACGAAGATTGGAATTATTCACTGTCAGGCACTCTCCATCGGCGCCCGCAGAAGATTTTCCTCTCTATTGTCGACACCGACCGAATCGGTCGACAGCTGATAATCAAACCTCGAGCGACTCACTCTAGACGACAGTCGTAAGGCGTAACTTTTCATATCGCGTTTGTCCGCATATGCAATAACAAGAAAGGTCTGTCCGCTCTTGCTCCGGGCCTCGTCCGTGGTATCTCATTCCTGGAGCTCGGAGCTGCTCACTAGTCGCTCGATGGGTCTAACGTCGTGCCCCTAAGCAAAGTCAGCAAGCCCCAAAGGTGCAGACGTAAAGACTTACGCTACGATGTTCGCCCTGTAGAGTTCTCGTTAGCGAGTTCGAAGACGCACGCATTCCGGGCAACTCACCAGCCAATCAGGCGCCAATGCTTGTCAATACGTCGACTCAGCGCAATTTTCTCTCCTATTTCGGTGCATGCAGGGCTGGTCAAGCTCAGTCGAGCGGCATCGGCTTTCACGGCCATGACTTTGGCGCCTGTTGCTATGCTGCCGATGTTGACCATGAGAACCTCGTTCTTGGCCAGCTTGGCTACCTTTGCTTGCTTTCCATCCTCCGTTCTGACGCCGAGAAGACGGCGCAGGAGGAAGTAGTTCACCTCCAGTTCCGTGTAGATGGCAGGTAGCTGCCCACGTAGTCCGAGGACGAATCCAACGAGACGGTCGGCCCGACACAGCGTAGGATCAACCCGAGTACCAACACCTGCTTTGCGTCAGCAGCGTGCCATGCCTGCTGCACACCAGTCACTTACCTATCAAACCACCAGGAACAGCGAATTTTAGGTCGTTGTGTTCCGCAAAGAGCGAGACCACTCGGCTGAAAATCGGCTTGCACTGTATCCTTCCCTGTTCATCCTTCGAGACGATCCCTGGCCGAATCTCAATCTCATCTCCCAGTTTGAGCACGCCAGTCAGAATACTGCCACCAGCAACGCCGCCCTTTAGCTCCTCAATCTCCGCACCGGGTTTGTTGACATCAAAGGATCGTATGACAATGAGGTGAGGCGCAGTGGTAAAGTCACGGACGGGAGGCGGAATTTTGGTGATGAGATGTTCGTTAACGGCGTCAATGTTGAATTTTAATTGCGCAGATATTGGGATGATGGGCGACCCATCCGCAACGGTACCTCGGATGAACTTCAGGATCGACTGATAGTGTTGGTCCGCACCTTCTTCGCGCATCAAGTCGACCTTGTTTTGCAATATGATGATGTTATTGAGCTTCATAATCTCAATAGCTGCGAGATGCTCAGAGGTCTGCGGCTGCGGGCAAGTCTCGTTTCCAGCGATGAGCAGCAGAGCTGCGTCCATGACCGCGGCTCCTGACAACATGGTGCTCATGAGAATGTCGTGGCCGGGGCAATCGACGAATCTGATCTCCAATGTCAGCCTATTCTCCAACCCAAAGTCCGAAGGTGACACTCACGATACATGCCGTTGGAGCCGGTAGGTCCCTCCGCATCCTTCGCGCTCGCATGGCGGGTCGATTTCCTTGTCGCTTTTGTAGCTCTTGAAGCACGTCGGCCGCGGACACTCTGCATTGTCGCACTTGTAGATCTTCGCATTCGCATAGCCGAGCTTGATTGTGATGTTTCGGACGAGCTCATTCTTAAACCTGACAGTTTGCACGCCGGAGATGGCCTTGACAACCGTGGATTTGCCGTGAGCGACATGGCCAATTGTGCCGATGTTGATGGTCGCCTGCCGCGAGATAATCTCCGGCGACAAGGGCGTGAGCTTGCTGAAGTCGAGATCTTTCGCATCCGGCTGAGGCGGTAGCTCTGGCCGTGGCACAACCGGTGCGGGCGGCGGCTTTTTCAGTGCAGGCTTCGGCTTCTCATCTTTTGGCGCTTGCTCTTCGATTTCCTCGACATCAGACTCATCCTGATTCACGTCCGCTTCTCGATGGGTGGCACTTTCATTGTCCGACTCGGAGTCCATATTGTGATCTTCGCAGCTTTGGACCTTGCTCAGAATGCGAAGGTGTTCGGACTCGAGTAATGAAGACCTTCCAAAGGTTCATGTGTCACTCTGCAATTGGAAATTGTCTCATCGATAATCGTAGGCGGAGATGTTAATCCGAAACCACTCGCCAGCGGGCAGAGGTCTAACCATTCGTGGTTAGCGGGTGCAAGGCTGTTTATATCTCTGCCGGCCGCTTCTTCAGCCAAACCTCAACGCAAAAAATCCAACACTCATCAAAGCGTTTTCGATTTGAGGTCTCCATCATATTCTGGTGTCGAGATCCATGAGAACGAGAATCGTCCATTTGAGTGGAGAACAGATACAGTAGTGGATCTTGGGTGCGGTTCCTCTCTGCCTCTTACGGCTGTGGGAAGAAGCGCAATGATCGACCGCACATACCAATATGAGGACTTCAAGAAGGCCACAGTCACGATGGCCTTTTTTCCTCACCATCATGAGGTGGGTATGCAATAGGCTCACGCTGCCGCGCGGTCTCCTCGTCAGAGCTCTCGACTAGACTGTCATCTATCTTACCATGGCGCACTCGATCTGTGGACACCACCTAAAAATGCGGCGTGCGGCGGCTCAAATGTGCAAACCTTGCTCGTTATCTAGGTAGTCTGCATGTGGTCTAGCATTGAGAAAGCCAGATTTCTTAATCGATTTGAGCACTGAGATAATGCTAAGTGCATGTACATACATGCTTTCTAGCCGATTCGATAATGCCTCGAACGCCAACCGGCATGCCAGACCACGAGGTCTTTCTATTCTTCCAGAAACTCCACCATCACCGTTCCATTTTTCAAGCCAGCCTCCTCGATTGTGGTGTCCACGACGTCTATGAGATTCTTGCCCATGAAAATCAATTCAAATTCCATGCCTTCGCGCGTTTCGAGCGGCGAAGCTTTCAGCCACTCGTAGATTCTCCGCACTGGATCCGAGAGCGCGAACCTCCGTATCTGCCGACCGCCAGAGTATCGAAATTGGATGCGCGTGGTCGTTGCAGGTTCATTTGGTGGCTCGGTGTGGGGTTTTGAGGCCGAAATGAGGAAAAACGGAGCCAGGCTCTTCGACGCGGAGCTTGCAGGTGCGCCGTTGGTGCCGGCATATGCAGTGTCCTGCACGGAAGGAGTCGTCGGGTGTGCCTTCTCTTTGCCTTTGCTCAATCCTTCTGTCTTTGAAGTGAGTGCGTCGGGATCTTCCTCTCGTGGGCCACCATTGTTCGCTAGACTGTTCTGCAAAGCCATCTCCATCATCTCCTCTTCAGTCATGCGATGTACGTCCAGCTCCTTCTTCCGCTCCGCTTTGCGAAGGGCAACTGGATTTCGAGCATTTGCTTTGAGACTGTACCGGTCCAGGAACTCGTGAAGTTGCATGAGAAAGTCCATCGGCTTCGGCACGGGAGGACCCGACCAGGCCTTGACCTGCTCTCCGGTTCGGGGGTCCACGATTGCGATGTGTGGGTACGCATCCTGGCTATCACGAGACTGAAAGTAATACTGAATGTATTGACTGCCCCGTGGGTCGTCCTTGGCGTATTGCATGAAGATAAAGTTCTCCCGAACGGTTTCCTTGATCTCCGCGTTTTTCCAAATGTCTCTGTTGAGCACTTGGCAGTCGAACACGGCGGGATCCTGAATGTTGACCAATATCCATTTCTCACTGTCCTTTCCCTCGTCCCGTGCCTCGTCCCAAGACAAACGTGATATGATTTCGAAAGGAGGTCGGTACAGCTCGGCAAGGTGACTAGATTTGGCTGAAGCTTCTGAGGCTCCGGCTGTGGCCCGAGACAGGTTCCGACGGCGCGAATCACGGTCCTCGCCGTTCTCATCCCAAACGGACGCAGGGGTTGCTCGCTGATTGAAGATTCCCGGACGACCTTGAATTTAAAACTCAACACGGTCACACGCTGCACCATGTTCGCGTGCACTTACTGTTCTGCTGCCTTCGCTGCCGAGCCAACATCTGTTCCGTCACCGCTGCGCTCAACTCATCCGCATCGTCACCCCAGTCTGCTCCTGGGCCCACCAATGTCTCCGTCGTCCGGGCCATAGGTGCGCGTACACCGTGCTCGCCGGCGGCTGCAGCTTCCGGATCACCATAGAACTCCTCCTGCAGTCTGCGTGCTATGGCTTCGTCGTCAGTCACCGTAGCTCCTCCAAAAGCCTGTTGCGAGGGCATTAAAGGTTGCTCCTGTCTGAGGGCTCTCGAGGCCCGATCTTCCGAGTCCACGTCAAATTCCCCCGAGCCATCGTCCGAGTCGATGTGGACGATGCCATCTTCATCCTCCGTGTATCTCGATGGGTGACTGCGGAAGTCATCCCTGCCCCGTCCAGTTGCAGGTTGGCGTATCGCCGAACTCGGCGCGGAAGGCTGCGCCTCGGAGCTGGTGAGGTCAAGAGCAGGGCTGTCGAAGTAGAGCTGTATGGCCTGCTCGAAGTTGCCATCCGTCAAGCGAAGATACTGCGCCGCACGTTCGGGGTCGGTAGATGTTATTGCAGTGAACTGGGCGACGAGCGTGTCGTCCATGGTGTGTTGAGAGCGCGCCAGTCGTATCTGAACGGACCTGTCTTGTTTGAGCGGGTTATGTAAGGCGTGTCAAAGGCCTGCACCTCTACCGATGGCGTGGAGAAGCCAGAGACAGCTTGCGGCAGTCTCGATGACTACCGAAGTAGGTAGCTGTAAGACCCGGTCAAGTTGAGAGGTGAAGAGTAGAAACTGTATGATTTGCTTCGTGCCACTGATCTTTTGGTGGAACCAGTTTGCCACACGTGCTAGAAGAGACAGGCGCGCGTTCTGAAGAGTGAGGCAACATTAGTACGCGCAACGAGGTCAGTCGGGTTTTGTTGCGTCACGCTCTTTCGGGTCGGCTCCAGAAAAGCCGATGGAGCTCCAGCCTCCAGCCCGCCCTGGCCTGGGCGCGCATCTGAAGACGGGAGCTCCAGCCCTACTACCGTGTAGACATCTGGACAGGATACTTGCCCAATATGGAAATTCACAGGGTACTGCACGTTCAAGTCTTAATCGCATGGCACGTATTGTTCACTTGCAAGATTACCCTTATAGTTGTCATGTCTGTTGAGCAAGTGCCCTCGGCGTAAGCACGGACGAGCAAGCCTTGTCATGCTTTATGAACCTCGCAAGATTTGTCCTTTCGCATCATCTCTGTTCTCAACCACTTCCACCATCCAACCAGTATCATTTAAACTGACAGATACACAATGCATCATCTCCGCCTGCTCGTCTCCACCTGCTCGTCTCCACCGCCCTTCTCCCCTTTGCTCTCACTGGCGCTCAATCCCCGTCGCCCGGAGACCGCTTTACCCTTCATTCCAACGACGGAAGCGACGGCTATACCAAACCCTCCGACAACAGTTACCAAATCAGCGCCGGCATCGCTTGTCCCGGTCCTCCCGAATCCGAGTCCAACCTAGGTAAGGGATGAGAAGGCGAAGCTGGAGAAGGACGAGGAGATTGAACATATACACAGAAATACAGGAAGTTGTCGTATTAACAAGCATCGCCTAAAGTTCCTCACTCCAGAAATTGCTGAAACGGGAGTCTTATTATACTTCGTCTCTACAGGAAACATTATATCATTTCTTAGTATTGGACTGAGATGCGAGGTTCAAGGCGGCGCCATACCACGAGTCATCTATATCTACAGTCTTTAATGATACATAGAAAAACACATGAATGGCTCCAGGCGCATTCTTCCATCAATCTAGATTCTCAAGGCGCAACGGCTGCTTGAACCAAGACAAGTGCTTGATCCAAGTTCTGCCGAACTATGGGAGATATTTCTCCCGCCATCGCATCGGATAAGCTCGTCCGCAAGATCTTGGGCCACTCGTTGTCCGACTTTGCGAGCGCGAGGATTGTTTCTGACCTCTTCTGCCGCATAACTTCGCTTAGACTCTCTGAAGTACTGAACAAAAGCTTGCGAATTTCGTCCCCTGAAGATTGACTTTGACCTTGAAAGAGGCGGATGTCTGATACAGCTGTCCTCTCAAAGAGAGATTTTAACGCTTTGAACGTTGCTAGCCGAACGACAGGCGACTGGATACTGTTTGCTTTGGTCGCTGCAGTAAGGTGGGTTGATAGCTTCGCCGGTATGCCTGGCAAGTCTACACGGTTAGGATTCGCTTTATCGTCAGGTGTCAACCAGTCATACCCTGCTTTTTGAGGACACTCGGGTTCAAACAATCCATGAGAGCCTCAACGGCACCGGCTAACGTGTTTTCTTGACTGCGAATAATCAGCTTGAAATAACCATGATGAATGTGATCCTTACATCTGACTCTCGCTCTTGCCATTGTTGCCATCGTCAATGTCCATGCTATCACCATTGTTATCAACAAGCTCGTCTATGGCTGAACCGGCAATCTCATGGACAAGATCGCTCATATCAACGTCTTCTCTTTCAGCAGCAATCTGACCTAAGCTTCGTATGGAATGCTGTCGATACGTTGGATTTTGTCTCCGCGCTTCCCGGGTGGTGATCTGTCAAGGGAGTAGAGAGTAAATTTCAACATCTTGACGGTGGATTCGACATTCAAACTCACTCTGATAATCTCCTCCGAAACATCTTTATTTGCCTTCCAGAAGCCGCTGCCTTTCTGAACAAACTTGACAAGGGCAAAGAGGACTATCTCCTTCCCATCCCATGTTTTTCCGCCTATCGCTTTCACCAAGGCAGGCCAGATCAGCTTAGCATCTGCGACGCTCATCTCGCCTGACGAGGACACTGCGTCGACAACTCCCGTCAGTGAGCGAGCTGCGGTGTGTTTCAAGACCCATCGGGTCGAGGTCAGGTTGCTTTCAGCAATTGTGACAATCTCTTTGACGTAGAGCAGAACTGTTCTCGCGCCACCGACGTTTTCGTTCCAAGTGTCTTGATAGAGGTCCTTTACTGATCCATGGCTGTCGTGTTTTGCGAAAAATACAAAAGGTAAGATCTCGCTGGAAAGCGCGTTGAATTTGTCCGTCGCGCTAAGATAGTAAGCTTTGGTGAAAAGGGCACAGGTGGCAATCCAAAAGGGAGAAGGGAATTTACTACTTGGAGACTGCGTATACAGTCTCTCCTGATACAACTCGACGCTTATCGTCTGACATTCGTTAGCAGTGATGCAGCCACTCATGAGGACAGAAAACAAACCTTCGGACGAGAGGTATAGTTTTTTACAGTGCTCCATTAGTGCCAGTATCTGTGCATCTGAAGCTGTCCTCGCAACCTGTACCGCTTAGTGAACCAGTCGATAGGGATGATCTTTCAGGACATTAAACATACATAGCCGGCAGCAACGGCGTATGCGCTCGACACTGTCTCATTACGATCCAGAAGATGCTTTTGAAGAAGCCTTAGGAAGTCGTCCGCGTGAGGGCGAAACAACAGGTTATGTCGAGTGCTCAAAGATACCAGGATGCGACTGCACCCTACTTTAGAAGGTAAACCGACAGCAGTGTTCATGGCTTTTTCGAGCTTTGGGCGCAGTTCCGCCATTGTGCCATCGTCAAGCAGATCTAGACATCTCTCAATGGCTTCCATGAGGGGACTGCCTCGAACGCTTGCCAAGCGCATGTCATCGATCTTCTGCTCCGTCAGATTGTACTTGGAGGCGTTCAGATGTATGTAGTTGACTGCCTGAGGTTCGAGCGAGCTGAGGAGACCTGCAAGTCGCTCCACAAGCTCCGCAATGAAGGGACCCAGACTCGACCGGCTGCCCTTTTTGATAATCGCCAAAAGCGTATCCAACGCAAATGCTTGTACTTCCTGCGCGCTTGACTCAACTCCGGATGGAGATAGTAAGAAATTCAATACGTGTTTCAAAGTGTTGACCGGTTGCTTCGAAGCGCTGTCGCCCGCTTCGAGGCTACGTGTAAGGATTCCCGTCATAGTTCGTGCAAGCGAAGCCGCAGCTGTTCGCACCGTCTCCTTGATGTCGTCCAGCACTTTGAAGGTAGACTCCCAGATACGCGTGAGATATTTCTCGTACTAGATTAATCGTCAGCACGCAAAAGTAAGATACGTTCAAGGGGCTTGATTCACTCTTTCCAAGGGCCTTCCCTGTACAAGATCCGCGATGGCAGCACATGAAGCCTGTCGAACTCTCCACTCTTTTGTCAGGATATTATGGAGGAGATCTTCCATGATGCTATCAAAGTACTTGTTGATGGCTGCTGGGGAATCTTTCACCAGGGCATTCCAAATGTCGTTCATTGATTTACGGACATTGCTGTTTGGATCGAAACGGTACCGGTAAAGCTTTGCGTATAACTTTGGATTGTCTGCGAGATAGCCATCGACACTTGAATCGGAGAAGACGCCACTCAATCCAAATCTCCCAAAAGCTGCACGACTTGACCAGAGCGCATTGTTCGCAGCGAGGGACATGAAGCGATACACGAGGCTCGAGTCTCCCACTTCAGCGGCCAGGCTCATGATATCCTTGTAGGTAGTCACCGAGCCATCCCCGGTGGGCAGAGCACCGGGCTCGAAAAGTTGGGTGTCGGCGGTAACGCTCCCGGCTAACTGAGCCCTGTTTTCCGAGAACGAGTTGACGAGATCTCGTACCAGCTCGTCTTTGAGCTCGCGATCACCTTTTTCGTAAACCAGCCCCAAGCCTCTTGCTGCGGCTTCCTGGACCAGCTCGTCCCGGTCGGACAAGCATCGTTTGAAGGCCATCTGGCAGTCCCGTAAACGGTCCTGAACTTCGGTGCGGCCGCCGCAAAATTGTATCATACATAGTAACCAGATGACCGAAGCCTGATACAATCGAGAGGTTAACTCGCACGTTTACTAGCGCTGAAGGAGTTTGACAGAATCCATAGAAGCGTGCCCTGCCAGTCTAATCCAGGCCTTGAGCAGAAAATGCGCACGTACCTTTCTAAGCGATGGTTTCGTCTTCTCACTGTCCTTGAGCGTTCTCACAAGGACTTTCTCCAGAGTCTTCAGCCGCTGGGGGCCAGTAGGCGCTTCATCTCCTACGTCAAGCGCCGACTCAAGAACCGTAGAATCCCATCCGACAGCAAGACAAGTGAGACTTTCTCCAACAGAGAACTGTGCTTCGACCTGACGAATCTCATGAAGCTCGTAAAGTTTCTCGGTGACGTAAGCAACGTCTGATTGCTCATTGTCGTCCTCCTCTTTAGCAATCATGCCAATCCGGCCCAGAGCTTGAACGGCCTTGTCGTTGCCGGCTCGCGCGATTTCCCAAATAGAATCCACGACTGATTTGTAGGACTTGTACGATGAAATTGTTTCCGCGTCGAGGGCGTAGAAAGTGCTTAGCTCAGCAATGACGAAGATGCTGGTTTGCTTTAGAGCGCTATCCGTGCTGGCATTGAGCATGGAGAACACCATAGCCAAGAGCTTGTCTTGTACAGCTTTTGAGCCCTCGGATCGCATACCACGCAATGACAGTCTGCTGAGGAGGCATGCCAAAGCTTTGGCCGCGCCGTCCACCTCATTGGCGGCCGCGCCTAATGCATTTGGCCATGCCTCCACCTTTTTGAGCAAAAGATCCGGGAGTGCATTGACATCCGCCGCTGCTGCCGGTTCATAAGATGCTAGCAATCCATATGCATGGGCTGCCAAAGCCCGCACCTCATGTCGATTGGAGAATACTGCTTCCTTTAACAGGCCACAGGCGGGAGCCAGCTCGACTAGTATCTCGTCGCTACTCAAACCTACCAGCTGAACAAAGCTTTCTGCGTCATTCGCGACATCAGCGCCTTTACCTGACACGAAGGCGGTGAACAGGACCTTGAGAAAACATCTGAAAGCCAAGCAGTCTCGTGATTCGGGGTCAGCACTGATGGCCTTGATGTGCGCGCGAACATTCCGGCGAGAAGTTTGATCCGACACGAGGGTGGTTGTCAGATGCCTTTCCCAATCCACGTCAATGTGGAGGGAGACCCCTCGTACTTTGAGAGCGTGGCTGAAAAACATATTGCGACAAAACTTGAGAGCGACCGAGAGAGCAGCAGGACCGTGACTGTAAGCACCTTCCAGCACGTTACCACTCGCGAGCTGATCCAGACTTACGCTCTGGACTTGTGGAAAGAAGGAGAAAACCAGGTCCGGAAACTCTGGAAATTCGAATTTTGTAGTGGATGCCTGAGCTCCAGGTGATTGCTGAGCAGCTTGGTTGAAAGCGTTGGACATTTGGTACCAATAAGGATCAAGGCCCTTCTTGCCTTCTTCAACTATCTCGTACGTATTCTCCGGACTGTCGCTGGTCGCCACGATGTCGATCCAACGTGCGGTGACATTGGAATACGGCAGGCATCTGTTGGCGAACCTTACGAAAGCGAATCTTGCGCTCTTCGATATCTTGCTACGGACGTTGGAATCAGTCATCTTTGTCGGTTCTATCAGGCGTAACAGAAAGGCTGCCAGAGCGTGTTCGACTTCCGGAGCCAGTGATCCGGTGAAAGCGCCGAGGATGCTCGTCAAAGCTTCTTCTATGCTTGATGCCGCGGACTTGCCTGGCTGCTCAACAGCTAATCTCCCCACCAGCCAAGATAATAGAGACAGGCTTGGTTCAAGCGCGATCTCCTTGGGACACGCTTTCGCCAGAAGACCGATCGCTTCATACGCGTAACCTCGAAGTGTCACATCATTTTCGTCTTTCGAATCCATAAGCACGTCGTCGATTGCAAGCTTCAAGCTATCCACTAGCTTCGTGGCGATGGCTCTGACGTCTTCGGCAGCTCCGTTCCGGGCTACGGAGCTGATGAAGGCGAAGATTGCAGAACGAAGCTTCAAGGCTTCGAGGCCCGGCTTTGGAGCCGGTAGAGAGTAGCTTTCTGCATTTTCTTCGCAGGGAATGAACTCTTGAACAAGTGAGACAACGTGCCGCTGAAAGGTGGTACTCTCCTTTGATTTGACCAGAAGACGTAGAATCTTAGTCCTTAGCGCAGGCCGAACGCCCCAGGTGCCATCAACGCCGGGACTTTTACATGTGACGTTAGCTTGATATCTCCATGGTGTGACGCGTCATGGATGTCTGAAGCATATCCGCACTCTGCAAGTCGGAGACGGTATAGAAAGTGCATTCTTACCTTCCAAGATATATAGTGTAGAGCTGATCAACGACAGCGGCGTCCTCCAGATCGATCGACGCTACTGCACGCTTCAGAACGTCTTCACCTAGCTCCGATAACCTAGAGTTGGAGTCTGCGGACGCAAACAAAGCGGGGAAAAAGCGTTCATCATCCGTGAACGCACCGCTTGCCGCAAAGCGCATTGCCTTTATTTTGGTCTCCGTAAGACTAAGTCCAGACCCGGCTGCTGTATTCCAAGCATCCTGCTTGCCCTGCACCGTCAGTATCCGATAGTCGCGTGCCGAAAGGCCAGGTCTCGCGGCTGCATCTGCTGCGGTCGTGTTTTGCAGTAAGATGAGCTTTCCACACCATTGCGACAGGCATGACGCATCTTCGGCGGTAAGACCGAGCTTCGAGCGCAATTCTTGGTCTTCTTTGGTGCCCCTAGAAGCAAGAGACACGTCGCCCAGGAGGCGGAAGAAAAGATGAAGTAAATGAGCTCCATGAGCCTCGTTGGCAGCAATGTCTTGCGACAGGCCTCGGACCAGGACTGGCAACAATAGCAGCCTCTCATCTGCGGAGAGTCGGCCTATACCATGCCGGATATAAAGTAGATCAAAATGACGAATGAGCGAGACATTAGGAAACTCTTTGAATTGCTTAAGCAGAGCGGCAACGGGCAGTTTGATAGCTCTGCCGTGAAAGTTCAGCAAAGACGATCGAAACTGGCCCAGAGAGTCTATACATACTGTGACTTGATTCTGACGTCGATATGCTGGCATACCGAGATGATCTATCAAGACCAGCCATGGTCAGCATACAAAGCACATACAGTATACGATACGCGGACGCTGAAGAAAAGTCGCGAACCTTATTTCGCACGGTCAAATGCTCGGACGCTAGCTTTAGCAGCAGAGGCGCGAGGTAAGTCTTGAGGAGGGATTCGAGTTTCTCGTCTGAGTCGGCGAGAGCTATCCGAAGCTCGACTTTGCCAATGAGTGAGAGCTCCTTCGCCTCGGACGATTCACTCGCAGCGGATGCCATCGGCAAGGGTGGTCAAGTGAACAAGCGTGAACTCTAAGGGCATGCTTTTTGAGGGAGGAATCGGTAAAGTCTCGAGTTGCGCTATTCATATACCTCCGTACTCACCTGGGCAAAGAATCAGGCAATGAAGCGTTGCGCGGCACTACGGACATTATTATTTTCGGTTCAGGAAGCTGTTTTGCCATCGACGGCGGAACCCATCCCGTATCGGATTTTGATTTAACAGCAGGTAGGCGATCCGACTCATACGTGATTCAATGCTTGGATCACATTGTTCATACGGAGAACAGCATCAGGCATGAGAAGTACTGAGCATGCAGGTGTTGCCTTGCCGTAAACCACCCGGCCATCGAAAGGCAGATTTCAAACCACGTCGGCTTGCACATATTTACAAAACATGAGAACCGCATGCCGGGAGCGATTTAACAGTGCTCGGGCATAAGACGTCAATCCAAGCACCGCGGCCTTCCGCGTTCCTTCTCTAATGTCACATTCCGACTTTTGAGGGCCTTTGCAGCTTCGATATTCGGACAATCACTCAAACCCGGCGGTGTGGAGGTTGCCGCACTCAAGAATCGTCTCTAATTCCACGAAAAGAGGTGGTACTCTCCATGTGTACTGGTGCTTTTTCGGTTGTTTCGGCCAGCGTCCGATCACTTGATACCTGGCGGAGTCGGATTCTCAACAGCGACATCCTGAGGAGAAAGCCTCGTCTGGCAGCACTCCAGGATTGATGTTGTACTCCAAGCCTGTTCGCCCGCTGCTTCAGACCTCATGACTTCGAGTGGTGGTTCGTCAGCCTGGCTCAGGCCGGGCTCACAATGGCGCTCGCTTTTTCAAACGGCTGAGTCGACTGTCATCCCCGGACTCCACCTCCAACCCCCTCCCGTTACCGGATATCGTCTTCAGAGCCGGCTACGACGCAGGAGACATCAGGTCTTCTCATCTTCACGCGCCTCCCGCAACTCCGCAAGGGCTATTTGCGTCCCCTCGACGATGATGTCGTGCTCGACCTCGTGCATCCGTTGCTCGAGGTCTTCGAGGCTCTCGCCCGCCACCATCGGAATCTCCCTCACCAACACCGGACGGCCCATGTCCAGTTCGGCGATGACGTGGTGTACCATGACGCCGGTGCGGTCGATTTTATTCTCCTGAAAGGCCTTGTAGGCGCGCTCAATTGCGTTTCTGAGATATCGAACCGGACATGTCAGTCAGAACGTTAATGTAAAGCAAGCTATATCCTCCGGCTAAATCTTCGTCCTTTACAAGCCTCTTCGCCGCCCATGTGTATCTGTACTCCAAATCATGAAACTGCATCTACTTACGCCCCGTTAAATTTCCCCGCCAATGCAGGATGCAAATTGATCATAACTATTCCTTTGGCACTCAATCTCTCCAGACAAGCGGCACTCAGGACGTGCATAAACCCAGCTAGCACGATCAGGTCCGGCCGATCCTGTAGTACCAGCTCGACCAGATCGGCGTCGTATGCCTCGCGTGCCGCCGCGTGTCTGCCGTCCGGCCCTGGGTCCGCGAACCGCTGCTTATACTCAGCGAGCGCGTGCACCCTCGTCGGGATGCCGGCCTCGCGCGCCCGCGTCAGACCGTAGGCGGCCCGCCGGTTAGAGACGACGCGCACGATACTGGCATCGCGGATGCGTGAGTCGTTGCAGGCTGTTATGAGCGCTTGCAGGTTGGTGCCGGCGCCGGAGATCAGGACGGTGATGCGGGACTTGGTCGTTTGCGCGGGATGGGAAGAGGGCATTGTGCAGGGTGGTTGGAAGGAATTTCCACTCTCACTCATTTCACATCAAACGCTTATAGGCACGGTGCGAGCTGCCGCCGGTACTCCGTGGTAATTTTTCGTCATATAGCATGTTAATCCATGATGGGTGAACACTCTGGAGGTCGGGAGACTAATCCTCGCAGAGCTAATGCAACTTGGTACCTATGTACTCACACCAATGGTTTGAACCGCGGTTAACGTTGAAACATTCGAAACCCGAACTTTTGTTGCCAATTCTAAATGTATGTGGAAGGAAACCTCGTAGCGGCTCGGACCAGGCAATTTGCTGTCCAATAGAATCCTCAAGAGGGCGAACGCTGGAAATTCCTCCCAAACTTTTGATATTCGATGGAGTTGAATGTATCTGGTTATTTACAGATCTACTATTACAAAAAGTAAACCTTCCGATGCCGCGGATCCATGAAGACATCACCTCTATACAAGTGACTCAAGACCCACACTTCCTTTGAACTCTCTGATCCAAAAGAAACTCGACGCCACCAGGTGTGCGAGAACGCTGAAGATTGCGAAACAAGCCCAACAAA
>QQTW01001236.1_pt1 | contig 17609 bp, 11 predicted proteins | sample 1904831 | NCBI WGS metagenome assembly QQTW01 (sample SAMN09435610, study PRJNA476489) | Subsurface metagenome, whole genome shotgun sequencing project. | reverse complement strand
AAGTCATCCTCCCTATCATGTTTGCGCCACTGTACGAGAACTCGAAAGGCCACTGGAACAGGTAAAATACATCACCAGGCTGCAGCCATCATTCACTGACGATGGCAGGACCATACATGGCATGGTGTATAATGCAATGAAGCTATTTATGGAGATCAACCCTCAGTTGTTCGACGAATGCTCGCATGACTATACTGAAATGCAGAACACAGCCGAACAGAGGATGACTTCGACATTGTCGCTGATGAGATTGCAGAAGTACTCGTTGTTCCAAAAATAAAGTGCCCGCTCGGCCACCTGCAACCGCTAGGTCAGTGGTAGTTGAAAAAGTTTCACAGTGAGCTTACCTGGAAATGAGGGCTGGCGACCGACTTTGCTAATTGATTGAACAACGGCTCCTGAACTTTGGCGAATTCTGCGGGGTCCATAACCTCGAATATGTCCTCGACCTCATTGAGGAACATGACTTCTTTGGTACTGTTGACTTTGGGCCAGTATCGTAACAATCCTAGAACGACCTATCCTCAAAAGTCAGTAAACAGCTATGTGGCATTGGGAGGAACGGGCTATCTGACCTCCTCAGTCAAGGCGGCATCTTTTTCTAGAAACTGAACTATGCAATATGCAAGCTGCGGATGATACATGCTTAGACTCTTGACTTTATGCAGTGGAATAAGGACTCTTGTAAGAAACAGCTTATGCTCTTCCTTCAAAGGTAACGCAAAACCATTGATGATAGAACCCAAGATCTCCAATAACTCCGCAATACCGTTAAACCGTTCCGTCTCATAGACGAATTGGAAGAAGACATTGTTGATGGACCGCCTGATGTATGATCGTAGGTTCAGGAATTTACCGTATATTCGATGAAGCGTGGTCTTGAGGAAATCTCGCTCCCGCGGATCTTCCGAATCGAACAGCTCAAGAAGCTGCAATACGAATTGATGGTCGATGAAGCCTTTCGCAATATTTGTATTGAAATCCTGGCTCTCAATGAAGCGCAAGAAGAACTCATATACGACTTGAATATGAGGCCAAGCGACTTCGAGTACCGGCTCGTCCTCTTCGGGATCAAAGGCTTCTCCCTGAGGATTCATGGGCGGTGGGATGGGCCGGAAAAGGTTCTTGCTGAACATGTCGACGACCTTTGGGTACATAGGCTCGGTAATGACTTGCCGATTGTTTGCGACATAATCCAACAACTCATGGAGCGCCAATCGTTTGATCTCCTTCGACTTCATGTCTCCGCTGCTGTCATTGAAATCAAAGATGATGTTGCACTGATCAATCTTTTGCATGAATAGCTCTTGCCGACGGTTTGGCGATACCTCGTGGAAACCGGGCAGCTTCTCGAGTTCTCTCTGCCTTTGGTCCGATATGTCAAACCTTGAGGAAAGCTGCCGCTTAGGCGTCCGTATGCCTTCCGGGACGTCTTTTGGGGTGGATGACAGTCGATCGAACGCCGATTTGGGGCCCGGTCGGGGTGGCGCGAGGTCGCCAGGCATAGTTTCAGCAGCGCCAGGTGGCGGTATATGCTATAGCAGAAGTTAGCCAGTCCCGGTTATAGTTCTGTAAGAATATGTTCCGAGTTCCTTGTACTAACCGGCGCGCTAGGACTCACAACCACGCTTGGAGGCGCATGATGGGGCCCTCTTATAGGCGTCCCAGGTCCTCCGCCCGCAGATTGGGCCACCGGGGCTCCACCCAGCTGGGAAGGCACGAACGGCTGTTGCCCAGCAGGCATTGTGTTGGAAGGCCCCTGAGATGATGGGAAAGGTGGATTGGCATGGCCTGACGAAGGTGGACCGTTCTCTCCAGAAGGTAATGGCTTGTTACGCCCGTCATTCACAAGTGTCGTCGACGAGGAGGTTGGAGTCGGCTGATTGGAAGCGTTGGGGCTGTGTGTGCTTCCCGAGGGGGTAAGACTGGAGCTGGTGGAAGGTGATGCAGTGCCAGCTGTGGAGTCCTTTTTGCTTTTAGATGATGATTTGGAATCTCTTGCCTTTGAGAGCTGCTCATGCTAGGTACGTTAGCTTCGCTACATCATAGAAGAATCTATCAGGTGTTGGCGCTGGAACTGGTTGACGGATGGTCTGTCACCTACAACTCTTTGCCTAAAACCCTTCATGGTCATAGTCTTGCACAATGTGGTATGCTTGAGCTAGCAGGCGATTGTCGGGAGTGGACCGCTGGATCGGGGCTGCGCAATTTGTCGCATGCAATGGAAAGCCAAACCCCTGATGCCGAGATGAACGAGGTCTGCAGTGGTCCGCTGGAGGCAGCAGCAGGGGAATCAACAGAACATGACGGCTGTAGAACAGCTAAAGGGATATCGAAGGCCTTGGTATTTATGGTGTTGATGTCCCGGTAGCTGTGCCCTGGAGGCTCCGATCACAGAAGTTCGCATATGGCAACACAGGCCAAGCCTTCAGCTGCAGCGTAGACCGATCGACTCAAGCAGGGGGAGATCCAAGACAGCTTGCACGTACTGTCATGTTTAACAGTCATGGATCAAGCCAATGTAGGCGTCTAGACAACCTTCGCAACAAGCGAAAAGCGGGCGCCAATTCGAGATGGCTGCTGCGGGGGGTTCTACGCCGAATTCTGTTCAATATATAATTTTTATACAGCATAGTGAGAATTCCGTATATGTAGTCCATACGGCTAGAAGCGTCTGCCGCGGTCCTTGAAATCTCCGTCAACTTACCAGAAGCCTTGCTGTCGGTTTCCTTCGCTCAATACCTGTTGCTGTCAACAAATCCTCCGGAAACTGCGCGACAACCTCTACAGACTACCATAAAGATGCCAAGCCCTAACCCTAAGCCACGTGATTACGCGAAAGACTTGCTTGATAACAGGCGGTACTCCCCATATAATCGGCGAGGTCCTACCAACGCAAACCCAGGTGGGGTCTGAATATGTGACCTCGACTTGACATCGTCCGACTTGGGGCTCTTAGTAGTGAGCATCCAACAAGCGTCGCGATACCAGCGTGGAGTCATCAGTTGAAGCACCAAGATAACATGAATCGCAGCGCTCCTTGGTTTAACGTTCCTAGCGTTCCTGTTGTAGGTGTTGAGCATCCCTTCCTAATCACGGATATAAAAAGGGCTGTCGATACACTTGGATGCGCAACAAAAGTAGAAACGGTATAGCTTCTCTTGTCAAGTTTCTTTCAAGTCGTCTGATCGTTTTCAGCTTGTAGGAAAAACATCGGCTTCCGTAGAAGCCGATCTACACTTGCGTCCTGGGGACCGAGATTCAAAGCCTATTGCTTCTTTCAATAGTAAGACGAACAATGTCTTGCTCAAGGTCACTGTCCCGAAACGAACAGGGCGCAAGCGTAGAAAAGCTTCCGATAGGGAGTGGCAGAATGATGCAGAAGCACCTGCATCCAAAGCACGCTTGTTGTCGGATCCACGAGATGCTCGGCGTCTTGTTCAGAGCATGCGGGATAACTCTGACAGATACCACATCGAGCCAATGGGCTCTGTCAGGCAGACACACCGTTTCAGGCGTAGGAAACATCTCCACTATCGACTATTGCGCGTGCTGATCGCTTAGGGCTACCTGATTTTGTGTGGAGCACGGAGAGAAGTCCATTCATGAGCAAAATGAAAGAGCACATCCTCCCTTTTGATTGTATGTACTTCAATAACACATTTTCCTGCATAATTCCACTGATTCATGCCTAGACACTAAGCTGAAGAATTTCACATTCGACATGTCCAAGGGAATACAAAATGAGAACGATATTATCCCCCCACCGCGATGGACGAATTTGACCATCCCTTTCAATTATTCGTTTGTTGGCCCTCTTAACCCTTGTATTCAGGTGAAATGATCTACGGATCCCTGCTGACCAATATTCAATATAGCTACCGCCAGAACCCTGCCGTTCAACAGATCTTCTCAAATACAGGCGCTACCACTCGTAACATGCAAGGTACTCAACGCAACAGGATACCCATGGTTGCGCATGATACCGCCACAGTACCCACGAGGCCCCCAGAGGACATTGCCCCCGAAAGCTCACTTCCAGAATCCTTCCGTACTCTTCTTAGCGCTGTGCGAGAAATCCTTACTCAGCGCCCTGTATGTACCCGTCGGTTTCTGCAAAACCAGATTCCGAAAGACATTTGGAAGGAAGTCGGTCCCAATTCGGCCAAACATATGTGGCAATATGTTGGCTTCATTTGGAATAGTGGACCATGGCGGGATAGCATTTGTGCACTTGGGGTCGATCCGCGGAAGGACAAAGAGATGCGATGGTATCAGACCTTGATGTTTCAGCTCGAACCTGAGCCAGGTGACACGAGGCTTGACAAGGCCAAAACGTCCAAGACCAGGATCGATCGTGAACTTGCAGCCACGGGACAGAACAGGGAAGGGCATTTATTCGACGGCAGGACGGTAGGTCTCGATGGAAAGGTCTGGCAGCTGTGCGATATCACCGACCCTTTGCTCAGGAACATGCTGGAAACAGATACGCTCAGGGATGAGTGCCATGACCTGTCCGATGGATGGTACCCCAATGGGATCATGGCTAAGGTACGAGTGGTCATGAGGGCCAAGATACACATGATTCTTACCGGCAACGTGGACAATGCGGAGCAGAACAAGGAGCTCTTAGTATTATCTCAAACCGTGCCGGATATAATGACGATTGAGAATCGGAGCGAGGCGATATTCAACAACGCATCAAAACGCATGATCGGACTGGCGGAGCAACTAAGATCGGTAGCTATAAGGCCTGATGGGAACAGATACGGTGCCTGGGGCCACCCGGTCCGGAACCAGCAGCTAAGCAGACACCGTGGAGGAGGTGTCAAGGGAGTTGTGAAGTTCAAGCTGCCAGGAGGAAGACCTTTGAAAAGAGGAGAAAGGAAAGCTAAGCCGATAGATGATAGTAATTCCAGGGGAGAGCAAGATGCCCTGGATCCGCGGCTGAGGGATGCTACTGATGGATTGGAAGAAGCAGAGAGGCAAGCGACCATGAAAGCTTTTGAGGATGTTAGCGACGGCTCAGATGACGACTCGAATGACGACTCAAATGACGACAGCAGCACTACATCAGATGGGAGTGAAGAGGACGAGGAGCAGATGGAAGAAGAACAAGACGGAAGTGAAATGGAAGCAGTAGTTGCAGGCGATGAACTTGAAGGATCCTAATGACATCTAGCTATTCAAATCAGAGCATGTGTGCTGGATGGTTCGGCGATTCACAGTCACGTGATTTATGCTGACTCACCGACCTTAAGAATGCACACCAGCATTCACGATCTAGTTGCCTTTATAACTCCCCATTATATCCCCACCCCTATTCTCTTGTGATTATAGTAACACAACCATATCCCCTTGCGCCGTATCCTTTCCTAACTCACTTTCTCCCCTAACAAAATGTCCGAACGCAAAGTCCTCACCAAATACTTCCCCCCGGACTTCGACCCCTCCAAGCTCGTCCGCACCCGCGCCCCCCGAGGCGATGTCCCAGCAGGCCCCAAAGTCCAAACGGTCCGGCTCATGGCCCCCTTCAGCATGAAATGCACTTCCTGCGGCGAATACATCTACAAAGGCCGCAAATTCAACGCCCGTAAGGAAACCACCGACGAAAAGTACTACTCCATCTCGATCTTCCGGTTCTACATCCGCTGCACGAGATGTAGTGCGGAGATTACATTCAAGACGGATCCGAAGGGAATGGATTATACCTGCGAGAGGGGGGCGAAGCGGAATTTTGAGGTGTGGAGAGCTGGGGGGGAGACTCCGGCGGGGGAGACGGATGAGGAACGGTTGGATCGGTTGGAGGCGGAAATGGGGGAGAAGAGTGCGATGGAGGAGTTGGAGGCGAAGGTTTTGGATGCAAAGCAGGAGATGGCGATTGCAGATGCTTTGGATGAGATTCGGACGAGGAATGCGAGGAATGAGAGGGCGGGTGGGAAGGAGGTGGTGGATGTGGTCAAGGAGGAGATGGATGCAGAGAGGAGGCGTGTGGAGAAAGAGGATGAGGAGATGGCAAAGAGGGCTTTTACGACTGAAATGGGGGAGAAGGTGAGGCGGCTTTCAGAGGGGCACGGAGAACCTGAGGCAACTCTGGCTACACCCGCTGAGAAGAAGGACGCAGGGCTGATGCCACCTCCACCTGTCCCGACCTTCAAGAGGATGGTGAAGAAGAAGAAGGATTTTGGGGCGGCCCTGGGAATCAAGAAGAAGCCTGCGTTGGTGTGAAAAAATCATGGCTCTAACGAATCTGCATATCATTGGCATGGGATGGAGTCACGCCGGAGTACTGAAGATACGAATGCAAAGGTAGGGGAGGCATACTGGGAATTAAACAAAGCATCGAGGTATACGGTTAATTCGGGGATGTCGAGTGGGCACATTCTCCCCAAATCAGCAGCTGTAGGGTCTGGTAGAACTGGCGTTGCTTGAGGGTATTTCTAACAGTGAAGGGCAGTTTTGCTGTGTCATATTGTTGAGAAAATCTTCTTCGTCATCTTCGTGAACAAGGTTACATTGTTACGGCACCCATTGGTCTGAAAGGTCAAACTTGGAGAGCAGAATGAATGGATACCGACCTGTTCGTAAGGCTGAGGCTCTCTGCTGTACAACCCTTGATTATGTCATGCAAAACCATCTGCTCTTTCATTGGTCGCTTTTATTTAGCGGAGCATCATCCGTTCTTACACCTCCCAATTTGTACCTAAGCTCACACTCAACGTTTCCTGTATCCGCCTGAGCTCACCCATTAGCCACTGCCGATGTCGAAATCCGCTCTGCTGCGTCTGGCCACGCGCACTCAACCTACTTCTCCCCTCCTCCGATCGAACCAATGCTGCTCCGCAACCCCCCGACGGCTGTTCCCTCCTGTTAGCATTGTTGGGGGTTATGGAAGCGGACACACCTTCAGTACAACCGTGAGGAGGAAAAGCAGTGAACACGGTGAAGAGAGCTTCGAGGAATTTACAGCGAGGTAGGCCATTAGCTACACAAGGGGACAACGAGCTGGAGGACCAATGGTTGAGTCATTTATGGATGAAGGATCGAATTTGCTAATAGATCGTTGTCTGGGGGAACAGATACGAGAAGGAGTTTGATGGCGTGCAAGATGTCTTCGAGCTGCAGGTGAGGAACTCCAATGGCCATTGCCCGGAATGTGCGGGCTAACTGATACTCAACTCAATTGTAGCGCAACCTAAACAACGCCTTTGCCTACGATCTTGTTCCCTCCCCATCCGTCATCACCGCAGCTCTGAGAGCCGCGAGAAGAGTCAACGACTACCCGACCGCTGTCCGGATCTTTGAAGGTATGATCATCTCCCCCGAACGTGAAAGTCTCGCTCGGTAGCATTCCATCATATCGAGCATCCTCAGATATTCGCGTCCTCGTCTCCAGTCCTCACACAAAGTGGATATATCAGTTTTGAGGTCATAAAAAAGGTCCACGCTGACATTCCTCCTTGAACAGCTATCAAAGCCAAAGTCGAGAACCAACACCAATACGAAGAATACCTCGATGACCTCAAGCCCCTGCGAGAAGAACTCGGCGTCAACCTCAAGGAAGATCTGTATCCCGACCCTGCCTCATAATCTACATCGCGAAAAGAAATTGCGGATCAGGAACCGAAAGCGGAATATCTCATCACAGAACAGATTCGTAAGAGGAGATGAAAGGCGCTCGGTGCGCTATGTAAGCGTGGGAACAAGAGAAGCATTGCCGTGTTTGGTGGAAATGCACGTATGTATTGTTATTGCACATAAATGAGAGAGGTTTTTCATCGGGGATCATCTGATGGTTACCATGTGTCGTATGTTCAAACAATGCTTTCCGTTCAACAGTATTGGCCATCATGACAGAGGTCGCCACCCGCCAAATGCTTTGAGAAAAGTATTGTATGACTCCTTACCACCAAGATTGATTGATTTATACACACCTCGAGCGCCAATCGCTTATGCTCAACACCATAGCCACACTAAAAAGGGCAAAAATATGTAGTACAACAATGACCAGGTATGTTCACCTCGCCTCCATTCCAAGCATCCGGTCTTGAAAAACAAAAGGCCGATCCATGGATGACTCATCTACCTTCCTGCATGTAGCCTCTCATCCCATGCCCACATATTTAAACCAATTCGGCCGGCAGTCTTCCTTATAGAGGAAATCTTCCCCATCCGTGAAAAGCCCCTTCCTACATCCTGTGCATTTAGGCGAATTAGGACAGTTGAAGTAGGGGATATGTTGATAGCCGATATCTCGAAACCTGTCCACATGTTATTACTCCGTCAGCTCTCCCAGGTTCTGCAACTGAAGCCAAAGTAGTAGATGAAAAGCAAAGAAAACAGCAAAGCATACCAATGGATTTTACTCGCGTCCTCAAATAGCCCCAGCGCAATCGAATGCACCGGCGCATCCCCCCACCTCTCGTAGAAGAAACCCCCGGCCCGGTCTAGATGGTTGAAATAATCCTCATACGCCTTACTTCTCCAGAACTCCATATCCGCGATTTCGAAATTACTCCAGAAATGGCACGTTGAGTATCCGTTTGCGTTTTTGTTGTGCTCGGGCCTGCGCTGCTTATCTTCCAGCCACGCGCGCGCATTATCTGTATCGTTTTTCAGATATTCCGGGTGGGCTTCGGCGAAACGCATGGTTTCGGGCCAGAGGGTGGGGATGGATTTCGGGTCGTCGTAGAGGTTGATGGTGAAGCCGTAGGTTTTGTTGTGGTCTTGCATGTAGCGGAAAACGTCGTAATCGACATCGCAGAAGAAATGTACTTTGGGTTCCACTCGCCAGTAGTATCGCACGTTTTTCAGGGCGGGGTGGTGGTAGAATTTGCCGCTGTTCCAGCGACACATTTGGTGGTAGGAGATCATGTTGCCGTATTGTGTGCCTTCCTCCGCGAGCATTTTGCCGCTTTCACGCACCAGGTCGTGATTTATCCAGTTGGGGACGGCCCAGTGTTCCTTCGGGATGAGTTCGTAGTAGCAGGGGGCGTGGGTTTGGGCGCGGGTTTTGATCTTGAATTCCTCTGTAAAGGGGACGTCGTTGAAGAAGGTCCAGGGGTAGTTGAATTTATGGTTCCAGGTGCGTTCGAGGTCGCGCATGGATTGCACCATGCCGTGAACTTCTTCGTTGCGTACGAGGGAGAGGATGGTCGCATTAATGCGAGGGGAGTTGGGGTTGTCGGCGGCGTAATCGTCGGCTCGCCATAATTTGCCCTCGGGTTCATGGGTTTCTGGATGGGTGAGCCTGTGGTGAGGAATGTGGCTTAGGCACACAGACCTTCTAGATTGGGATCCGTCTTCATGTCAGGGTAAATGATCCTAGACTCTTTCAACGGGGGAGGCCTCTTCAGGAGTTGGAACATAAGGAATATAATAAGGGCAGTCGAAGCCAGCGCCAATGCGCGCACTGGCTTGGGAAAGATCATGCTGGTGGGTATACAAGGATATTAGGAGTCATTGGCCGAGCTATGCAAACCATTGACAAGGCCATGCCGCCATCTCGAGTAACATTTGTAGGTTCGATGCCTGCGAGCTGTCAGGGCACGCCTTTCTATCGCCGAGTGTCTTGGCGATGGTTGAATCTAGGCCCGATTCGGCAACGTCTCACGCGATGAATTGGAGTAAGGTACTTACCTTCTCACAAGCTTTTGCGTAGCATTAACCACCAACCAAGCAGGGCGCCAGCGCCAATGTAATCCTGACGAGTACACAACAGGAACAGGAATAGTACAAGAGAGTAGCGGATACACGAGCGAACTGGAAGGCATCAGAATCTGCCATGTCAATTAGCTCTACCATCGGAGTTTCCAGTGTTGCTGGAAAAGAATCAAATTGCCTCAATCAGAGTGACTCACATTCCCCATCCAGAGTATTCCTACCCAAGGCAAGTACATAACATACTTTCCTCATCTTCTTCTACGCACTTAGCGCCTTTGCTTCTTATCTTACATCAAAACTCTGTCATCCACTTCCTGTTGCATCATCTCGTCAAGATCCACTCTCAATCTACCATATTGCCCGAAAGCCTGCATCGAGCTCTCGATTTCGACGCATCGTTACCTCGACCATTGTCACTCGTCCTGTCTAAGGCCAGCGAAACACCACGCGACATCCTACGGCAGCACCTCTCTGTCCGTTTCGTTGTTTCCACAACCCCAAGCTTTGCCGAGTGCCTGAATCGAGCAAGCCGAGACCTCGAGGTCATAGGCCTTGGATCCTGTGGCTCAGTATTCGCAATCCCCGGTACTGAAGAGGCCATCAAGAAAGGGTCCGATGTCCACTCAATGTGGAATGATTTTCGTCTGACGAATTCAGTACACAACGCCTTCGCAGAAGTCCGAAACCTACTCCAGGATACTTTCCCAAACAACACGATACCACGGGTCCCTGGCTGCACCGGGTTCTATATGCCTGACCACGACTTCTGGCAAGACAATTTGCAGCGCTTCCCATCCGACCATCAGCAAGTCGGTGCAGCGTTTACGGTCCAACGTATCCTCCCGCTGCCGAAGAGAAATCGAGATGCGCTCATCGAGCTGTACTTCGACGACGAGGTCATAGATGAAGCGAAAAACGACCGAGAGAACAGTGCCTGCTTGGTTCGCGTCTACCTGGGCGAAAACGAGTCGAATCCGTTCTACGATTCGTTGTTAAATTTTCCCCTGCGGCTCAACATGATAGAGGATCTAGAGGATCTCAAGCTAGACATCGAAGCCTTAGCTGACGAGATGACCATTGCATTGGCGGTGATTCACTTTCAGGCCGAAATCGACGCTATGGACACCGAGTTTGTGTTGGGAAGTGCTAGAGCCACCCCAGCCGAAATGCGGACGCCAGAGCTGCGTGACGACAACGAGCCTCACAGCGTCGAGGAACTCGAATTCAAGCAGCTGCCGATACATTTATGGGTTTTGGACTTCGATAAGGCGAAACGCATCATACCAGTACGAGAAAATATAGATCACCTGGTCGCTGCATTCCTTGGGAATGACCCCTATTACCCCCGACCTGACGTTGACAGAGATCTCTGGATACGCTTCCGCAACACTTACACCAAAGCAAGCTGCGCCATCCTCAAGCGCAAACAGGCAGGCGAAGCGGCAATGACGCTGCCACAGCTATTTCTGGATGCGGTAGAGGCCAAGATTGAGGAGCACAAGGACTGGGACCCGGAGCAAAATATCGTGTTTGGGTGAGTTGATGCATATCGATTATACCCGATCACTATCCAGCTTGTTTGCGACGCATCAAAAATGTACAGAAGACCACCTGCCTTTATTAGTCGTTTTGGAGCAGAGATGTGAGGTGCTGCCACTCTTCGTTGGGGTGGATTGGTAAGCTGACCCTCAGCTGACCGCCGGGCTATACTCAGAATCCTGTGCGCAGCAACACACTCATACTTTTAGGGGCAGCTGAGCATCCTTTCATATGCACAGCAATCATGGCAAACCGAGTTTAGAACTTCAGCGGAGCATGCCACAAGCCCCACAGCATTATCTTGACACTGGAAAGGAGGGTTGTACACACATCAGACGCGCGCATACTTCTTACATGATTGTGAGCGGCATGTCCATGTCACGGCATTCAGAGTACCTTGACAGCTAAGATCTGCTCGTTTCTGACCAACGGCTGGTTTGAGAAGTATCAGCGCCATTTGCTGACCAAATCCTTCGAGGCACAATTACGGCTCGCTTGGGCACGAGATGTCGATAGCGAGGCTTGCCAAGGCAGGTATCGTCTTTCACTATATAGCTGCTTGTTGTAATCAATTTTTCACCTGGCACATATCCTTTTTACATCTCTTTCAGCCCAGTAGTTCACATCTCGGTGCAAAAGAAATCCAAGAAACATCCGACCCGCATTTCAAAATTAAACACCTCGCAATCGCAATGGCTATCTTGAATGAGCCCGAACATCATGAGGAAGCCTTCGGAGAGATCCTTGGAGCTGCAGTTCAACAACAGCCGATGCAGGAAGCCCAAGCAAAAGCCGAAGACAAGATGACTGAGGATGAGAAGAAAGCTTTGCAAATCCATAACCAAGGTAGAGTCCTTGTCTTTCCCTCCTTCAATACAACCACTTCACATGTAACTTTTATTGATCAACATATTTCCACTGCTCAGCTCGTCGCGACGCCTCGAAATCTAGTGGTCACGGTCGACCTGATCTCGTCTGGGATAACAAACTGGAAAAGGACGCCATTGCTTACGCCCAGCATCTCTGCCGAGCAAATAAAGGCCTCCAGCACAGCAGTGGTGATCAGCGTCCCAACCAGGGTGAGAATCTCTACTGGAGCAAGCCAAATGGCAGCCTCGAAGCCGCAAGCAAAGGATGGATGGATGAGAAGAAGAACTACCACGGCCAGAAGATCGGCGAGGGAGATTTTGGAAGCTACGGACATTACACCCAGGTATGCTGAACTACGCGGCTGTATATTGTTAGAGACGACTGGGGCTGAAATATTGATGTCGAATAGGCGATCTGGCCATCCACGACCAAGATCGGTGTTGGCATGGCTCGCGACAGCGATGGTGGAAGGTTTGTTGTGGCACGTTACTCGCCGCCGGGTAATTGGTCTGGAAAGGATGCCTACAAAGGCTAAAGATTATATATATCGGACTCATGGTGTTGGTGGGACCGTGCTTGGTAAGTTGTGGTTTAAATTGTACGCATGGTGGGTTCGAATTACTTGGGTCAGGTTCATATACGTAGCTTTTGATTTTCAATAAGTCAATCCTTTCTGTTTCTGCCACTATCTCTCTGAAAGAATCTATTTAAAATCTATCTATATATTTGGTCTTCTCAGAACGTCAGTCGTCACAGACTATGGTGGTGTAATATGATTCCTCCGTTGGTTCCATGCAGAGAAAGATACATTCGGGCTCTTTCAAAGTTTCTCATACTGATTATACTCAAGCCTCAGACGAATATGACTAATATGCTCAATATGCTCATACGGACTGATTCCAGATCAATTTTCACGTGGTTACTGAACTTCTTTTTCACATGATCGGGGATATATACAGCAAGTACTCACACTCATCTTATTTCCTCCCTCGTACCTTCTTAAACCAGTCAGATATATTAGCTAGTCGCTCGAAGGAGACATTAAGAAGAGCACCATCAGGCCAAACCAGTTTAGCAACTCGCGATTGAACCTGCATCAATGATGGCACTTGACGGTCCGTCTGTGTCGAACAATGCGTCAGGGGCCCACCTGCTGGGTCTCCCCGACGAGCTTCTCCTACAGATCGTGGCATTTCTCTGGCATAGTGATCAGGAAAACTTTTCAGCATGCTGCAAGGGGGTGCACAGAGTCTCCGATGGACAGATGGCCATCCATCTGTCCTACAAACGTCGATACTCCACCGTGGTGGTGCCTGAGTATGATCGCTCCTCGTCGACACCGGAACAACATAGAACACCGGCTGTAATACTCAACGATAGCCTCAACAAAGGAGTTCTCAGAGATTACATCCAGAGACTGGTCTTCGACGGTAATCTATCATATTTGACTCGAATATCTCATCAAAAAGATTTCATAAATCTAAAAAGGATTCTTCAATCGCCTGATATTCGATGGAGCTGGAATCGACAGGGCCCGACTTATGATCAATGGGTCAATGGCCTGCTATTAGAGGTTTCACCACATCTGAAATGCCTCGAGATCACTTGTGCCGCCATCTCAGACATATCGCGATATATTGAGTCTCGTATCAGATGATCTGCCATAGACCTCCCTCAAGCACTAAAGGGTCTCAAAGAAGTGCTTGTGGGGAAGAGTTATCCAGGAGCCGGCTTCATTTTTACGCTGGCGGAGATCTACCCATTCACCGGCCTCCCCAACATCCACACCTTGCGGGTGCACGACCTCGTCGATCGAAAGCCATCATTACACCGCAACGACTATCGCTTCCAACCAGGCATCTCTTCACTCACCAAGCTCGAACTAATCGACAGCGTAACCACCGCGGGAGGCATCGCGTAATTACTCGAACCTAGCAAGCGCAACAGCCTCGAAAGCTTCACATACGAAGTCCGGCACACCCAGCAATTCGACTGGGATCCCCGTTCGGTGTTGAGAGTCCTTCGCCACTACGCGCCCGAGAGTCTGACTCACCTAACCATTATCGGGAGCCGCCGTGTCCAGAAGATGGGCCAGATCAGCTGCGGCGGTTTTGTTGGGTCGCTCGTCCAATTCATCCGCCTACAGTATGTTCACTTAGAGTGTTACATGCTCATTTTTTAAGCGCAGGATAGGTGGTAAGGCCATTGGATCCGGCGATAGTGGGATCGCAGAATGGGTCGCATCGGATCCACCGACGCAATCGATCGTTGATCTCTTCCCGCCATCCCTCGAGACGCTCAAGCTCGTGCGGAGAGATCAGACTGATATACAGGTAGAGGGGATGTTACGGGGCGTGTTGGTTGGGTGCAAGGCCTTGCCTTGTTTGAAGGAGGTGGCGGTTCGTTGTGCTGTTGATCCAGGTATACCGATTTGATAGGTTCTTGCAGCTGTGAATTGACGATGTGGACTGACGTATTTGATAGCATACTGGGTAGATGTTGCGGAATAGTTACCGCCTTTGTTATTGGATATTCCCTTTGGAGGGTAGCACTGAGGACTTTAGATCTTAGTCATATCATCAATCAGATGTTCGCTCTAACGTTGTTAATTCCATGTAATCCGATCATATCCATTGTGATATTATTTAGATAATCGTACACCAGAGCTAGCCGCTAATACTGTTGACGTAGAGAACTCTGATACGGTTGTGTGGGGTGTATCTGTCTACAACAGAGTTTTTTTTTAGTTTTTGCGCATCTTGGCATTTTGCTAGGGCTATCACCAAAAAGGAGCTCGATAGTATTAACTTTAGCGTAACTAAGAAGGCTCGAAAAGCTTAGAAAATCAGTATATTAAAGGCTAGGCCCCATTTATACGTCTTATTATAATAACTACTCTTTATAAGTAGGTGTTCGTTAGATATTTAAGATCTGGTAGAACTACTCAACGCGAGCGCGTAGTAGCCGGGACTTAAGCGTACGCTAAGCGTACGCTAAGCGGCTTATCTCCGACCTACCTTCGAGAATCTAGGGATATCTCGCGAACGGCGTAATATAATCTAATAAAAAAGCTATAGAATTAAGGAGAAATAGCTAAAGTCTCTATCGCCTAGTTACTAAGTCCTAGAACGCCTTCGTTATTATATAATTACGTTCTACGTAAAGCCCCTTTTTGGTGATAGCCCTAGTAAAATGCCAAGATGCGCAAAAACTAAAAAAAAACTCTGTTGTACTAAACCTTCGTCTCGTCTACCTCTAGTCAAAACCTTCGAACATGTCACCTTCATCATCCTTATATTCTTCGTCGTCCTCACCGTCCTCCTCGCCTTCGTCACCCTCCCCATCGTCTTCCTCTTCGTCATCCTCGTCCTCAGTCTTCTTCCCACGCTTCGCGGCTACCAGACGTTTCAGGAAGTCCAGATATTCGCGTATAGCGTTCCCGGCAGCAATCTTCGTAACTTCGTCGCCGCCTTCTGATTCTGTACATAAATCGTCGAATCCGCCAGACGCGACGAAGTCCTCCGGCAATCGAACGCTTATATTGCCATCGTCGCATCCTCGAGATTTTTCGGCAAGAAATTGATGTGCTCCATCAGGTAGATTTTCTCGTTGTACAGGGCTGCGATCTCTTGCAGGAACTTCGGGAGAAAGTCTGCTGGCGAAATGGTTGATGAAGTCCTCCATTGATAGATTTATTTGGGGGTCGGCTGGTGAGTTCTTGCCCTCTTCCAATTGCTCCATCACGTCTTCCATCCCTGTTTGGTCAGTATTGTCCAGGAGCCTTCTGGCCAACCTCGGTGACAGGTTTCACAGCGGTTTCATGTTACGAGTTGTGGAGCTGACTGCTCGCTTATCTCGCTCACTTTTCGCCTCCATGGTAATGGTTTCTTGGAGACTTCTTCTATCAGTAAAGACCTCATTGAAGCTCTAGTCGAGGTGCTTTGTTTGTCCGGCGGAATCGAAGCGTTCGTGGGGTGCGAAATTTGGCTCAACGTTGAAACATAGGCATGAGGAGCCTTATGCAGGCCCACACAACATCACCGGAGCGCAAAGCATAGGTCAGCAGCGAAAGCAAGTACTTTGGGACGTATTATGATGGTGTCCTGGAGGGATAGGAAAGTTACAACAGCTTGCTCGTGGTTACGAAATGGGGAATTCCTTCCACGATGACACTGTCTGCACGATCGCAAAAGGTCTCATGGCACTAGAATGAGACCGACTCATACAGATACACCGATCTCAAGGATATGTGCCAGTACACCGGTTTCTTCTTCGAGAGGGCTTCTACCAAGGATGCCAATCCCCAAGCTGAAGACATTGAAGATCTCCCAGCGACAACCGCCGATGACAATTAAACCTTTCATCAACGTGGTTACTTCCTTGCATGAGAGCTTTTGAGGTGAGAAACTAATTGAAATATCGTACTTGACCTTATGAATCCAAGGCATTGGTGTATACTCGTTCATCCTATGGCTGCGGGCCCAGCAGTTGCACTCGCCCCATCTTCTCGCTATATGTGTAGATTCCATTTTCTCCAGTCGGCGATCTCTTGTATTCTCTCACTATTAGTATATATATTCTCTCGGTTTGTCTTCTCTGTGCGTACATCTTCTTCTCTCTTGCGTCATCTTCTCACTTCATTTTCATTTCTCTTAACACAATCCTTGGCAGAGGGGCCTAATTAGGTCTAGTGTCAAATGACCACATGAAGAATTATCGACTCCATACCTGATTCCTAGCTTTTAGTAAATCAATCATCCTCATGCTTCTGCTCACATCTTGTGATGTGTACAACATCCAGAGCTAGAGGGTGAAGAGGGCGGGAGGGTGGAGGGGAAATACTGAGGTACCCTGTCTGCCCCGAATTTTTCAGCCGTGTGCGCCTTGCAGCCTGGCCGACCATCGCCGATCGCCTTGCTTCGATCTTGCAAGAGGCTCGCCTTTATATCGACCTCTGGCCCTCTGTCCCTAAGTCCTCTCACCTTCTCATCCCCTCGTCCTTGTCCTTCTAGCCTGCCCAGCCAGACCTAAGGTTTGAACGAACGCCAGAACCGCACCCTCTCATACAGGGACTGCTCTCATCCGCCCTCGTCCTTGCCCCGTTTCGAAAATGGATCCAGTTAGCGTCGCAGCTAGCATTACTACCCTCATCGGCGTAACCACGAAGGTAGTCGGATACGTCAACAGCGTCAAAAATGCTCCGAAAGAGAGAAAAGTCTTATTGCAGGAGGCCACCGACCTACTCCACATGCTCAGCCGCTTGGAGGACCAGGTCTCAGAGCCTACGCCATGGCCTATAGGCACCACATACCTGCTTAATGAGAATGGCGCTTTCGATCAGCTTCAACAAGCTCTCGAGAAGCTTGCAAAGAAGCTCCGACCAGAGAAGGGTATTAGGAAAGTAGCGCGCAACTTCATTTGGACGCTTGACAAGGACGATTGTGACGACGCACTGAAGAAAATTGAGAGAGTCAAGTCAAGGATGTGTGTGTGTGTGTGTGTATGTTTGTCTCTGTGTGTGTTTGTGTCCGTGTCTG
>QQTW01001235.1_pt1 | contig 17612 bp, 16 predicted proteins | sample 1904831 | NCBI WGS metagenome assembly QQTW01 (sample SAMN09435610, study PRJNA476489) | Subsurface metagenome, whole genome shotgun sequencing project. | reverse complement strand
ATTTATGCATTCAAATAAGAATTTTGGCTCTAAACCTTCGTTGCCTCCAAGCCGTCTACGTCCCCGCTGATGATCTCACGGATCCTGCCCCTGCAACCACCTTCGCCCATTTGGACGCTACAACCGTGCTGTCTCGAGGTATCTCCGAGCTTGGTATCTACCCCGCCGTTGATCCCCTAGACAGCAAATCTCGCATGTTGGACCCCCGCGTTGTCGGCGACGACCACTACCAGACCGCTACCCGCGTTCAGCGGATGCTCCAAGAGTACAAGTCTCTTCAAGATATTATCGCCATCCTGGGAATGGACGAACTTTCAGAAGCTGACAAGTTGACCGTGGAGCGCGCCCGGAAACTGCAGCGATTCTTGAGCCAGCCATTTACGGTTGCGCAAGTGTTCACAGGTATTGAGGGAAAGCTGGTGGATTTGAAAGACACGATTAATAGCTTCAAGTCTATCATGAACGGAGAGGGTGATGATTTACCCGAGGGTGCTTTCTACATGGTCGGCGATTTCGCGAGTGCGCGCGCGAAGGGCGAGAAGATTTTGGCGGAGCTGGAGGACAAGTAGAACATGGGTGGCTGCAGATCCTGCTGTGGGGCAAAAGGAAATGTGTACAGGTAGGAGAAGGCTTTGAGGCAACGAAGGTTTAGAGCCAAAATTCTTATTTGAATGCATAAATTGATCTTCCGATGGTCGATGCCGAAAGTCTTGTCCAACGATAAGCGACGACGTAACCAGATTCGCCCGTTGTAACCAGTGATAACGTTGCTATCCTCGTCGATACATCGGTTACACTTACTGTCAGGCCAGTGTCCGAAATCTAGCAGATTAGATGCTCTGGCGGGCAATTCTTATAGCCTGCTCAAGTAATGTGCCTGAGTCCGTGTGAGACATGACTTCTGCTACCGACCCTCGTTCTCAAGACCGGATATTCGGTGACTGCCATGGCTAGATTACCCCTGTTTAATAAGTCTGCAGAAAACGAAATGGAGTTATTCCCAACTTCGCTTTTCTTTCTCATTATAGCTGAAACCATTAATACTACCACAAGTCAGCTACCGTAAGCTAGATTTTGCTTAAAATCGAAAAAATCATAGAATCGTATAGATATTTACGTGCTTTGAACTTTGAGGTAAAAGTTTATAAAGGTAATTAAGTTGTTAACGAATCGCTATTTGTTGATTATCGTCACCGGGCGAGGCGGGCAACCGACAGAGATACCTATAATAGTAGCTTTGTATTACGTATCCATACAAGATTTCTATACGAGTTAGCGGTTAATAGAGGTAGAATTCCTGAAATTTCGAGCAATATCTAGCTTACGGTTGCTGACTTATAGTAACTCGGTGGTTTTGACTATACTGGGGGATTGCTTTTTGGAGAACCACCACTTCGTTTTCAGCATACTTATTTAGACAGGGGTAGAGGCTGAACGCTTTGTAGGCTTGTAGGCTTTTAGCTTGTAGGCTTGGACATCCATTCTATTCCAAGGGTAGCGTTCATCGTACCTACAGAGGAGCCTCTAGACGTCCAGTCCAGACGGTTAAAGCATCATGTCATTATGCTAACATGCCCCCATCCAAATCATTCGGGCATTGCAATGTCCAGCATTGTCCACATTCGATCACAGAACACCCGCCGCGCGGCTCTTCTCCCTATACTCCTCGAATGTGCTTGTTTCCCCTGCCTCGCGCTTATCTTCTCTCCCGGGTTTTGCCTGTCGCTCCCCTTCCTGACCATCCTCATCCACGCACTCCCGAAACCTACTTCCCTGACCTCTCGGGAAGTACACCGGAGCACATTCCCTCCTCGCTACCTTTCCCGTCACGACCACGTATTTGACACTACTTCCCGGTACCTCGAACATGGTCTCCGTAAGCAGTCTCTCTACACACGTCCTGAGTCCTCTCGCTCCCGTGCCCATGCCTAACGCGCTCTTCGCGATTTCACCCAGCGCGGGAGCGGTGAAGACGAGCTCGATGCCGGAGAGAGCGAAGAGCTGGGTATACTGTTTTATGATGCTGTTGCGGGGTTCCGTGAGGACGCGGATGAGGAGCGGCAGGGAGAGCGGGGAGAGAGCGGCGGTGACGGGGATGCGGCCGATGAGTTCGGGGATCAGGCCGTAGGATTGGAGGTCCGAGGGTTGGACTAGGTCAAGGGGATTGATGTGGATGACTTCTTTCTCTTCGGAGGAGGAGGTGATGGGGGCCGTGTAGTAGGGGATGTGCTTGAAGAAATGGGCGGATTCGGGAGAGTTGGGTTTTAGGGATATGGTATGGTCTTGGTTGCCTTGGTCGGTGGAGAAGGAGGAAGAAGTCATGGAGGAGGAGCGGATAGGGGCACCGAAGCCGATGCTGGATTTGGAGACCCGGTTGAGGACGAGTTTGTGAAGACCGACGAAGGCGCCGGCAAAGATGAAGAGGATGTTGTCCGTACAGACGTTGTAGGTTTCGGCTCTGGAGGGGCCGGATGAGGAGGTGTTTCCGGAGTTTGAAGAGGAGGTCTGAGGCATGTGCCCGCCAGAAAGGGGGCTGTTGGTTGGATAGTTGTTTGCTGCTGAGTTTGGAGCTCTGCCGGAGGACTTCTCGTGTTTGGCTTGGATCTGCAAGGTGGTGCCTTCGATGATCTTGAGGAGAGCCTGCTGAACGCCTTCGCCGCCAACGTCTTTGCCGTGATTCATTTTCGCGGTGCTGATCTTGTCGATCTCGTCCAGGCAAATGATGCCGCGCTCTGCTGCTGCAACGTCGTAATTCGCTGCCGCAAGAAGGCGTTGCACGCATATTTCGGCGTCTTCGCCGATATAGCCGGCTTGCGTGAAGGGCGTACAATCGGACATGCTGAATGGCACTTCGAGCACACGGGCAAGGGTTTTGGCCATGAGGGTTTTACCGACACCAGAAGGCCCCAGTAGAAGAACGTTAGCTTTTTCGAGTGTTAGAGAGGAGGAATCGTCCAGTTGCGGACTCCCCAAGACGGATGCAGGCTCATGAAGCGGTATAGCATTTTTTTGGCCGGGATACTCGTCTGATATGATTCAAGTCAGCGATCGGGACAGGGCAACCCAAGTGGACAGGTATCCGAACACCCAGTGAAATCGATTGTTGAAGATCAAGTCCGTGACGAAAGGTCAGAGAGATTTTGTATTTACGACATGACCTATATGTTGGGTTCATCTGTGGCTGCCAAACAGTATCAAAGTTCTAACGGCATAACGAGACTTCGAGCGCTCCGGAAAAGAAGTATCGATATGGTGGGTCACGCGTAAAGGTGGGACAGCTAAGTCGGGCTGGTGTCCTCACATGCTCGTCCACGCGCAACTCTGCAATGAGACGGCCTCACCTTGCAGTGGATGGCCATAATTGGCTTCCCTTCGTAGCCTTTGTCGCAGCAGCTCCTCCTCTTCTTCCTCGAGTCGCTGCGCCTCTTGTATCCTTTGGTAATGGTTGTAAACGGCGACACTAAGTACCTTCTTGGCTCTTTCTTGACCGACCACGAATTGGTCGAGATGTTGCTTGAGGATCTTTGGGGTTATGGAAGGTGCTCCCAGTATTGGCGCATCCCCTAATGGTCCCGCTGTCTTACCACCAGGCTCATAGGTGCCGGTGAACGGCTGGTTCGCGAAGTCGGAGCGGTGGAATTGGGATGAGCTTTTCCTCGAACATGTTGTTCCGTTCAACGAGCGGCAGATGTTGGAAAGGGCGATATAGGAACGTCGAGCTTGTGGGGATATAGTGACTGCTGAAGCCATGGGCATAGGGTGCCTTCGTACTTAACCCTTACTCATTGCTGAGCGTATAGCCATAGGAAGTTACTGTATCTGTTTGAGTTGTGTGTTGGTTCGTATTAACTAGAAATCGAGGTAGCGACCACCAAAACCCACAGACCGAGGATGGGTATCAATGGCGGGGATCGGCGACCAGGGTCCAGCTGGAGGTAGCTAGCGAAGCACCATGACATCACCCTAGGTATCCGTACTTCGAGGTATTGTTTTCGTTGGGGTCGGGGCGTTTGAGCAAGGTCTCAATTGGAGGGGCACCGCGGAAGTCCCACGGTGGGACTACCCTCGTACAGATACCTACATGTTGACTTGCGGCCTCTCCACTTGACGTCGAGCAGTCTGCCACTTGCGTTCTCCCCTGTGATACGCGCAGAGAAGCGGCTATGGCTTTGAATGCAGCATCGGAAAACTCGGTTTTGGCTGAGCCAGCTGGTGATAAGACAGTCGCAGACGGAACAGGTATGTTCACCAATCATTTGATGAGCCATTGAGCTGACGAGACAGGCGTTGTCCAGCTTGATCCATGGCTGTCACCTTTCAAGGACGCCCTTCGAAGCAGATATAGCCATGCGCAGCAGTGGCTGAAAACCATTGATGATACAGAAGGAGGCCTCGAGAAATTTAGCAGGGGATCCGAAACCTTTGGCTTCGTGGTGCGCGACAATGGAGACATTACCTATCGAGAATGGGCGCCTAACGCAATGCGAGCGTACCTCATCGGCGACTTCAATGGCTGGAACCGTGATGCAACGCCGATGACACGGGAAGAATATGGGCGCTGGGTGGTAACGCTACCTGCCAAAGATGGGCAACCAGCTATAGCGCACAAAAGCAAGGTCAAGATCTCCATGGTCATACCGACTTCAGGCGAGCGAATTGAGCGAATACCAGCGTGGATCACCAGGGTCGAGCAAGACATGGCTGTCTCTCCTGTGTACGACGGCGTGTTTTGGAACCCACCAGAGGCTGCGCGCTATGTTCCCAAGCATCCACGACCGCCCAAACCCGAAAGTGCCAGGATATACGAAGCTCACGTGGGCATTTCTTCCCCGGAGTTGCGTATCTCGACGTACAAGGAATTCACGAAGAACATGTTACCAAGGATCCATTATCTCGGTTACAATGTGATACAGCTGATGGCGATCATGGAGCATGCATACTACGCCAGCTTCGGTTATCAGGTCAACAGTTTCTTCGCTGCAAGCAGTCGGTTTGGCCCTCCGGAAGATCTGAAGGAATTGATCGATACAGCTCACGGCATGGGCATTGTCGTCCTTCTTGACGTCGTGCATAGTCATGCATCGAAGAACGCCTTGGACGGCTTGAACAACTTCGACGGCACAGATCACTTGTACTTCCACGAAGGCGTCAGAGGACGGCATGAATTATGGGATAGTCGGCTTTTTAATTACGGCAATCATGAGGTCCTGAGGTTCTTACTGTCTAATCTCCGTTTCTGGATGGATGAATATAATTTCGACGGCTTCCGGTTCGATGGAGTTACGAGTATGCTATACAAACACCATGGAATCGGGACGTAAGTACAACGCTTGTCCGTGTCGAGACCGTCACTGAAGCGAGCAGTGGGTTCTCTGGAGGCTATCATGAATACTTCGGGCCCAATGTGGACGAAGACGGTGTTGTGTATCTGATGATCGCCAACGAGCTCCTTCATCAACTATACCCCAACTGCATCACCATTGCCGAGGACGTGTCCGGCATGCCTGCTCTATGCCTGGCTCTCTCACTCGGTGGTATCGGGTTCGATTATCGCCTAGCCATGGCAATTCCTGATATGTACATCAAATGGTTGAAGGAAAAGCAAGATTCCGAGTGGGATATGGGAGCATTGTGCTTCACACTCACGAATCGAAGACATGGCGAGAAGACGATTGCGTACGCCGAGAGCCACGACCAAGCGTATGTCCTCGACCTCTGTGAAGCGAATATCTACCTGACTCGATCTTTAGGCTGGTCGGGGACAAGTCGCTCCTTATGTGGCTCTGCGACAAGGAGCTATATACCCACATGTCGATCATGACCGAGTTCACTCCAATCATCGAACGCGGCTTAAGCCTGCACAAGCTAATTCGACTTGTCACACACGCCCTGGGAGGTGAAGGTTACCTCAACTTCGAAGGGAATGAGTTCGGCCACCCCGAGTGGTTGGATTTCCCTCGCGAGGGCAACGATAACAGCTTCTGGTATGCCAGGAGACAATTCAACTTGCCAGATGACGACCTCCTTCGCTACAAGTTCCTCAATGAGTTCGACAGGAAGATGCAATGGACGGAGGAGAAGTACGGCTGGCTCCATGCGCCTCAAGCGTACATCAGTCTGAAGAATGAGAAAGATAAAGTCATCGCATTCGAGCGAGCTGGGTTACTGTGGATCTTCAATTTTAATCCGACAGAGAGCTTTGCCGATTACCGGGTCGGTGTGGAACAGAGCGGCACATATCAGATTGTTTTGGACACCGATGACACAGCCTTTGGCGGCTTTGGTCGCAATGTCAAGGGTACGAGGTTCTTCACGAATGACCTCGCCTGGAACGGCCGGAAAAACTTCGTTCAAGTCTACGTGCCGGTGCGAACGGCCATCGTGAGTCATTCATTGCTCGCCAAAAAAAAAACCCTCACCGCTGACACGATCTTCATTTAGGTGCTGGCTTTGGAATCAACAATTTAGAGCTCGTCTGTAAGCACTATGACAGACGCGAATCGGTTTTTCTATACCTTAGAAAAGGGGAAAATAGCAATCGCGTGATCGATTCTAGCTCTAGCCTGGTCGAAGAACGCTCTCTGGAGCCTGTTGTGGGATCTTAGGCAGAAGTCTTCGATTATGCTGTCAGGTTAATCAGCAACATCAAGTCTTTGATATCAGGTCTACCATCCAAGATAGTCTACCAGTTGATTAGTGTATAGTGATCATGCGTACAAGTAGAAAGAGATAGATGCATATGACGTGTTCGTTGGGCAAGTAAGCGGTGATCCCTGTATATTTCCTATCAACAATTATTTTGATAACGTGGCGCGTCCACCTAGGCTAAATGCTCACCTAAGGAAAGAACCTAAGGCTAGATAGGTTAGCGTACCACACGGGCCGATATGACGATTTGGTTGTCCCTCCGATAAAAGACCCCGCCAACTTTCCCACTGCCTCAACAACTTCTTCCAGCAAGCTAAAACCTCCAGTTGAAAAGAAACAGTCGTAGTCTTTGACATATCTCTATTCAAGTCCGTTCTTGCCCATTCGTCTCGACACCAGTGGATTCTTACTGAACGATCGTACAGAATTCACAATGTCCGAAACAAAGGTATTCACGATTCGATATCTTGGGGCGGACGGTAGCTTATACCCTTAGGTCGGAATCAATGGCTTCGGTCGCATTGGCCGTATCGTACGTCTCTCGAATGTCTTCGGTAGATTTATCATCGCTGACCGTGTACCAGGTCTTTCGCAACGCGTAAGTAGCCCACTTTCGAAGGAGGGCAATGGCAGCCAAGGAAAAGCAAGCTGATTGAGCTTTTCCTCTGCAGCGTTGAGCATGGTGCGGTCAACGTTGTCGCAGTCAATGATCCCTTTATTGAGCCGAAATATGCTGTGAGTCCCATGAGCTTTCAGCCCGCTCCTGTCGTCGACACTGGTCCACGACGTGCGTCCATGGAGTAACATGGGCCGTGACTGACTTGCGTGGATCAGGCGTACATGCTCAAATACGACAGCCAACATGGCCAATTCAAAGGGACGATAGAAGTCAAGGGCACTGATTTAGTCGTCAATGGCCAGACCGTCAAGTTCTATACCGAGAAGGATCCTGCCAACATCCCATGGAAAGACACCGGTGCTTACTACATCGTTGAGTCAACAGGTGTTTTCACCACTACCGAGAAAGCGAGCGCCCACTTGAAGGGTGGTGCTAAGAAAGTCGTCATCTCTGCGCCATCAGCAGACGCGCCAATGTTCGTTATGGGTGTAAATGAGAAGACTTACAAGACCGACGTGGCCGATGTCATTTCCAACGCCTCCTGCACCACTAACTGCCTTGCTCCCCTCGCTAAAGTCATCCACGACAAGTTCACCATCGTCGAGGGTCTGATGACCACCATCCACTCCTACACCGCGACTCAGAAAACCGTTGACGGCCCGTCGGCCAAGGATTGGAGAGGAGGTCGTACCGCTGCACAGAACATTATCCCCAGCAGCACTGGTGCCGCCAAGGCCGTGGGAAAGGTGATCCCCGAGCTTAACGGGAAACTGACTGGCATGGCCATGCGTGTTCCTACCTCCAATGTTTCCGTCGTCGACCTTACCGTCCGCTTGGAGAAATCGACTAGCTATGACGAGATCAAAGACGTCATCAAGAAAGCCTCTGAAGGAGAACTCAAGGGTAGGCCGCAGCTCTAGGACGGGAGAAGCTCTGTTAATGTGCCCTAGGGATATTGGCCTACACTGAAGATGACATCGTATCGAGTGATTTGAACGGGGATAACAACTCTTCAGTCTTCGATGCCAAGGCCGGCATTGCTCTCAATGACAAGTTCGTCAAGCTGGTCTCGTGGTACGACAACGAGTGGGGTTACTCGCGTCGCGTCCTGGATCTCCTCGGTGAGCAAAGACGATAACGCCAGTACCGCGCCGCAACGCTAATTAAACTGTAGTCTACATCTCCAAGGTGGATAATGCGAAATAAAGCAGATACAGTTGGAAGACGACTTTGATGCCGTTCAATACAAGTTCCAGGCTGCACTTCGCATGAAGGGTTCTCAAGGGTGCGTGTCTCAGCCGACTTTGGACGGAAATCAACCTTTTCTAGAACGATGTGATCGAAAACTTAGATCTGACTCGAAACACTCATCAAACTACGCGTGAAACCACACAAATTCTATGCTCTGTTATGCGGTGCCTAAGAAAATTTGTCGTTGCTGTCTTATTCATTCACCCCGCAGGCGGTATCAATCTATTCGTCGAGATTATGCAACGATCACGCCAGGCATGCAAGATAGTGATCGCTGGAGGTACTTGTTATCTGTAACATGGCCTATGTGGCATGCGGACTCAGGGGTGCAGTCTTGTTACTTTCGCCATCCTCGTATCTAAGTTCATGGAGGTCAGGCATTCTCCCAATGGAAAGTCGTCGTGTAAAATTAGGAGAAGTCAAGGTCATGGTCCACAAGCGGTGGTCGTCATTATTGTGGGTTCATGTCGAGTATACTAGTTGACTAGTACGGATAGGGTACGGCCACATCAGGTCGGCGCAACCGCGCGCCAATAGCGGGTTACTGAGAGCCAATCGGAAGCAGCTGTGACTGAATAGGGAGAATGTTGTAGTAAAAGAAAAGTATATAAGGATTGTCGGCCTGGAATAGAGTCTAGTATATGATTCAAAGCAAAGCCTGTCTGTTCACGACATAGCCCTTACTGATTTTCTGGACTGAGGATGAAACATAAGCAGTACATGGGAATCACTTGAGTACAAGAGACTCGGATCTAATCTACTAACACATATTTAGCATGCGAGCTTGCTAGACACTGCTCATTAATGTCTGTACGAGGGCGCAGCATCGTAAAAGTCAAACCACCTGCGAGCAGCGAATCAAGAGCCGCAACAGCGAATGATTCCCCACGGTTCAGGGGAACAGCAGTCCACCAACCTGTCCATACAACTCTACGCCGACGCTGAAATCGCCAAAGTTATTGCAGAAACAAGCGGAATCTCCAATTGCGATGAAACACTGATCAGATCTTTGAACGAGAGCCAAGATGAATGAGATGGAGATAGACACCATGCCACTGTCTACTTACTCCGGTTTTATCCAAGGGCCAAGACGGCCACCCCGAGAGCATACGGATGACCAAGTACTTGCAACTACAGAGCAGGTCGATGAAAATGGTGGCGCGGCCAGTCATAGTCGTTCTACTTTTCAAACGAGTTCAGTTACCCAGCAATCTGAACTTGCTGGGCAATTCAGAACGCACGATCCGACCAAGATCGATCAAGATGTCGCCGAACGGCTAAAGTCCGCATCGTACACGGAAAGGGGCTCATCCCCTGAAGACGAACCGGCGGAGGGGGAGATTGCGTGGACGATGCCTCTCGTTCAGCCCAGGTTACTTGCGACCGGGCTCTGCTACGACGTGCGTATGCGCTATCATTGCGAACTGGAGCCACCGAAAGCAAGGCCAGACTTTCATCCCGAAGATCCGCGAAGGATCTACCATATTTACCGCGAGCTGTGTCAAGCAGGTCTCTACAAAGACCCACAGTTTGATGTACCCATTATCGACAAGCCGCTAGAGAGGATCCGAGCACGCGACGCCACCGCGCCGGAGATATGCCTTGTCCACACCCCAAATCACTATCACTTTGTAGCGAGTACTGCCGGTAGGGCTTGCTCGGATCTGTCCACGGAACTGCACTGATGACGATGCAGCGACGCCTGACGAGGAATTAATCCACCTGGAGAGGCAGTACGATTCAGTCTACTTCAACCGGCTGACTTTCTCGTCGGCTTTGCTTTCCGCTGGCGGCGCCATCGAAACTTGCAAGGCTGTAGTCAGCGGGAGAGTGAAGAATGCTATCGCGGTCATCCGACCTCCAGGCCACCATGCCGAATGCAACCGACCGATGGGCTTTTGTCTCTTCGATAACGTCTCCATTGCCGCCAAAGTATGCCAGGCCGATTTCCCGGACATTTGTCGCAAGGTGTTGGTGCTTGACTGGTAAGATCTGTATGTGTGTGCTGTACATCCGACCGTTTCGGCTGACCAGCATGAAGGGATGTACATCACGGTGAGTCGTCTGACCGGTGAAAGGCGGAAGATTTGGCTGAGTCTAGCAGGCAATGGCATCCAGCAGGCTTTCTACAACGACCCTAATGTCCTTTACATCTCCATCCATGTCCATGCAGATGGCACCTTCTATCCTCAGGGTCCATTTGGAGACCACCTGCATTGCGGCGCTGGCCCAGGCCTGGGAAGGTAAATCCTTCACGGAGGCCATCCAAAATATGTACTAAATCATGTAGGAATATCAACATCCCATGGCCCACCAAAGGCATGGGTGACGCCGACTACCTCTACGCTTTCCAACAGGTCGTTATCCCGGTGGCCTACGACTTCGACCCGGACTTGGTGATAAGTGAGTCTTCCGGCTACAATGAGATAGGCACGACTGAGATGCTTGTGCAGTTGCGGCGGGATTTGATGCTGCAATTGGCGATCAACTCGGTGGATGCTTCGTCACTCCGACTTGTTATGCCCACATGGCTCACATGCTCAGTCCGCTGGCCGGCGGCAAGCTTGTTGTGTGTCTTGAAGTAAGTGCGCCGTCGAGTGTGATGGGTAAGCTTCACTGATACCCGAGCAAGGGAGGCTACAACCTTGCATCCATCTCCAAGTCTGCCTTAGCCGTCACCCGGACACTGCTCGGCGAGCCACCTGATCGTATACGCTACACCAGACCAACCGGATCGGGGTCTGCGACTGTCGATATGGTGCGGGCATACCAATCTCGTTTTTGGCCATGCCTCCGATCAGGATCCAAGAGCAACTCCAAAGGTTGGTCATCCCCGCTTTAACCCGTCACGCCTAAACCTGAAAGACATGTAGAAGGAACGTTACACGGTAAAGCTGGAATCCGAGTGGAGGGCAAGTGATACTTCGAAGTACCCGGTCGTCCTTGCTCATGTACTTCAGATGCCCTACGCGCATACCAGAAGCAACAGCTCTGCGACGAGTATGACATGATCGAGCTCTCGGTTTTCCGAGATCGGATCTCCAAGTCCTTTAAGCATCAAGTGCTTGCTACGTGAGTGCAAGAATCGACGTGCGGCGACCAGGACTCATGTCGGCCAGGATGAATTATGCTGATACTGTCCCTCTTCTCATCATCTTCCATGATCCGTGAGCATGCTCTACTAGTGCAGACCCTTCAGGCTCCGAGACTGATCGGTAGCAAGTTATCACCACCAGACAGGCCCAGAAGCGACTCGCCTAGCCGACGCTGAACTGGTAAGCCGGACGAGCCACACATTCTGGCCAAAGTCTTCCATCGCTGACTTTTGCAAGTACGATACCCTTACTTGGTACCGTGATTGGGCCGTCAAGGAAGGTTTCGCCATCATCGACGTGAACTTCCCGAACCACGTTGACGACGTCAATGTAAGTCAACGGGCATCGCCTACCTAAGCCTACCCTGAAGACTCTCACACTACCAGGACGTCGACGCATTCGACCAAGACAAAGAGCTCGAACAAGCCAAACATGCCGCCGAGCGAGCCGAACTTGCTATCTACCTCTGGGAAAACTACATCGAGTGCGTCCTCCTGGCTAACCCTGCGCCCCTAACCTTGAACCCCCCCTGAACCTCCCACAGACCTAACGACTCCACCTCCATAATCTTCCTCGGCATCGGCTCCCCCTCCCGCGAGATCGTGCACCTGCTCAACCACCGGGAATCCTTCTTCCAGCGCATTTCTGCCATCGTCGCCTTCATCGACGCTTCCTCCTTCCCCACCCCCGCTCTGCCCTCCGTCTCGGATCAAAACACCTACTACCTCTCGAAGTGGTACAAGCAGAATTCGCTGGTCTATGTGAGCAGCAGCCACCCGGTCTGGAAGGTCGACGGCGCGGAGAGGGAAAGGAGGCCGGGGAAGCGGTATGGGAATGTGAGGAGGAGTAATGTGGATGGAGGGGTGAATGATATGTTGGAGGCGGAGAGGGAAGGGGTGGTGGAGTTTGTGAGGGGAAGGATGGGTGGTGGGAAGGGAAGGTAGGGGAATGGGGCGATCATCTGGAGTAAGTGGGACGTCAATTGAAGAAGCTCCGGCTGCCAAATGCAATGGCATGGCTATCCAAGTACCATGGTGCTTGGATACATACTTGATCAAGACGTGTGAGACATCAGCACACACAACGCCTGGCCGTTTGACCGCATGCTGTGATTCCTCAATTCAGCGCAATGGAGGGAATCGAATAGGCAGTTCACTACAACCGTCATGTCAATCAACGCCTTCGAAAACAATAGCCCCCACGCTGTCGATCTCATCCTCCCCCCTCTCACTCACGACGAGGTCAACGGTCTCCACCAACGTCTGCCCATTGTCTATGAACCACTCCCCCATGCCTGCAATATGACTCTCCACAACCGATTTCTTGCTCCCTGTTTGCCATCCATCTCCAGCGTCTATCAGCTCGCCTAGCTTCCCGCTCCCAGCACAAAAGTCATACAGCTGGTATATGACTCCTGGATGGAGCTTCAGCATGTCCTCCAGAATGTAGTAGTGGCCCACGTCGTCGCCCCAGCCCTCCCAGCAATGGCCGGAGGGTGGCATGGTGCAACTAGGGTCGGCAGCGAGGCGGTACCGGTAGTATTTGGTCTGGAAAAGGTGACCGACGATGGGCATGCTATCATCGCCATAGCGTTCTTTGTGCCGACGGATGACCGTGCCGTTGCTGGGACATATATGCCGCTCTAGCACCGTCCGCATGATGCCATAGAGATCGATCATCTCGGCCAGTTCGGCGGTGGGCCAGCTCCTCAGCAGGGCAGCTCGTAGCCTCATGGTCGCTGGCTGCCGGCGCGTGTAGCGGGGATATGAAAGGTTGTGGTAAGCAAGACTGTACAACCAAATGCGATAGCAAGCGCGCCGGAGACGGTAGCGTTCGGATGTTGTGAGGAAGCGGCGCGAGGCGCTTCCTTCGGGAGTACCGGACCAGTGGGTGCCAGGATAGAGGTCTGCCCAAGCGTTGGCGGCGGAGCCGACGTAAAGGAGTTGACGAAGGAGGGAGAGGGATTGTGGGGGAGTGGGGCGAGCCAGGTGAGGGGGCTGGGAGGCGTTGTGGGTGCAGACGGCGATGGCCGAATGGAGGGGGCCAAATTGGTGTTCCGCGGCCGAGAAGAGGATGGGAAGACGTTGCTGAAGGAAAGAGGACTGTCAGCAGAGCTTCTTGTGCTACCGGAGAAGAGAGGGCGGAGATGACTCACAGCTGGACGCGAGATGAGGTCGTGTAAGCGGTGGGAAGTCAAGGACAGGGAAAGTACATCTTGGACGGAAGACAAGGAATGTATTATCTGAAAGAGAGTCTCGTTCGGAAGAGATTGAAAAGGCATCTTGACTGTGGTAAAATATTTTGCGTAGAATAATTGGATTATGATAGCGTTTTCGGTCTGAAATGGATGTTGTTAGGTTTGATGTCGAATTCTTTTACTGCAGTCTCCAACCCCTGGATGATGTATGTATAGTATCCCTTCTTTATTTTTTTGTTAGATCAGTCTCGAGACCCAATCTCAAATTCTGAATTGGATGCCAGCGGAGTACGACCAATGGACGACCCAACGCCGGATAATGGCTACAAGGGATCAACTGACGACGACCCCAACTCTGGGGCTATAGGTGAGTGGAGACGCATCATTTGACGGTCTCTGAACAGCTTTCAGCGCTAACGGTAAACTGATCATAGGCAATTGAGGCCGTAAAAGGCGCGCTGCGGTGCGTATGTCGTCCATGATGAGAACAGAACGGAGTCAAAAAGTTTTCGAGAGCTTCGGGATCGAAGCTGTCAAATACTTTTCAGTTAGCGTGGTGTGGACATAACATCCGCTCTAGGATCACCGGATTCTCAGCTTCGAACGCAGACATTATTCGCTATGGTATCATCCCAAACATGGAGCGCTTGATCGTCTGGTCGTTGATAGATCGTTGAGGCATTTTTTTTGCGACACAACATTGCAGCGGATCCTGGTTATCCAATGAAGATGGCTGGCACTTCAGTCTCTCCAGCTCAACGCAAGAGGATCCTAAGAGTTATCTTCATCTCCCTTTTGCTAGATCTTGTACGATTTTTCCCCAAAAACTGTCACTCAGACGCTGACACTCTGTAGATTTCGTTTACATTCATCCTCCCATTATTTCCTCGACTACTGGAGTTCTATCGAAATCTGGAAAGGGTCGAAAGGCCTTCTAACTCTGTACTTCACCGAATAATCTTTGGCTTGAATGCATACAAACAAGCATTCTCTCGCCCGATCAGCGATCGGTACGATATCGTCCTTCTTGGGGGGGCCCTGGGTTCCCTGTTTTCCTTTCTCCAAGCCATCGCCTCTCCATTTATCGGAGCGCTGTCGGACAGATACGGGCGAAGGACCGCTCTTCTTTGGTCTATGGCTGGCAACATAGCATCAGTGGCCTTGTGGGTTGCAGCATCCGACTTTCGCACCTTTTTAGCCAGCCGGGTTGTTGGGGGCTTGAGCGAGGGAAATGTTCAGCTCGCCACTGCCATGGCAGCTGACATCAGCGATGAGAAACAACGGGGCTCCACCATGGCCCTTGTAGGAGCTTGCTTTTCCATCGCCTTCACCTTTGGTCCTGCGCTAGGCGCAGCCTTGGCCAATATCGAGACAGTAGCTGCCAACCCCTTTGCGACAGCTGCCGGCTTTTCACTTTTCCTCATCCTCATTGAGACAGCGTACTTGTATCTTTACCTGCCCGAAACTCGGCCAACAATTCGGCCCTCTGAACCGCCCAGCGGATCCAACTTAAAAGCCCCGAGAGCTTCAGAACGCCCTAACCGCACTAATTCATATCGCCTTCTCAACGCCACGCATTTTGTCTTCATTTTGTTTTTCAGCGGCATGGAGTTCTCGTTCCCTTTCATGACTTACGACCTTTTTGCATACACTCCCTCTCAATCAGGGAAACTGCTTGGGTTCATAGGACTTCTTGCTTCGATCCTTCAAGGGTGTGTCACGAGAAGACTGCATCCTCTCCGGGCCATCCAAGCCGGGGTAATAGCCTGCGCGGCAGGCTTTTTCTTGTTGGGAAGACTGACGACAGAGGCTGGCCTCTGGGCGGCAGCAACTCTTCTAGCGATCACAACAGCTACAGTCGTCACGGGTCTTAATACACTGAGCAGTTTCGAGGCAGCTGCATCAGAACGGGGCGGGAAGCTGGGTAACCATCGGAGCTGGGGTAAGTCCGCTCATATGATTGGAAGTCCTCGTGTTAACTAGTCGTTGGCAATGACCATCATGCTTGGCCTTGAGTTTCGTACTGATGCTTCCATAGGTCAAGTTGGTAGAGCACTAGGACCTTTGCTTTTCTGTACACTGTACTGGTGGGCTGGTCGAGATGTTGCGTATGCAATAGGAGGAGCTGGTATGCTCGGTGTCGGTGCATTGGTTTTCGGTGGTCTCAAGGCGCCGCAGCTCTCGTGAGAGAAAGAGCAATTGCTCCGCCTTAGCAATCCCAACAATTACTGGAGTCTCCAGCCTCAGCCCTTCTTACCTTTTACAACAGGAGTGAGCGGCCGTCAAGTTGAGCTATTGGTCCAGCCCCCGCTTCAGCAAGACGGAATCTCCAGTCCTACTTTCGCAAGTAGCGGAAATTCGAGGAGAGATGGAGTTAACAATGTTACCCAGCCACTAGTGCCAGGGTCATGATTGAAGATTCACGTTCCTCATAAATTGTCGACTCTGGGTCCCTTCGAGGCTTCCGGCATCGCCAAAATGTCCAAAAACCTAACATAAGCATATATTCAAAGGGCTGGGGTGTACAGATCATGGAAGAATCATAGATTGCGCTACGTGAGAAATCCACATCTGATTACAAATGCGTTGTATGGTCCGGGTGGGGGGAGGATTAAAAAAACGTTATTATCAATCAAACTGCTGACAGAGCGACCTAATCTTAGCTGTAGACTCTTTCTTACCCTATATAACGCCACATGCCGGACCTTCTCAATCGTTACTTCTTTACCTCGCGATTGCTTGGTACGCGAAACCCCCACGGCATCACCCAACAGGGTTCTCGGCTCCTGCTGCAACTATGGTGTTGTTCTCTCCCATCAAACTGGGCAGAACCCAGCTTGCCCACAGAGTGGTCATGGCACCCTTAACACGCATCCGTGCTGAGGAGGACTACGTTCCCAGTGCAATGGCTCTGGAATATTACAGTCAACGTGCCTCCGTACGTGGAACCTTCATCATCAGCGAAGGCACACTGCTTACTCCGGGAGCCGTAAATTGGTTGAACATCCCAATGATATACAGCCGACAACAGATCGCCGCGTGGAAGAAAATCACCGATGCTGTTCACGCCAAGGGGTCGTACATTTACTGCCAGCTGTTTACTGCTGGACGGGAGGTCTCAGCCGAGGTGCTTAAGGCTACAGGTACGGAACTCAGAAGCAGCAGTGCTGTTCCTATGGAAGCCGGGGCCGCCGTGCCTCGTGCAATGACTGAGGACGAGATTTGGGATGCTGTCAGCCAATTTGTGCAAGCTGCTAGAAATGCCATCGAGGCTGGTTTCGACGGGGTCGAGATCCATGGCGCGAACGTGAGTTTGAACAACGGAAGCTCTCCTCCATGAACTTCACAAAGTCGGGGAAGTCACTGACTACGTGGAACGGTCAGGGCTACCTCATTGATCAATTCACCCAAGACACCTGCAACAAACGGACTGGTAGGCTCCCAGGTTCCAAAACATGAAGTTTCTGCCCTGATTCGTAGTAGACCAATGGGGCGGTAGCATAGAGAACCGAGCTCGCTTTATGGTCGAAATTACAAAAGCAGTGGTTGCGGCTATCGGCGCAGACCGCGTCGGGGTCCGTCTGAGCCCATTCTCCACCTTCCAAGGAATGGGCATGGCCGATCCCATTCCTCAATTCAGCTATCTCATTGAGCGGCTCAAGGAACACAAGCTCTCCTATGTCCATTTGGTCGAGTCGCGGGTCAGTGGTGCCTCAGATGGCGCGCGGACCGAAAAGGTTCATTTCGCCGTCGACATATGGGATAACACCAGCCCAGTCCTGATTGCAGGTGTCTTGGGTGA
>QQTW01001234.1_pt1 | contig 17617 bp, 20 predicted proteins | sample 1904831 | NCBI WGS metagenome assembly QQTW01 (sample SAMN09435610, study PRJNA476489) | Subsurface metagenome, whole genome shotgun sequencing project. | reverse complement strand
CACGAATGCTGGAAGGCAAGAGTGGAGACCTTGAGTCATGGAGGCCACATCGGAGCACCCACTTTCGCGTTTCATGTTCTCTAGGAAATGAGCATCGAATCGTGTCCCGCGCAGTGAAGAAACATTTGCTACATGCCACTTCACTGCTCATAATGTTGCGGCTCGCTTAGCTGCCTCTAGGCTTACAACATGCTCTGCGCTTTCCCGAGGTCTCACCACCACTGTTGTCGCGGTCATGAACCGCATCAGTCTGCTATGTGCTTGCATGGCGTTCAACGATACAAAATACACCGAGGCAGTTGTCTGGAACGGAGCAGTTCTGTCTTCGCGAAAATGGGAGACGCAGAAGCGATCAAAAGCCATAGCTTCATTCCTGCCAGCGCAGCTGTGGTTGCTGTTATAGCACGGCCACTTGCAGCGGTGAATCTTGATTTCGCGCCGTGGGTCGGGGTCAATGGGGCGGTCAATGTCAAACTCAATGGTGCCAGTTCCGGGCCCGAGCAACGCTGAAAAGAGAAAAATGACAACATGAGAAGAAAGCAGAAGCCAATTGGAGATGGACAAGCAACTACACCAGAAGCGAGGAAAAAGAAGAGTGGACCGACCTGACGCCCTTGCGCTTGTTGAGAAAGTGGTCCAAACGGGTGGGAAGCTGTGGAAAAGGGGGGCCGTGGGTCTTGCTCTTCTTTATCATACGATCATACGGTGAGTGGCCCCTCCAGAAAGCTTCACATGTTGTCTGGCCTGGCATGCACTGTGTACTGAGTATGGAGTACTGCGCAGCAAAAAGGAGTGCAGAGTGCAGAGTGCAGTTCGCTGAGTAGGAACCACTCATACCCGGCGGCTGTCAGGACCCGTCACGGTTGGAGGGGATGCATTGGTTAAGAGGAGCCGCCGCAGATCGCAGCCGGCTGCCGTTCTGGGGCTCGTGCAACAGCCCCAAAATCGACATGGACGTTTTGGATTTGCCGCGTGGAGTCAACCCCTGGGCCCTTGGGCGGAGCGCCACCGCCGCGTACCCGGATCCGGGCTTGCATGCGATCCCCCTTCCCGGCACGCCCGAATTCCGCTTACTGTGGTATGAGTTGGCCCCCTTTAACCCCGATTCTTCCTTCTGTCTTATCGACTAGCGCCTCTAGGAAAATATCAGAAGAGAGTACGTACTCAGCTTGCGCGAGAGGCCGTTGGCTTTGCGGTTGCGCCATTCTGAGGAACTGCTGTATACGTGACTAGATATGTATAGGGCACAGTTACAGGTTCTTCTTAGACGAATACTGTTCGGAGTCATGAGAGAGTGCACGGTGGGTCTTTGTTGACCGGGGCTCACTCTCTTTCATTATGGTCCAAATACTCCCTGCTCCCTCAGCGTTCGATCTTTTTCGTCGACTTCATCTGGCCGCCATACATCTGGGCAGCTTCACTCTTCACCGCCACTTTTCGGACGTTTTCAGCTCAACCTACGCGGAGAAGGATCATTCACGGCTTCGCATAGCACATATCTGACCATTCCAGGACACGACTTCCACTCGCTTCGTGCCTCGCTCAGTCACATCAACACGCGACGGGCATCCTCATTCACCTGGCTCACAAACTCTTCATAGCCATTATCCACCACCGTCACTGTGCTCTCCTCAAACCCTCTTCTGGACTTGTTGCTGCGAGAGGAAAATCTTCCGGCTTTCGGGAATTTTGGCTTATCAGCCTGCATACCGATTTTCCGTCTCATCGAGAATCGCGACCAATCACTCTGTGACGACAGAAATTTTCTGCGGCCAAATCGGTGACTCTGCACTCTCCTGCGTTCTCCTGCGTCCCGCAGCAGCCTCTCCGGCTCTCTTCGCTCATTGGCATTCGGAACGGCTCAACCTCGGCCGCCGGAACCTTTTTTACCACCAGCGCCCCCTAAAGCCCGAGGGCCCCTCCTTTCGCGCCTACGTAGAAATCCCCCACTTCCAAAGTCTATACCCATCGTTTTTTGCTCCTTGCTTTAATCTTCACGCCCTCGCGGCGGCAACTTTCACTCCTTTGATATGATCCTTTAATGTGTTTGTCTGTTCAGTCTTCTTTCTCTCTGCTTTCCTTCACACAGTATCCTTATGCGGACAGCTTCGGCATTCCAAGTCTCTCCTTGAATTTTCCCCCATGATTTAATGTCTGCCATAATCGTCACCGCTGCGTTCAGCATACGACAAAAGTCAAGATTGCGAAGAGGAGCATATTGATGCCTTCTTCGTCGATATCTGCAAACGTCCGCTCTGCCTCGCGGGAATCGTCACAGCTCGACTCATCCAAGGACCGGCTCTCGTCGCAATGGCCGCTGCGCGAAAGATCGACTTCGCACGGCAACGGGCTCGACTCGCCGACTATCCGCATTGTGCAGGAGCCAGAATCTCCGGTCTATTCCAAGACGCCATTTCCGACTCGGCCATCGCACGTATTGCTGCCGCGGACTGAGACAGGGTTTGTTGCCTCAACTGAAGGGGAGAGCGTTTCGAATGTCAACCCTAGCCCCGCCCAGCCTTCAGGGCATAAGAAAACCACCCACGAGTTGTTTCCCCGACCACTGCAGCCGAGGAAGAAGTACAATCCTTATCCCTCGTCAGAGTCTACAAACACCTCCGAGGCAGACACGGCGGTCAGCGATTCGGCCCTCTCTCCTTCCACCAGCTGGTTCTCCCACAGTCCGACCCCTCCAACGTCGCCGCCTCCCCCCCGCACAGTCAGTAGCTCCGAGCTATACGGCGACGATCTGAGCACGGCGGCTACGGCCCTGGACGGAAGCAGCATCATCTCTGACTCGCGCGATGCGACCCCACCGATCAAGGCTAGAGCGGTACGCGCCATCTCCCCGCCCATGCTCGGCCAGGACAGTCCGACCATAGGGACTGCGGACACCTTTCATGCGGATGCCTTTCTAGCGTCTCCGACGCTTTCCCCAACATCAACGCATGCGCCGTCGATCCACAGCAACAGGAAGAGCCCTCGACCCGTCACCGTCACTTATTCGGCCTTTCCGCCACTACGAGACCCACCCCGCTCGATCCCTGTCGACCCACGAAGTCAGAAGCGGGCTTCTGCTTCGATCGTGAATCCGTCCACGTCTTCTTCCCGGTTCTCCAACCCGCTCAATCTTTCCAACATCCCTCAGCTCCTTCCCTCGGGGGAACGACCTCGATCCTCGTCCAGCCCGATTGCGCCGTTCCATGTCTCTCCGCAGGCGGGAGTCTGGAGCGGAGGAAGCTCTAGAGGCCAGGATCGATCCTTTACCGACCCCTCATCCAGCGGGTTTGGCTCCAGGCCGTCCCCGGAGCCGTCTGCTCCACCCGCTCGGATGAACGTCGTGTCCCCCCGAAGGCATCAGTACAGCTCTCAGCTGTCGACCATCGCGTCCGAGTCGGACCGGACAAACTCGCAGTCAGGGGAGTCGGACGTCAACTGGCAGACATGGAGGCGCCGTCCGAACGGGAGCTTGACGTCGTCCATGATCGTGCCCTCGGAGCCGAGCGAGGTGACGGAGCCGGTACCGATGCCGCCGCCTCTGTTCGCCCGCACGAGGGCTACACTCGCCAAGTTCAAGAGAGACTCGGACGAGTACCTTGACGTCGTGTCCGATTTGCAATCGCCGCCTGCACGCTCAACTCGATGGGGTCACCTAGCGCGCGAGTCGGTGGACTCGCTGAGAAGCTCGAAATCGCAAAGGAGTTCCAGATCGCAGAGCTCGGGCAAGACGACGTACAGCAATGAGCTGGTCAATTCGCTCCCTTCGTGGGCCAGGTAAGGGACTTTGCGCGAAATCTCTCACTGCCTTTTCGCTGACATTTCTTCGAAGGACATACTATCGGCGCGGAGAAAGCGTGCCACTCGGGTCGCCCCGTCTTCCGTCCCCGTCAGAGGTGCCCAGCTCCGTCGGACGCAGTTACGGGAGCTTGGGTCGCTCGAGTCGCTCTACCTCGCCCGCTAGCGAGCAGTTTCCGGCCACCATCTACCGCCCGCGCAACAGGCCTCTCGATAGGACGGCATCCGGCAAAGAACTCCCGCCTGTCCCTCCGCCAAAGCCGGAGCCGAAGCCGGAGCCGTTACAGCAGCCAGAACCGGCCCATGACCCGGAGCAGAGAGCCAGTCGTGTGCGTCGTCAGTCGTTGCGCCGAGCACTCAGCAGCCATCCTGTTCCACTACCCGCTCACCAGCCTAGCAATGCTGACCCGGCGATCATGTCGGATGGAACCATGTCTGATGGCCGGCGGAGCGCGATATCCCATGGCCCTGCGCGCGTGACGATCACAGCTCCATACTCGCCCCATCTCTACTACGACCACCGCACAACGGGCAGGCTTAGCGCATGGCAGCCGCCGAGCCTGGACGAGACAGCAGAAGGGCTTCCGGCAATGAGCAATCCGAATCGCCAGATTCTGCTCTTCTGTCTCGGATTCGTGTTTCCGTTCGGTAAGTTCTGACATGTCGATGCGGGGCAGGGTCTTGCCGATCCCCCCACGATCCCATGAAACTCTAAATCCGTAACGCGTATGCATGGCCGATCAGTCTCGCTAACACTGCCCCTTCCAGCCTGGATGCTCGCATCATTTCTTCCGCTTCCGTATCGTCCTGAACTCCGCAATGAAGAGATGTCGATGGGGCAGCACAACAATGTCGAAGCGGTTTTGGCCCTCCAGATCGACCCCATCGACGAACGGCGGTATCAGAAAGCTCGATGGTGGCGCAACGCGAACCGCATCATGTCGCTCTTCGGAATCTGTCTCATCTGCGCAATTGTGAGTCTCTTCTCTCCACCGTTCTGTCGAACTTCGTGTTGGTCATTTGGACGTATCACTGAGCGACGTGCTGACATTGTACTCTCGCGCCTAGATTGCCATTGCCGTCATCGCTACCGTCTGAAGAGGCATCCTTTCCTTATTTCCCCAACATCATTCATTTCATTGACGCGGCGAACCGTGGTAATGAGCAATGACGAGACATGACCGCAATGACGGGCTCAGTTCGCGCATCAAGTTTTCTTGACGACCTTCCCTTTGTCATGTGCTGCTCCCTCGGAGCTTGCTGTTGGCCGTGTTGCGCAGGCAGCCAGCGTCGCCTGAGTCGCGTCGTGCGGGCTGCTGTTCTCTGGATGTGGTGGCTTTGAGCTCTCAGGCTCTAGCCCTGGCACAGTCAATTGGATTCCCATCCCTTTGATGTTTTCCTCTCGAACATCGAAAGGCCATCTCACCAAAACATATCGACGATCAATCGTTGATTCTCATCTTCTGATCCCATTCTATCTTCCGACTGTATATTCCCTTTGACCTTCGCTTCTCCGGTCTTAGACCTTTCATATGCATACACCGGCGTTTTTGCTTATACCCATTCGCTTCACCAGATTTCTGGTGTTGTTTACGACCTTTTTCCCTTTCAGCTGTGCCCTGTATTGCTCTGCTTTTCGAGGCGATTGCGTTTTTGTTTTTGGTCGGCTCTCATAGCCGTCAATTGGAAGGCCACAAATGTATCATGACGGTGTCTTGTCCGGACCTGCTGTGGTACTGCTGGGCGTTTTGGCCGGCATAGCGTGGACGAATGTATCATGTGTCGTACGAGATTGAAGAAGGATAGAGAAAGAAATGGAGTGCTTTGATCTCAGGTGTGAAACGCTCTGAAATACGCACACCTTCAATCGTGATCCTTGTTCGTGGTAGTCAGCTTCAAGGTGGCTAAATTGGGGCATTAATGATACTCTGTATCCATGTTCATTCTGCCATCGTTATATAGCTTTTATGAGACGACTTCCATGTTGATAGTCGCGATCCTAGTACTCCGTAGTGGCCATTATTACCTAGGTATGCCCAGGGGGGTCGCTAGGGGGCCTTTTTACTTTATTCATCCATACCTTCACCGCTTTACTCTTCGGCGAGTACCTTAAACTCCGGCTTATCCACTGCTTAGATGTAATAGCCTCATTTAAACTATTCTTATCCGCAAGAGACGTCTACTGGTATCTCAAAGCTAGCCTACTTCTTTACCCGAAAACAGTCTGCTCGTCGGGCACTTCCTAAACTTACTTATTTATCGGAATCAAGAGGTAAGAGGAAAAAGTCCATAGCACTCTACAAGCTCGACAACACACTCCTCGACATCAATGTATTATAGTGCTTAGGCAGCACGGCAGCTACTCTCGGTCTCTACCACTCTTTGAGCTTTATTGACAGTCTTGCGAGGTATGATACTCGCACACGCCGCTCCACGATCAGGCCGAATCCAGATTCCTGTCAACTTGGCTGAGCTGTAGGTCACCCCTTCCTTTGAAATCGAAGAGCTTGGAACATTGTACAAAGAAAGAGGGAGCGATGATATGCCATAATATGTGTACAACTCGCGCGCATGATAGAGGTTATGCTCTGGCGCTCGACAAGTGAATGTCGGAGGATCACGCCAGCTAAAGATGCGTACCAGGTACGAAGGTGTCAGCCAATATGCACATCATTGCCTGCGACGAGACCGCTATGAAGTGCGTGCACGAGAAGAGAAGTGAGCCAGGCAAGGACTTGTACAAATAGTGAGGAAGAGTACCTGTTCTTAACGCATCCCGCATAACCTGAAGGTCTTGAAACAAGTCTTCATGGATCCTTTCACAGCAGTCAGCTTTGCTGTAGCCGTAATCCAAGCAAGTGGCATCACAGCAAAGGCGTGCAAGAACATTCACCGGTTCCAGAACCTACTGCGCAATGCACCGGCGGATATTTTCCGACTGACGTTGGATGTGGACACTCTGAACACACTTCTTCTGGAACTCTGCGATATCATCAGGCATTTGCCAAACGACGATATCTCGCCTGAGGTCCTCAGTCTATGGACGAGAAAGGAGAAATCGATGCGGCATGATCTTGAAGGTATTCAGAAGCTCACAGATCGCCTTACGGAGCTGCTGCAGCGTCCCACAGTCAGTTCGCTGCAGCTCAAGGCCCGGCTGCGGATGGCCTGTTCTGAGAGTACTGTGACCGGATTCCTTGACGTGTTTTCTAAGCACATTGAGTTCATTGGTATTCTCCACGGGTTGTTGAATCGGTATGTGAGAAGTAACGCAGCGGGACCTTTTCCGGCTATGACGGACTGATCCTATTCAGGTCGAAATTGAGCTCTCTCAACCGAGTTGTTTTAGACCACGACCGAAAGCTAGATTGATTGACGGACCAACTATCAACTCTCAATTCTACTATCAGGGATGGCTTCGATGCCACTCAAAAAGTCCTTGATACAGAGCTTCCTGCCGTTGGTGCACAATTAACTGAGTTGATCACTGCTTCTATCCACGGCCTTCGCTATAAAACCCAAGTGACAACGACAACTCATATGGCAGAGGAGCGAGAACTGGATTCAGCTACTTGTGCTGAGAAGGAATCTATAAATCACCGGAGCATTCACCTGCATGAGTCCCGAGACTTAGTACATATCTCAAGGGAGCCGTCCAGCACCGCACTCCGGACTTTGAAACCCATTCACTGGAATTGGTCCAGTTACAGTTTGCCCGTTGGTATTCTCGCAATCGAAACTTGCCAAGCGGAAGTGCATTGCTCAAATTCCCGGGCGCGTCCAGGCAAGGCAAATAAGTACACAGTCAAGTTCCGCTTTGCGCCGCTATCATGGATTATGGATGGGATAATACAGGTTTCCTATTCAGTTTCTGTCTCCGCTTACCACCTTCCGTCCTGGCAATCGATGATGTCGGATGACACGTCACTGATCCCTGCGGAAATTGACAATGCTCTACAAGAAGGGGCACTTCTTGATTTCCTAGATTGTATGGAAGTGATGCCATATCAGAGCATTCACAGGATGTTGCACACGAATTGGGGGCGTCGATCTCCGGAGCGAACAACAGGAAACTCTCCCCTTCTCGACCTCAGAGTTGGAAGAGCCCATAATAATGCTCTCGGGTCAATGCCTGGATACGGAGTTGAAGTATGGTTCAAGACCAAGTATACTGATGTTTATGATAGGCTAGTATTTCCATTTCAAAAAAAGGATATTGCTAAACGCACTATTAGTTCACGTCGACTTCGATTTTGGAAACCTACTATTCCACTGGCCGCCCTGGATCCTCAATGTTCGCATCCTGAATTGCAGCAGTCTAGACCGTGCTACCAGATTATATTCAAGGAAGCAGGGATCGATCATCTCCTCGACACGCTTCACTATCCGCCACCTACGATTTGTCTGCCGTCTACCAATGTAGGGGTCGAACTTTTTAGACAGTTTGTCTGTCCGTATATTGATCCTGTTCACCTGACGCAGTTGCGCGATCGTGATAGGTGGTGGTTAAGTGCCTTGATGTACGCAGAGCGCTTATGAAGCAGCTAGATAGCTTCCGTTCCCACCCTTCGTTGGTTTATCCTCGATTCCGGCAAAGACCTAGCATGAGGGGCTTTGTCTATCTCGACATTATTCACGAGATCATCAATGCTCCCTTGCTCGAGCGGGAGGTATTCGTCTTGTGGATTAGTTTGATAGGTACTGGGAGTATGTTACAGGCATTAATATCAGCAGGCCTTCACCTGGATCAGGAGATGTAAATGGTATCCTCCTACCTTTCCACAGCTGCACAAGCTCGGAATATGGATACATTTCGAGTTTTGCTGTCTGCAGGGGCACACACGTACCACAGCAATGATGCCTTCGCAGCATTCAACGGCTTGCCAAGATCGGCAAACGATTGCTTCCTCATAGACAGTCTTCTTGAGGCCACGCCTACTGGGGTGAACAACCCGCCCTTCAGGATTCCTTATCTTTCCCGGTATTGGCTCCATGAAGAAGGCACTCCTCCTGAACCCTACGTGGCTCAACGACTGGTTGATTCCTATCATGCGGACCAGTCTCATCCCCCTTACAGAATGGAACACTACCTGGGAAAAGAAGTTGTCCGCGCTGTGCTATGTGGAAACTCGGATTTCTTGAAGTTCCTCCTTGAAAACGAGGCCGGTTTGGAAGGAGTCGATCGGAGTCTCACTATAGCCTACTTGGAACCAGGAACACACAGAAGACATACAGTGTTGGAGATGGTGGTTGTGTTCGGACAGGTCCGTCATCTAGAGCTTCTTCTAAACGCAAAACACGGCTATGAGGATCGTATCCAGCATCTGAAACGCGCTCTTGCCGCTTCCAAATGGTTCTCACGTTCCGCCACCCACGCTATGACTGTCAATGGCGGAGTCCTAGGGGTTACATTTCGTTCGACACCGATATCTACATGCATCGCCTGATCTGTCAGGCTCTTCAGGAAGCAGGAGCCTACAATGAAGACCGCTCCGACGAAGCAGACTCGGAGGATTTGGTAAGATTGTATGAAGAGCGAGTTCAGCGTGTCCGTGAACGGACAAGTAAATGGCAAGGCTCCTCTGACACCATTTATGGTGAAGGTCCCCGCCGTTCGGTGGATAACGGCGACAATCACACGACCGCTAGATCTCATTCACAGACCAGGAAGAGGGGATACCCCCTCCAACGTGTCATAATCACCGTTCGCCATAAACTGGCACGCACAAGCGCTCTGGAACTCACCTTGATTGTCGTCGGAGTTGTCCTAAGTGTACAGGCAGTCGCGACCTACTACGCCTGGGAGGTAGCACTGTTGTTAGCCAGCTTGCATCAACCGCCCAAGAGGGCAACTCGAGCGCTGCTAGTCATCTTGGCCTGTTTGGCAGGGTTGAAGTGTGCGTTCACATGAACTCTATCCCTAGTCAATTTGTTGGAGCAACGGGATGCGACTTGCGTTTATGAATCCCGAGATGCGGACTTGCGGAATACACCATCACCAAACACATCGAGTCAGTGTATGGTTCGCAAGGTAAGCTACAGCTTTCAGCATTCCAAGCGAGTCTTTATTGACAAGACATATCAAGGAAAAACGCCACTGAGAAACGTGTTGCACCAAGGGCGTTGAAAGCCATTCGCGGGTTACAGGTGAACGAATGCTCTTCGCCATTAGTACAAATACCGTCGTATCTGCCAGATCATCGACGAAAATGAAGAATCTGCGGAGCCGACGACTATTGTCCTGGAATATCTTGATGCCGATTTGGCGTATTGCTCGGATGAGAAGACGTTGAACTGAATGGAACTGAAATACGTTTCCAAATAATTCTCCAGGCGCCAATACTGCCCATTCCAGTGCTATGGGATGCGATGAAAATCGGAGTCTTGCCTAAAGGTGATGGTGCTGAAGTGTGATGAAGCGAGTACAATAGTTGGCCTCGAAGTACCTTACCGATCACCTCAAACCAGTGTACGACTTTGCCATAGATGTGGTTACGGTCTCAGTCCAGCGCCCTATTTCTTCTTGCTTTGAGTACTGGATGACGTTTCTCGAATGATCGCTGTCGAGCGACGCTGAAGACTATGAAAGGCATTTACTTTACCCAAGCTCAGCCATTGATAACCAAATTCTACTGTATAGAGGATCACGGTTTTTCAAGCTTCGAGCAAGGCCTTGACGATATCAAGATTGTCAAAACATGACGGAGACACCATGACGTCTGGAATTCTCATGAAGCTCAAGAGTGAACTAATCTATTCTAGGCGAGCTCATCGGTACGTACTTCGTACTTTCGTGCACGACTCATAAATCTCGACATTCTAACATGGTAATGGAAGTAGCCGGGCATCGCAACACTCGATGGATTTTGACGACATTACCATGGCTGGAGGCATGCATCCCGCGGTTCCAATGACCACTTGGCCCGCGGTTGAAGAGATATACCACTTTCAGATAAGGCTCCGGGAGATAGCGGGTCTCTATGAGGATATTAAAGCTACTCGTCAGCCTCCATATGGCATGATGATTATTAGCCATCAGCAGGCAGCTTCGGTCTCCTGAATCAACCCGAAATGTATTCCATCCTGTACTTTGTTCTATCATTGTTCGCGGTGTACCCAGCAAGCACGCCGTATCCTTCCGTCACAGCTCTAGAGGGTATTTGGGAGATTTTCACAAAGATAGATTTCAATCTTTCAAAGGTTCCTGATCGTCTGCCAGAGAAAGAGCCGTTCTATCTGGGCAAGGTGCGCTTCTACTCGACTGAAGAAGGCATCGGCCCCAATCTCACCAGAACGGTCGACCTGGACGTCGTCACTCCCAAATATAAGAAATACCGCGGCCACTGTGAAATCACATGGGGATCCAGCGATGGACCGCCACTACCATTCGTATGAACACACCCCACTTCGAGAATTAGGAACGCGATGAGCTGACCGTGGCGTCACAGACAGCGTGCGCATGGACGGGAAAGAAGCAAGGATTCGATGTGCAAGTTGACGACGATCGCGGCGCGCACAGCTTCACTTTGAGGTTTAGGCTCATCACGTATGTGTAAGACAAAACCCTTCTCCAATCTGTGTCTACACTCATGCTCACATTTCCGGCAGTCCATCATGGCTGAGATTCGTGTTGGACATATTTGATGGTGAGTTGGTAGTGAATAAGACGAACATCGCTTGCAGCGGGCCTGTTGGCAAGAAGCCTGATGGCAAGAACTATCACGAGGTCGCCTGCGCATCAGCCGGAGTGACTGAAGATGGCCTTCGGCGTGGGTCTCCCGTTCCGTTTTGGATGGTCCGACACCACCAAAACTTGCCAGTCTCACTTCCGCCTACCGCAAAGCCATTTGGGGACCGCGGCGACTGAGGGAGATTGAATGTACGGAGTAGCTGTTTCGAAATGAGAGCGAGTATGAGTATTGACCTGGAGACAGTGTGAATATCACTAACATATATCCTAGTCCTCGAGATGGGGCCTTCTCTATTTCGCAGTGTTCCAGATCTGACATTTCTGGTTTGAGCCCGTCCGAGTCTTACCTGTCTTGATGTGGAGGTTATTACGGGCAAATAAGTGTTAGATCTGCTAGTAAGTTCCTACTCACGGACATAATGTCGGATGCAATTTGCGGTGGTGTTGTCCGGAAAGTGGTATTCGATGACCTGAAGACGTAGACTTCAAGCTGTTTGTTCGAAAGGCATGTCAGCTTTACTGCTCTGTGATGGCAGTTCTCGAGGGTGCTCGTCCTTCGTGAGATTCGCACGAACGAGGTTAATATGAGTTGTATTTGCTGGTACAAGACTGGCAGACCAGCATGAAACGCGCAGTGTGAGTACGTAGCAGCCGAAATAATCTACATAGACATTAGATTCTGCAGCTAAGCCGCTGAAACCAATGCTCTATGGATGGAAAAGGTACCAATCTTTTCCCGCACCGTCCAAGCATGGCCAGCATGATTGAACATGCGTCTATATGCGAAAGACAAAGGAAGACCGAAGTGCATGCCGAGTGCCGGTATATCGAGTACTATCCGCCTGAAAAGAAGCAACAAATGAGATTGATATCAGCAATGCGCCTGTCCATGCGTCCGACCGGAACCTGTACCCGCGGTTCATCTAATAACAGACAGCAATGAAATTCGTCCAAGCATGGTGATCCTTGGAAGCTGAAAACGCCTGAAGTCTAGTAAGAAAGCCGCCTGTCGTGGGGACGTTGTCTATAATCTGCCGGTGCTGCTCCTCACATCCCGACCGTTTCTTTGAATGAGTGTGGTGTTGTCGTGCGGCGCCTGATCTCCTCAGATTCTCTCTCCAGTCCCTCCCGCATCTCAGTCATGGGTGACTGACGGCGCTCAGATGGCGCGACGGTCTGGGTAGAAGAGAAATCCGGAAGCTGTGCGGAGCCTGCTTCCAAAGGTGTCGGAAGAGCTCCAGCGCCTGACGCGCCAACACTGCCGCGCGCTCCTTCCTCTCTCTGTTCCGCCGTTGATGGCCTAGATTGTTTCTCTTGACCCGCAGGCGATGCCTCCGAACCGGCTTCAAGATTCGGCGACTGCGAAATCCTTCCCCCTTTGGCCATCATAGCGGTCGGAACTGCCGCCACGGGTGGCGGGACGGATGAGCCAGGCATCGAAACAGGTCCGCCTGCGATTTCCGGCGCCGCAAGAACACTCGTCCGTTCGGCTTTACGGGCCTTGGCTGGCGGCGGGTAAGTCTCGCCGCGCGCCCATGCGGCCTCCGCCTTCGCTTGGGCCTCCGCCTTGGTTGGACGTCCCCGTCGGCGCTTCGTGTGCTCGTCCCCGGTCGGCGGACTGGACGCGTACGGCGAGACTCCGGGGACCTCACCGGGCGGAACGAAGCTTGGGCGAGGCTGTATGTTACGCCCGAGAGGTGTGGAGATGTCGTATGAGAAAGGTCGCTTTCGCGCCGGGTCGGTCATCGGTCCTGGATGGATACTGGCAAGAGGTGCTGATCTAGAATACTCATGTGAACGAGAGGCAAGAAGAGCGTCGAACGCCTGCCGGCAAGAGTTCAACGAACGTCCTAGAAAGCTTCGTCAGCTGCGCCAGACCCAGCCGGGATGCGAAGACTGTTGCGCGTGTCCGACTCGAATTCAAGGTCGCCTGCGTACACTGACAACTAGAAGATTCGCATACCTGGAGGCAGAGGAATGTCAGCCCATCGCGGCGCAATCTGATAGTCTTGGATAAGCCGCAAGAGTACTTCGGAGCGAATAGGAGCTGCTTTGAGCAGTTCTGCTAGCAATGCAACCTGAGTAGGGATCAATCAGCAGCGCCCCGACAGTTGTGGGCGGTGGGAAGACCTAGCCGGACACTGATACCTTTTCATGCTCGCTCCAAGGAGGATCGCGATCCGAGGCCATGGTGGGCTCGAAGGGAACAAAAGAAAGGGCTCTGATGGCCAAGACTGAACCAAGGTCGGGCTTGGACACGGCGACTGACCGGTCGACAATCGTGACGGCGGTGGCGGTGGTGGGGTTAGAATGGGATAGCCTTAAGATTTGGGATCTACGGCCGGGAAGTGTACAGGAATTTTCTAGAAGCTCGGTAAAAGGAAAAAAGGGAGAGGATTTGTGCGCAATAGAAACGCAGCGTACAAAGCTATATTTGAGCTGTGCCGGACAACGACACGCGGAGGAATTAAAAATTAGCTCGGACGATGCCACAAGGACGAGAGTAGCGAAAAGGAAAGTATGAAAAATGAGTAAGCGTCTGTCGTACGGCTCCGCCCTTGGCCAAGTGGAAGAGAGCTACGACATGGAAGAGAAAGTTGTTTTGCTCATGTGAAACGGAGGGTAGGGTGAGGGATTGAGGTGAGATTGAGTCGTGCGGCATGTGAGCAAGAAGTGAGCGCGCCGACTATGTAGTGAAAACCTCAAGAAATAATGCTGGCTGGAAATTGCAGTACGCAGTGCCTGTACGGAGGACATGCTATCCGCATCAGCCCCGGCGAGCAACTGCAAAAGACACCGGCCTCGCAGCAGCTTCTACCTTGCGCCGTGTGCTTTGCCCGGCTGTTGCTCCTACAGCGTGGATGTGCATGGGAACGTCCGAAGCAGTAGCTGCAGGGTTTACGTAGCACTCTTTCGGTGCCCGTTGTGGACATATCTCCTGGCGCATATCTTGTACCGGCGGGAAGGCGGGTTTGTCGTGACTCCACAGTCAAGCAACAAAGCCAATCTTTCCCCGTCTCAAGTCGCGCTTGCACCCGTCGCATCGTGGCCCTGGCGCAAATAACGTATCCCGCTTGCGGCAGTCCTTATCCGCCTTCATGAGCTTATAGCAACGTCCGGCGCCGATAAACGTGTCCCGGGGGCCAGGCCGGAGGTTCGTGTGTACAAAGGAACGGCCTGCGCCCGAATCATTCGACTTTTCCTGGGCGTGGGCAAATGGTGTGACGAAACGACAGGACCGCATTGAGCCAATTGCCGTACGGATGTTGGGGTTCCCGCATAAACAGAAGAATCCGTTTCGCCTATGCCTGCTGGGTTGGTTGATGTCGTTTCGTTGGAGGCTGCATATGCCTGGCAAGTCGTTATGTAGCGCAACAGCACTACAGGCTGTCGCGGCTTTAAGCAGACAGGCATTACCCGGTTGCACTTGTTTCGCAGCTGCCTCGCTTCGGATTGGTCGGCAAGACCCTGCGTCGATCAATCGCATCATCAATCCCCGCCACGGCTTCTGGAATGGGTGGAGCTAGTCATTTGTCGCTGTTAGCCGCGCTTATAGCTCTCTCGGCTGCTGTTGCATAGGCCATGTGGGTGGCTGGTGTCATCCTCGTGTATCGCGACGTTGACCCACTCGCGGTAAAGAGTTTCAAGAAAACTCTGCAACAATTTCCCGTCTGGTCGATGTTTTCTTGTGTGAGCGTTGGGGCCAAGTCCCTTCATATGTAGACGCGGCCTTCTGGAACGACTCATCCTTCCAATACCGGGCCATGTGGCACCAAAAATAGTCCGTGCCGAGTTACTCCTATGGATTCTACTCGGAGCATGAGGCGGTCTGCCTCAGTGTCATGTACGACGGACAATAAGCACATATGTCCGGTCGCGTGGAAAACGAGGTCCGCTGTGATATCATCCTCCAAGTTGCGTAGTACTGTGGCTTGACTCCGGATGGCCTGATTTTTCCCGGGAAACGCGGTGCAAATATGCCTGGTTCTCATGAGGCTCTAATTCTTTCTTGGCCCCTTCGTGCAGCTGCTTATCTCTGCTCTGTATTCAGAACATCCATAGCGGCAAAGAGGCCCAGGTGGACACCGAAGAACTTGGCCGTTGAAACCAAGAAACGCGCCCCACAAGATGATCTTGTATGGCAATGGTTCGTTCGTCGGGTGATGCGGCGCTGCCTGCATTGAACAAGGTTGGCCGCGACGTCTTTTGCTTCCGAAGTCCGAACTCGGATTTTCGATGTGGCTGCCGCGATATCTCCTACGCTATGCGTTTGAGGTGTACGCGCATATTTCTAATCATTTCATTACAAATAATAGAGACCACTGTTGACGGACTTCAGTCGATTGCACAGCGGAGGTGCTAATATCGAGGTTATAACCTGCATGACTGACGGAGTGTTGTTTGTAACAAGAAGTGGTAGGAGTACGGCGACTTGACATCTCGAGGACTGAATTGAGAACTTTGCAGAACTGAGAAGTCGGCGTTGCTTCGCCGACAGGAGGCCCTGTGCTTCCGCTTTCAAACATGTCAATTGCTTCGATGTGTGTGTGAGAGAAGAGAAAGTCGGGATGACAGAGCCACGTTTTCGAGTTCGTGCCTGAGCTCATGCCTTGAGCACCGTTTGGGAGCCTGCTTTGCCGCTTCTGTGCGCTTCCATTTGCGGTTGCTCGACGGAGTACATCCAATTTTACGGAAATGATCGACATTGAGCCTCATCTAGACTGTGCTCCGAACAGCACAATCAAGGACGTAAGCTCAGTTCGAGATACGAATTCTGAGCATGGACAAATAATGAGCACATTCCTTCAGAGTCAGCAGCTCTGACGTCCGCTTATAGGTCCGTGACAAATAGGTTGTGGCTAATAGCTATGCACAGCAGCAACGGAAAAGCAAATCGGTGATCGAAACCATGGAGACATGGCACACATAGATTGGATTGGATGATGGGTGTGCAAGAAGAGTAGACCACCAATAGGTTGTAAAAGAAGGATAAAAAATCTAAGATCAGCGTAGGAGTGAAAGTTGAGAGGCTAGGTGAAAGTGAAAAATTGGGACATAACCCCTACATATGTACTCCAGACTCTTGATTCCCTTGAAAATCCTCGTCGACCTTGCTACCAAGGGCACTGAATAATGAGATTCAAATATGAGAGTGCGCTGATTGTTACATCATTTATTAGGCGTGAGTCTCTGTTAGCTGCTGATTAACGTTCTAGGAGAGGGCTGCTTGCTCCGCAGCGGTATCGCGACATATGCTCTGTACCGAGCAAAATCAAGTCTCTTGGCTGGAACACAGTACAGACATAGTTCGGTGGATCGAATGGACGACCGTCATATCATCGCGATGAGTTTTTCGAAAAGCTGAGATGAAATGATAGAGTTAAGGAAGACCTGGAAGTACTTCGGAAGTTACAGATTGATCTCGGAACAATCGCTCCGTAGCTCCGCGCCGCTTGGCTCGGCCTGGGCAGGCATGACTGGCATCACCGACTTGAGCCGCAATCTGCGTTGAAAAGACGCGAAGCAAAGCCGAGACGCTGGTCTCGAGTGCGCTTGTCTAGAAAACTTCCATTCATTATATGCTGTCATTACAGGCGCCGTGCTTGCCGTCGTGAACCCTGTGGCCACCAGCAGTGCGATGGTGGACTCTGATGAACCTGCCGCATAGTCTATCTCAATCTATCCCTTTAGTCCTCCTCTTCCATGTTGGGACCCTACGAGACCTGTTTACTACGGAGAGAAGGCGCTGGCACCGTTTGTTAGTACCGGCGACCTGCTTCCATTATTATACCTTTCCTTGCGAGACTCTGAACTCTCTCCGCCTAATCGGCACGTCTGAGCATACGGCTCTGCTGCAGCACCAACCCAGAGATTCCCATGGTGACGGACTTGAGAGCCTAGAGCGGAAAGGAGGTTACGCGGCGGATGAATGGGCGACCGACAATAATGCTGCGGCGCGTTGAATAGTGACAATCAGTTGCCAGGGTCGCTTAAGAGGTCGACTTCTAGTTGAACCGCTCTCCGGCGACTCACAACCTACCACACCTTCTCCATCACCGAACACGGCTGCAACATGTTAGATAAGGGCAAGGAGGAAAAGTCCGCGCCTTTGGAGCATGAAGTGCGAGATAT
>QQTW01001233.1_pt1 | contig 17621 bp, 24 predicted proteins | sample 1904831 | NCBI WGS metagenome assembly QQTW01 (sample SAMN09435610, study PRJNA476489) | Subsurface metagenome, whole genome shotgun sequencing project. | reverse complement strand
ACAGGCACAATTGATCGACAGAAAACTGTTCCCTTTCATCTAAAGCTATTCTACACGACTGAGGTGAGCAATCATTGTCCACTTCATTATTTTTTGTATGAGCTGTCATTGATGCCTTGCAGGGGAAGTACGAGATGCGAGGAAAGAGACGAGGGGATGTCATATCGGAGTTTTAAATTGGGTTTCAGTGCGGCATGGGTATCAGACTTAAAGTCATGTATAGACATGCGCTAAAGGATGTGGTCACCATTCTGCGCATCAACGCAGGCAATACCTCAATATCTCCCTCTCCCTCTTCCTCGACCGTATCCCAACCCACTGGGCCCGTCGGGTATCCTCTCGCCTCTCCTCCACTCTCCACTAGGCACCCCACCTCCCCTAACATCTCTATCGTGTGGCCTCCCACTTCCCCTGATCCGTAAGTCGTTGTAGCCATTCTCTCGCTCACCTCCAGGTGGACCATTGCGCCCTGGATACGCACTAGGTCTGACAGGTCCACCGCCTCGAACGCTGGCTCCGGGCGAGGGAGCTGGAGCCACCGATCCATTGGGAAGAGGAGGGAAGATGGCACAGGACACGTAGTCACCGATTACGAATCTAGCGTCCTGCAGGCTCTTCTCGGGGTCTCCATCCAACTCCCCAGCCATTGGCCCACCCACGACTACACCTGCACCTTCGTCGGTACTTGGTAAAACACCATGACCATCCCCTCCCAGAACTACGCTGCCGAGCTCTTTGCTGATATATGTGCCCGGACCTGGCCGTCCGGTGTCGCGCGTATCAGGAAAGATGAGACGGTATGAGATTCTGGTGCCGATTGCAGGGTCTGGAAGCAGGTCGGGCAAGCCAGTCACGAGGAGATGCGATAACTCGCGTAAGGTGCATGTCGGCCAAGTGTAGATCTGTAGATGAGGAGGGAGATGAGTGGGTGACGATCCGTAGAAGTCCTCCAAACTAGTCAATCCGTAGATGTCAGATGATATTTGCTGTGCTGTGAAGGTGGTCAAACGCACCGACGGAAGCCACCTGTCTTGTAGAATAGCTTTAGATGAAAGGGAACAGTTTTCTGTCGATCAATTGTGCCTGTCTGCATAGCCATGGTTGTGATGAGATTATGATCCTGAATTGAGACGCGCTCGATGCGGCGCGATTGGAGCAGGAGTGGAAAGCTCTGTATATTTCGGCGATGAGTAAGCGAACAGCACTCCATTTCAGCCCTAGGGACGTCGCTCGACTCCTCCATCCCAAGTCAAAACTCAAACTAAACAATCAACGATCAGGTTATCGCATTTGATTATTACTAGGAGGACTTGGATCAGTTGACGAAATGAACTTCGCCGCTCTACTGTCAAAAGAGATTGAAAAGTCCAAGCCAGCCCCGACATCAGATTCAACATCGTCGTCGCAAAATGATAAATACATCAAGCGCTCGGAACTCGAGAAGCAACGACAGGCGACTTACTTAGCAGAGCAGCAAGCCGCCAAAGCCGGCAAAGAGGAGGCTGCACGAAAAAAGCGAAAGCTCGATGAGGAAGAAGCTGAGCGGAACCAGTTGCGAGAGGAGAAGCGAGCGCGATTAGCAGAAGAGTCCCGAAGGCGACGAGAAGAGGAGGAAGCTCGACTCGAGAAAGCAAGACGAAAGAGACTTGGTCTGCCCGAGCTGCCACCGAAGAAAGAAGAAACGCCTACGTCGGAGGGCGACGAGATACCCGATGATGCAGATCTCGATGCTAAGCTGCGGCAGCTCAATCAACCTGTTCGTCTATTCGGCGAGAGCAACAAGCAACGATTCCGAAGATATCAGCGCCTCACGTCAAAGTCGGCATCGGGCTACACCAGCCTCGAACTAGTCCCAGAAGAAGATATGAAAGTCACAAAGGTGCCCAAGGATTCAGAAGGACGCAAATATCTGTACCAGCAGCTGGCAACGTACTTCACGGTGGTATTGCGGGAATGGGAGATTGCGTTGAATGCCCGGCCCGCCGACGTCAAGGAGAGTTTCCAAGGCAAGGCGGCCACGAATGCGTTTCTACAATCGCGAGAAAACATGAAGCCTTTGTTTCGGAAGTTCGAAAAAGGCGAGCTAGATACTCTGGATGCCGTGGTGGAAATTGTCCAGGCCACGCAGGAACGGAGATATGTGGACGCTAATGACGCCTATTTGAGACTATCGATTGGAAAAGCGTGAGTGGATGTCGAATCGGATGGAAGATGTGGTGGGCTAACGAGTGACAGAGCGTGGCCTATTGGAGTAACTATGGTTGGCATTCACGAGCGGTCTGCGCGAGAGAAGTTGCATGAGAGTGAGGCGCATATCATGAGCGACGAGGTGACGAGGAAGTTCTTGCAGAGCATCAAGAGGTGCATCAGCTTCGTGCAAACGAGGTGGCCGCCCTGGGATCAGGGTCAGCTCATGGGTTGAGGATGGTCGTTTTGGCATATTGTTGGCGTGATCCGAAGACTTTTCTGGGATTTAGCGGGCCTGTCTTCTTAGCAGCACGTGCAGACAGCTTCATCCAGATTCGAGTTCTGTAAACATTAGCTGAAATACTGGGAACTGGACTTGTAACCATCTGATGTAGTCACCAAAGCCCGTGTACCGCAACCTTGAGCTCACAGGTGGCATGGCGCCGTACGGTCGCCGGGATTACACAATCAATAGGTATTGATGCTCTCCAAGCCAGATTTACTCGGCATCCGACACATCATCAAATCCATTCCATTCCTCCTCTTTTTCCAGAACCGCTGCTTTCTCAGCTGCATCGATTCCCTTTCCAGAAGGAACATCACGAACGAACCCGGCTACGAAGAACCCAATAGTCGCTTGTGTACCACCTTTCTCGGATCGTATGCATGCGTCTGCCATTTCCGCAGCTGTTTCAGGGTCTTCCACGACCTGTGCAACCGCCCTAGAATCACCTCTGACTTCCCAATCTCTGAGCCCGGGAAACTGTTCAGCTCGTCTGAGCGATCGCCAACCATTCTCTTTCGCCTCGGACGTATCAAGAGCCTGAACGACGACGTGCTCATTCTCCTCCACGTAGATGGAGCAAGTAGAGTAGACTATCCTTCGAGCGGAAGGAAAGCGAAAAGCGTGTCTCAGCATCTTCAGTTGAAACCCAGATAAGGCCTGAAGGCGGTCTGACGGATAATCTGCATCCTTGCTGTCCTCATCCGCTTCCGACGTCTTTCTCAGCTCCAGGGCTTCTGACTGTACTCTTGCCATCTTTTTTGAATTCCGTGGTTTGATTGCTGGTGGGATATTCCTCCTGGGTAGGACCAGCTTTATCTTGTCGTCCCGGCTGGCCATCCCACTACCGCTACAGCTTGGATCGAGTAGCAGAGCTCCGACGTTCTTCCACTTGTCGTCTTGAGGATTGAGGCGTAAGAAGTCCTGTTCCCGCTGGACGCACACCTGTCCTGTTGCTTTCGCCCATGTAATCATCTTCTGCAGAGTCTGTGCTCTGGACTTGTCTCTTTCCAATGCCCAGATCCGCCTCTTTCTGCCAGTTTGCTTGCCACATGCATGAAGAAGCGCAGCAAGATGGGTAGTCTTGTTACCAGGTGCAGCACAAGCATCAATGATATCGCCATCAATCGATGCCACGTCCAGAAGAAGAGCCGGGAAACATGACGCCTTGTCTTGAAGAATGATTTCGCCGTTCTGATATGCGGATGTCTCAGTGATATTGATGTTCCGCGAAATGGCGACAAGATCTGGAACATGGTTGTCGACAAACACCGACTGTTCCGCTCGGCCTTCACAAGAAGGCGTGCGTGTCATATCCGTAAGAGCATTCCGCGTTTCAAACGCTGCAAAAGTTGTCCGCATCTGATCCTCGAGGGTACTGACAAGAGCATTGATCCGTACCCAGCGCACATCTGGTGCGTTGTTGGAGTCCGTACGCTCATGGAAATCATTGGCATTGTCACTTCCATCCGCCTGGGCTTTTCTGGTGCTGATATGTCTCTTGAATGCTTCGATCGTAGCATATCCCTTCCTCAATCGAAGCTTGGTAAACTCCGCACTCAGCCGCGCCTTGTGTTTCTTGATAGCCACGACAAGAGAATGATTCGAGGGAGCAGCAATACCCCGCCTGGCCAGTAAAAGATCGTGGACCAACACAAGGGACAGAGCCGGAGTCAACTAACCCCCATATCAGGATGAGAAAAGAATTAGAAGAGACAGTGAATGGGAGAAACCTTCTTCTCATGCTCCAGAAGGCTGGATCGCTCAATGACTTCATTGAGCTCGGAATTCCATTTGATGGTCTCGCTCACGAGCGCGTAGAGCTGGGGGACCGGTGACTTTAGTGATGTGTTGTTGTAGATCCGGGATTTGAGAGTTCCACGATGATTGTTTAGATTATCCAGGAGTTGAGCGGCTTCGTAGTATAGTGACATGTTGTTTCTTGTTTTAAATGTTTAGTCTTGGTGGTTGGTTTTAGTATTAGCCGGCAAAGGGATAACAGAGGGTTGTCGTCTTGCAAGTTGCAGGTGAGTTCTTGCGGCAACGGGCCTGATATCCACGAAGGCTAATTCCAAACGCTCCAAGAATAAGCTGTCCTCGCAGAGTTTGCCAAGTCTTGAATTGGACCTAACGCAGTCCTTTAAGGGGGCCGCAGGAAGTATTTAGACAGAGCTCTTATTCGGAACCGAAAAGGGCGTGTTGTTTTTATAGCATACGATATCACAAACGACTGAGAGAGAACAAAAAACCGTAATTTGGACGACAGGTCTGTGGTGGGGATATAGTAGCAGTATCCCGACGGCATCAGGAGAAGATCAAGGCAGCAATTAAGATAATTCTACATGCTAATCGACAATGAAGAGTAGAATTCGCGATATGAATTGTACTTCTCATCCGGCCTCTGAATATTCAGCGCCCGTAGATGTACCGCGGCCTTCCTCGCATCTCACTTAGACAATGAATGCTTCTGTCAAGATACTAACTCTGCTCCGAGCTGGCCGGTGCGCTTGTCAACTCTTTTGGCCCCGGATGATAGTTGCAGTGGCAGCTTGTATTGACCGCATCCCTGATCAAATGAGTACCATTGTCTGGTCTTTTCGTGTCATCATTTCAGTTGATCCGCAGCCATGGCTGTTCAAGGGCTGCCATATAACTTTTTTCCCTTCCTCGTCCTGCGTCCCTTGAATTTGACACTTCCACTGTACCTACCACCGGCCATTATGGGCTTTTCTTTTGTTTGGAGATATTCCTACTGAAAGCCTTGACATTTCGCTGGCGCCTGGCCAGGCACTCCACCATCCCCAGTAGCAAGACTGCGAGACCAGGGGAGATATGAGAGGAGTGAACCCTGCGTCGACATCGAGGCGCATTTCATATGTGTCCAGCAGACTTCGAGTCCAAATCGTACCCAGGGCATACAACTGTCGGGGGGTTTTTCGGGCATACCGTTTAGATCGCAAGCAGACAGTGATCGATGGAGGGTTCGCAGCCATTCCTTGTCTGTAGACAGACCGTCCCGGAGAATTGATCCCGTCCTGTTTAACCCAGCTCTTGTATTCATTTCTGGCTTCTCCGTTTCAGTCTCTCCTTGTCCATAAAGACGAAAAGAGGCACATGGTCACTGAAAGACCGTTCTTGTGGCGTATCCAAGATATCCGACTCGAGTAGAATACCCGACTCGCCGACGAGCGTTCTGGACGCCATGATCAGGTCGACTCGATCGCAGCTGGCGCCCCATTCCTTGTTTCGAGGATAATAGGTGAATTTTTTCTTGTCTCCATGGAGATTTCGAAACACGTCCACTGCCCGCAGTCCATCCTCGGCATTAAAGAATTTTTGATTGAAGTCGGCTCGGTTGAGAACATGCTGGTGGGGTTCTGTGCGCAGGTTTGGATGGCCGTCCAGGGTTCCAGGTGCGATATTCATGTCGCCAACCAGGAGAACATCAAAGCCAGCGTTCTCTAGACGAAGGCACTCGTCGAGCAGCTCTTGATGAAGTTGAAGCTTTCGATCATGTCGGGTCCCCTTGATCTCGCCTGTTTCTGGGTCTTTATATGGGTTGTCCGTTCCATTGACGGCATATATATTCAAGATGGCGAGCTTGTACTTCGTCTCCAGAACCAAAACTCGTCCTTCCACGTCCCAGTTCACCTCTCGACATGTTTCGACATCCGTCCAGAAATCCTCTCGGATAATGCAGGCTACACCATACATCTTGCCTCCGAAAGCGCTGGCGTTGTGCTTGTCTCTTGGCAGACAGAAACGTACCACGTAGTTGGGTTCTTCAACTTGCTCATGGCCTTTTCGGACTGCAGCTTCCACCATCCGCTGAGTAGCAAGATCCGTTGATTTGATCTTGACCTCCTGCAAACATACCACATCTGGCCATCCATGTCGGTGCAGAAAAGCTCGAAGAGGCGTCTTGGGACGCTTCTTACCTCCAAAGAAAGCAATAATGGGCTTTTGAATGAGGGGCGCAATCCCATTGACGTTCCAGGACCACATCTGCAACGTCTGATTCAGATTCCGAAGGTCGACTTTTGATTGTGAGCTTGATATGCGACGTCGCTTAGTCGGGGGTGGGCTGACTCCTCGGCTCATATTCGCAGAATGGTTGGCAACAGAGGCCATTGGGACAATTCGAGTTGTCCCGACCAACAGATGAAGTGATGAAGGAAGCTTTTGTAGCAATGCACGCAGCATCAGAACGAAACGAAGAAATATGCAACGTGATCAAGGGCAGTCTTGATCAAAGAGCCAAGGGCACCAGAGTCAGCGAATGAATGAATAAGAATTTTGGACAGATCCTCAGGCTGGTGATACCGTTGCAGCAATGGTTCTTTCAGAATTGGACTCGCACGCACTCTTTATTCCGAATGGTGCTTGTTAAATCTCGTCATATTCTTCGATGGTTGAGGTTCATATGCCCCACTCCGTTCGAGATTTCAACCAACGTCATGCCACTGTTCCACATCAATTGCAGCAATGTAACGACCTAGCAAGTGCAATTGCGCATCGTGAGAAACCCCAGCCATACTGAAAGTATGAGGCCTACAGAATGGAGGCTGTTGGATACATATAGTCTGTACCAAAATTAGTCACACTCTAGCGTGCAGTTACTGATATAAGATTGTCAGGTTTCATATCGCGCTACTGTAGAAGAGCTGGGAGCAGTACAACAAGGTGTATCAGTCCACCGGCACTGGCGACCACACATATCAGGCCATCTTATCGGCGCAATACTTTAAGAGCGAGGCTGTACAGTTCTGGCACGACCATCAGCCATGGTGCGAGTAAACCAATACCAAGTAGAGCAATCACAGCTCCAGGCAAACGTCGATTTCATGACTACTTTGTCACACACCTCCCGTCGTCTTCATTACACCCGGACTCGAAATCAGTTCCCGGACCTCATCACAGGCTCCCTCGATCTGCCTCTCAACCACATACATCTGGTTATGCCGGACCGCCAGCGGCCGTATCCCATCATGGGGGTCTCTCGCGTGAGATGACGGTTGTCCGGATCCCGCTGCAGTCAGCCAAATTTCATATTGGCATTTCATCCTCACGAGGCATGCGGCCCTACAACGAGGATATGTTCCAGGCCGGCGTCATTGAGCTTCCTGCATTCGCCAAACGAGCACCAGTCTCATTGACGCGTACCCAAAGACAACAGATGATGGAGGGAGGAACGGCCGCTGAAGGCGTCACTGGAGATCCGCAATGTTTCTATTTTGGAGTCTTTGACGGACATGGTGGATCCGATTGCAGCCGATTCCTACGAGAGTACCTACACGTGTACATCGAGAATGCTGCCAAGCGACTCCACTTGCAATCCAGCTTAAAGAAGCAGAAAGAGTCTGAGACAGGGCCTTCGAGAAACAACGTTGGAGCAAGCAATGGTGAAACCGGCAACGACAACGCAACTCCAGCGGCAAAGATGGAAACGGAAGCATTGAAGGGTCACCGAGTCGTGCAGTCGGACTCAAGAAGCTCCGCTGCCAGCAGCGATGTGGGCCGAAACTCAAGTTCTGAGCAACAGCTTGCTCAATTGAACCACGAAGTTGTCAAACTCCAACAGTATCTAGTGGCACGATGGTCCGACATCGTTGGAGGCTACTTCAAGAGGTTCAAGCCCGAGCATCTCATCTCTGCTCCAGATCGGCGGCGAGCGAGTGCAGAAAGTGATCACAATCCACGACTTTCTGTTGGTCCAGATACCATCAAGGCAGTCAATCTGGAAACAGTGGTGAGCTATGCATTTCTGAAAGCGGACCTTGATTTCGTCAGTGCTCAGGCACGCAAGGTGGACGAGGATATTGTCCGCTCGGATCGAGCTTTGAATGAGGATGAAATCTTTGGCGAGGCGAGTAAGAAAGCACCCGATCCATTCTCCCGTCAATTTGTGGGCGGCAGCACGTGCAGCGTTGCATTGATCTCGACTCCGTCGCCAACGCCGTTCTGGAATCCATCCTCACCGTCGACGCTGGTCACGGCTCATGTGGGCGACACACGGATCCTCCTGTGTAGCACGGACGACGGCCAAGCTGTTCCCTTGACGACCAACCACCACCCTTCGAGCACCGGGGAGGGCAATCGACTACGACGTTACGCCGCCAGTTTTGTCACCGACTCCTTTGGGGAGGAGCGGATGGGCGGATTGGCCAACACGCGTGCGTTTGGCGACATCCACTCCAAACGACTTGGTGTCTCGGCCGAGCCGGAGATCCGTCGACTTGAACTGCAGCCGGCCCAGTACTCTTTTCTGACGCTGGTGTCGGATGGCATCAGCGGTCTTCTCACCGACCAGGAGATTGTCGACATCATCAAGGAGAGCAAGACGCCCGAGCAGGGAGCCAAGAACCTGGTTGACTATGCAACCGAAGTGAGCCGCGAGGGCGACAATGCTACATGCATGGTGGTTCGGCTGGGAGGATGGGAGAGGCGAATCGAAGGGGGATTGGGTTCGATGGGCACGAAAGAGGTTCGAGAATGGCGACGCCAGGAGGCTGCTGAGCCCATCAATCGACGGCGGTAATCCTGGCAACCTTGCGGTATTCCACCCAAGCTTTAATGATCTTCTCCAATCCGACTTGGTCCAAATATGCTGGGTGGCATACGGTCGAACTGTTCAATTACGAAAAAATGCGGAAAAGATGAACCAAGTGACACTCTATGGCGGCATCACAATCAACTCGCACCGAGCTCAGGAAGTCAGATGATGCTTCCTGATTGAAGGTCGGGTAACAAGGATGGCTGGTGGCATGCCAGGCCCGGCAATCCATGCACGCGGGTGACGAAACTGAATGGAATAGCACAGCAGTAACCGCTTCATCTTTGGCCAGCGCCTTCATCTTTCCCACACTTACGACGCTGTCATCATCATCCTTGTGATGGAAGGTTGCTTCATCACACTCACGGCGAAGGCATCTATTTGCATCAGCCTTGCGAGGGTGAATTAACCTTCAGCATACTGATGATGGTGATACCGTTTACGCACGTTCAGGCTCATGGCGAATGACCCAATCCTCAGCATACTGAGAAGTATGATATAGCCCTATTTTTCATCTGACACATGACAGAGATTAGCCAATCTTCATTCGAATAATGAGGATGAGGATGCTGGTGATGAGCGAGCCTCACCTTACTGCCCACATTCCGATATCTATATTTCCTACGAGTGCGTTGCTGTATCCGATATAGGCCACATTAGGGCCTCTATAAAGTTTCCAATAACTCTGTGACGATTACGGGTTTAGGCATCTCGGTCTGTGTAGCTAAAGGCCTTTTGGCTATATCGTCGTTCTGAGAGGTTTCCTATCTATATAGTGAGGTCCAAGACCCCGAGTTCTTCGAGCAATTCGGTCGTTCAGAATGAGTCTCGCAACAAACACAACGATCTATATTACACGATGCGACCCAACCAAGTCAGGTGCGCATATTGAATTCTCGAAACAGACAGATCACCCATGAATCCGAATTCGCACTTCTCCTGGGTAAGTTCAGTGTGACAGACAACTCTTCTAGTAGAGATGGATTCTTTAGGTCGAATCCACGTGGGTAAGCTATTTCTCGCTGCCCGAGCTTCAGCATGTTCGAATGTTGATTGCGACTTCTGAAGTGTGTTCGCAATCCAAGTCTAACATGGCAAAATGCATTGATTCATGAATATAAATATCATTCCAGGTTAAAGTGGCGTGCAAGACTGTGTTCATTTTATAACCAATTATTTCGCCGAGTAACTTAACTTCCACCAATGCGCATGTCATGGTCATGGTCGCGTCAGCACGTGGGAATGGGTGACGGTGATTCGCAAGCTCCGGGATTGGGCGCGGAAGCTCGGGCCGCGCGGACGGCGGCGCTCCAAATTTCTTCCCGGACGAAACGCCAACGATAGGGAAAAAGATGGAGATGAAGATGCTCGATGCGCCCTTTCCAGCGTCTTTATTGGCATCCATTCTGATCTTTGATAATCGTCCTCATCTTTGTGCAGTGAAAATCTCCCTTGGCACCACCAACACCCTGGCGTCCCTGAACAGCCTTATCAAACGCTCCGCGGCTTATCCCTGAACTCCAGCGAACGCGTTGGTCGATAAGCTGACCGAACCTCCTGCAAGGACGGCTGTTAACCACGACTGCATGGGACCTTTGCCATCAGGCTTGTCTACCACCTGCTCACAGTTGGTACGAACTCAGACAATCTCGAGAGTGACTTCAACCGCAAGCCCCTGGGAAGTGATATCTATTCAGTGCTCGCGCAGCCAACCTGGCCTGTCGTGATTGATTTAACCTCTCCAACACTACCATCTGGGTCTCCAGCGCCATGAGCGCCTCAGATCTCAATGCTCGTGGCGATGGCGCCGAGGCCCGACTTTTTCCGGATGGCAGCATGAACGGCCATGCGCGGACACCAGCAGCGCCCAAGGAGGACCCCCCTGAGAATATCTTTCTATTTTACCCCAACCTGATCGGTGAGACATCTGAACGCTGTACCGACCTCCGGTCTCACTAACCGATCTCCAGGCTACTTTCTAATCGTCCTCGCCGTAGCATCGCTTCACTACATGCCACTTCATCCTCGGACCTGCTCGCTTCTCTACAGCATTTCCTGCCTGCTGGATGCACTCGACGGCGTGGCCGCGCGCCACTTCGACCAGGCAACTCGCTTTGGTGCTGTTCTGGACATGGTGACCGATCGATGCACGACCGCCTGTCTCCTGGTGTTTCTCAGCTCGGCCTGGCCCCGCTGGTCGCTGCTATTTCAGGGTCTGATCAGTCTCGATCTGGCCAGTCACTATGTACACATGTACGCGACGTTAGCGATGGGCAGTGCGGGACAGAGCCATAAGAAGGTGGATCAAAGCCGGAGTCGGATTTTGAACCTCTACTACTCCAACAACGTTCGTGACGCTGTATCCCTTCGATCAATACCGCTTCCGCTAATGATCAATCACAGAAAGTTCTCTTCACTTTTTGTCTGTTCAACGAGCTCTTCTTCATCGCTCTGTATCTGCTCTCCTTCTCCTCGCCCATTCTCTCCCCGTCGCTACTTCAAGACGGCGCCAAGGGTCCAGGCTCGACGACACAGCCCGGTAACCCAGCCCACCCGGTTCCCTCGGTCTTGTTCGCCAGTCCGTACAGCGCCGGAGCGTTGGAGCTAGCCCGGGCCAACAAGATGGATAGTTTCTGGCCGTGGGTCATCGCGGGGGTGTCATTCCCCGTTATGGCCGGCAAGCAGTTGATCAATGTGTTGCAACTCGTCAAAGCGTCTCGTTGGCTAGCGGAGGGTGATCGGGAAGCTCGACGAGCGCGGCGGTTGCGAGGGCGGAAGCAGCACTGATTCTTCTTCTTTCTCTGTGATCTTCTGTTCTGAACAGCTAGTTTACTCGCTTGTAATCTAATGACTTTGCTTCTACTGTATTGAAGTTTCGATGATTTGATCACTTGAAGCTCATTGATTCGCGTAATGAATTTCACCGTTGACGTCTTCAGGGAAAAGAGCCGCATGAGGAGACGGTTGTTACCCTAACATTCGATGAGATTCTACCCGGCTCACGATGGTCGACAAACGTTTTCTCTGTTCAGTCACCTGTAATCACGGACCAGGTGCTTAGATAACCTACGCTGTTCGACAAACTTGGGGACTTGCCAGTGAACTGCTTGCAACGGGTGAGAAAACCCTCGATGACTCATGACCGATGCTCGACAAAAATGGGGCTTCGATAGTTGGGGTGCTTGCCATGAGTATATAAGAACATCCCAATAGGCTTCCATAGAGCCCACGATGGTCGATGAACGTTTTCCCTGTTCGGAACTGGTGATCACGGATCAGGTGCTTAGATCATCCCCGATGGTCAACAAAATTAAGGACTTGTCGTTGAGGTGCTTGCTGTGACTGTGAGAGAGAACCTTCGATGAGTTTCCAAGCCTCACGACCGATGGTCGACGAAAAAAAGGACTCGATACTGAACGAAGGTGCTTGCCATGAGGAAGAAGAACGTTCCATAGGCTTCCATAGAGCTCACGATGGTCGACGAACAATTCCCCTTGTTCAGTCGATCACTCGTGATCACGGATGAGGTGCTTAGATCATCCCTGATGGTCGACAAAACTTAGGACTCGTCGTTGAGGTGCTAGCCGTGAGTGAGGGAAAGAGAAGCTTCGATGGGATTCCATGGAGCTCACGATGGTCGATGAATGTTTGCCCTGTTTGGACCGATTCCATGGCTCACTCACAATGGTCGACGAAAGATGTGCACCCTCAAATCAACCGACCGTCACGTTGGAACAGTCCGGTCATAGATTGCTTTCAACGGTCTCTCATACTGCGTGGGACCCAGGCACTGCCAGGTTATTCAACAACAGCCTCAATTCCTTCAGTTTGATTGCTTACTCGAACCAAAACCAATCATTTGAAAGGTCAAAAAGGAGAGGACAAAGAGACGAGAGTGATTTGACAAAAGAAAAAGAAAAAGATCAGATCGATCATGGTGGGACTCGAACCCACAGCCTTTGGTGAGCAGCTATGCTATGACCGAAAACCAACGCCCTACCATTGGGCCACACGATCATAGATGGAATTCGCCGGTTCTTAGCAACATATGGCATCAATCTCGACGCGACTATAACAACCTGCTACGAGGGTCGTCCGACAGCGGGGCCACACATTAACCACCACATCCAATGTCCGCATCTCTCCCGGGCGGTCGAGAGCTGCCCGAGTCCCGCTATGATCTCGGCACCTACTGGGGTCGAGTACGTCATGCTGCCGACATCTCCGATCCCAGGTGAGCAACATATTGTTTCAATCCTTTTTGGAACCTCTATCCATGATCGTTGCTACTCGCTATGTTGTGTTTCTTGGAGTTGAAAAGACATTGACTGTGAGCACGAATTATTTTAGGACCCTCCTGGTCCCGGCGAGTCAATTGGACCATGCCAAGATGCTCCTGGCACGATACAAGCGGGGCGAGATGGCTTCGATGACGGCCGAGCTGTGGCGGGCCAAGAAGATTGTCGATTCGACCTTGCATCCCGGTACCTCTTTTCACCGCTGAAAATCTCTCTCTCGAGACAGTTTCTTAGCCCAATGGGAACACCTTAGACACGGGACAGCCGGTGTTTTTGCCCTTCCGCATGTCATGCTTCGTCCTCTCGAATCTCGTCGTCACGGCGGGGATGCTCACTCCCGGACTCGGGGTGCGTTCACCTCCGTTGGTCCCCATCTACGGTGCTGATCGATGGTCAGACCGCGGGGACCTTGCTCTGGCAAATCACGAACCAATCGCTCAACGTGGCCATCAACAGCGCCAACGCCAACAAGTCGACGCCCCTCTCGACCTCGACCATGGTCCAGTCGTACCTGCTGGCCGTCTCGGCGTCATGCTCGGTCGCGCTGGGCTTGAACGCGCTCGTGCCGCGGTTGCGGCGGGTGTCACCTCATGTGCGGACGGTTCTCTCGCGATTGGTGCCCTTTGCGGCCGTTGCGTCGGCGGGGGCGCTCAACGTGTTCTTGATGCGGGGCGAGGAGATCCGGCAGGGCATCGATGTTTATCCGGTGACCGACGCCCATGAAGAGAGTGTACCAGAAGAGGTCACGAAGGAGAGGAAGAGCTTGGGGAAGAGCCAGCGAGCGGCGACCATCGCGGTCAGCGAGACGGCGTTGAGCCGCGTGCTGAACGCGACGCCCATCATGGTGCTCCCGCCTTTGATTCTAGTGCGGTTGCAACGGACGGAATGGTTGAAGCGGAGACCTCGACTGACGTTACCCGTCAATCTGGGTGCGTGTGATGAATCTGGACTATCTGTCTCGCCATCTGCTGATTCTCTCTTGCAGGTCTAATTCTCACCACCTCCATCTTCGCGCTGCCTCTAGCTTTGGGAGCGTTCCCGCAGCGGCAGATCATCTCAACGCGACGTCTGGAGCCACGGTTCTGGCCCGAGAACAGCCACGTCGAACAGGTCGAGTTCAATCGGGGCATTTGATGTCAGATATCTATCTTACACGAACGAGACGCTATAGACGTAAGATAGGAGTAGGGTATCTCTTGGTCTATTGATAGAAATTCATGGATAGAAGTCGGCTGATATCATCAAACATTCATTTCCGTTGCGGTGTGTCAACGTTGAAACCTCTCGAGTCTGATCTTTCCGAGCGCTCGAATGGACCCATTTTCGTGGACCATCTGCAACAGCCGCGATAGCCGCGACCGCGGACGTGGAAGTATGTGTATGCGATATCGAGCTGGAACTCTCCATCGCCGAGAGGGTAATGACGATGGTAACTGATGTTGACGGTGGATGCCGTCGGCGGCGGAAGATCGATGCCCGTGTTGCCCCACCAACGATGATCGCCGCCGTCCCTTGCAAGCCACTGCCACCGGTGGCGCAAGGCGCACCCATGGGGCCTCTCAGCGCTTATGGGGATGGGGATCAAGAAAACATCACGATACATAGTCGGTATCGATCATCTATCTCCTTCGCGGCATCGCGTTCCAGCGTTCGATGTGCTCTATTGATACAGGCATTCCTGTATGTGCACTCCAGCGTCCAAGCCACTTGCCTGACGGGTAGAGACAGCGCTCGGAGCACCGGCGGCGGAGCATGAGTACAGCTCAGAAAAACATCCTGATATATGTAACAGATGCCCTTCATTCTAGCACACAGATATCGAGAACATCTTTCGATACATCTATCGAGGCATTTCCGTCGCTCTCGATCGATGCTTTCATTGCTGCCCTTCGTATCACGCGTCGTGTTCAATTGCCGTGGCGGACGATGAGCGGCTCCGCTGGCTGTCTTAGTCAGCGAAGCGAGGCGGACTAGCCCCAGTGGGGATGTTCACGCTGGCTGCTTTTCCTCCGCGACCACTCGGGGAGAGATAGCCGGAGCGTAACAATACGGCGAGACCATCGATGGGGGTTTTGGGCGTTTAGATGAGCAAGGACTTTTGCCCGTCGTACCGGGATCCCTCGTCCCCCCGTCCCTCTCAGGCACTTGATGTCTCTTGTTTTCTCTCGCAGGCGGATTCCTCCTTTCCAAAAGCCCCCTCAAAAGCCTCCAAACCAAGCCCCGATTACACGTCCATTTTCCACGCCGATTTCCGTTTCACTTTTTTTCCATTTTCATTGCCACGGCGACTAGGCACTTGCCTGCTCTATTCAGCTCAGTTCTTCCCCCGTCTTTTTCTCCGTCTTTTACATCCACGCAAGGACGAACTTTTCACCACACAAACTCGGACTGCCAGTTCCGCCCAGATACATCACACCACCACACTAAAGGATCACCACCCCTCGATCACCCACTCACTCACCCACTCAATCAATCAACTTTCAATGCTCCTCGTGGATCATGCCCTCACGAATTCAACACTCGACCCTTCATCACTATCGTGGCCGACCAGCAGCATCTCGAGAGCGTCATTATCGAGTGGTTTGACCAGGCGTCCGCTTCGACCACACCCGTCTCCGTTGGCCGCGCCCTCGTGATTTGAGTGATTGACCGAACGATCGTCTCCGTCTGGCCGCCGGCTTTTCCCACACCCCCCCCCCTCAAACCCGACCTGAACCTGAGCCCGAGCCACTCTGCGTTTTCCCCAAGTCGGATCGGCTGCGGTCAAGGGTTCCGTCGTGGGCAGAAGACCTGGGCAACTTCCGTCGTCACGTCTTCAGGCTCTACTCTCATCTCCACCCTCAGTCTAGAATCATTCTCGTCCGGCGAGGATCAACGTCGTAAGATCGTTGTCGTCAGCAGTCAACGGACCCCGTCAGGTATGCCTGCTCCAATATCACCTCGCGATCCATGATTCCAGATCACCTGCTCCAGACGACATTCGCTGACTCTTTGATTCAGATTTGACACGACGACACGTACGGCTGACCTCACTGCACATTCGGGCCACTTCTGGATCCACGCCACTAGGCGCTCGACCATCGTCGTCTCCTCGTCATGTCGACGCCGTCGACGGCGACGGCGACGAATCCTCCGCCGCATCTGCATTACGGCTTCACGCACCACCAGGCCTATCATCATCCCGGTCCGACGTACAACGCCAACGCCGGCTTCCTGAACGGTTCACCTCTGCTCAGCAACGGCCACTACGGATATTCCCCCAACGGACCGGCATCGTCGTCCACGATGAACGGGGCTCATAACAGCATCGTCCCCCGACCGTTGCAGCCGCGCGCGGCACCAGCAGCACCTCCCTCGGCCCCCCCGCCAGCAGCGCCCTCCCCACCGCAGTTGTCCGCCGCACCCAACTCGCGAAAACGCGGACGAGGACCCAACTGGCGGGAGTTCTACAAGAATGGCCTACCCAAGGAAGTCATCGTCATCGACGATGACTCGCCCCCACCGAGCGCGACGGGACACGAACACGCCGTCAACGGTCGATCACGTCCGACCACCGATCACCAACCGGCGCAGAAGAAGCGACGGACGGACGGCGCACCCCACACCTACGATCCGGTCTGGCCGGCGGCCCAGCCCTCCGCCTCGACTTCGCATGGCAGTCTCTCGGCCGGTGCGAACACCATCTCCACCGACCGCACCACGTCGCAAATCCATACGACGGCCGCGACGTCCTTGGGACCCTACTATGGCCAGAACGGCGTCCATCCGGAATCGTACGGCGATGTCGAGATTGTCGGGCACAAACGCAAGCGCACGCGGAAGCAGGTGGCCGATGAGGCCAAGAAGCTCGAGATGGAGCGACAGGGAGATGCCTACCGAGATTATTATCCGCCCCCGAATCCGCCCATCAAAGCCAAGGACGTCTACGTGACGGTGGCGCAGGATGTACGGGTTTACCTTTTGATTCTTGCAAGATCGAAAAAAGGATGCGGCTGACGCGATGGCAGTACTCGCACATGCGAAATCTCAAGGTCGACGACGAGGATGGTCATTACATCGTCACGCCCGAGTCCATGCTGACCGATCGATGTACGTGCCATTCATGATCAGGAAAGGGTGCATTCGATGACGTAGCTAATATCTGGATCAGACGAAGTCAGTCGCCTGCTCGGTCAGGGAACGTTCGGTAAGGTCGTCGAGGCCTACGATAAGCGCAAGCGGACCAGATGCGCCATCAAGATCATTCGGTCCATTCAAAAGTATCGTGATGCCTCCCGCATCGAGCTGCGAGTCTTGGCCA